>Ga0315306_10000378_pt1 | contig 21299 bp, 18 predicted proteins | sample TDP1_MG_FD_203803 | JGI IMG/M metagenome (GOLD analysis project Ga0315306, IMG submission 203803) | Freshwater sediment microbial communities from Lake Towuti, South Sulawesi, Indonesia - TDP1 | ecosystem: Environmental > Aquatic > Freshwater > Lake > Sediment | place: Indonesia: South Sulawesi... | reverse complement strand
GGCTTAAAGAACTACGCTTTCAAGATTGGACACGTTGGAATTCTAAGGAGCATTTTAAGTCAAGAACATGTGGATGACAAGCTTCAAAATATAATTCTGCAGCGAATGGACAAAAAGGAGTACGATGAAGCGCTGGGTCTTGTTTATTCCGAGAAGTGCAGGGCCGTTTTCCGGAATTTGCTCGAACTCAGAGGTGACGCGGTTTTCAAAATAGTGGAGAAGATTAAAGAATGCGTTAGAAACTATGAAAAAGCCATGTCTGCTGCTGAAAATCTTTACGAGATCCTAAAGCTTGTCGAAGGAAGTGGAAGCGGAATTACCGCAACAGTGGAGGCTGGCTTTGCAAGAGGCCTTGACTATTATACAGGGATGATTTTTGAAGTTTACACACCACAATGGGACATAGCCCTTGGCGGCGGCGGAAGATACGACAGGTTGATTGAACTTTTCGGGGGGGAGCCGATGCCAGCTGTAGGCGTCGCCCATGGGTTAGACAGAATGATGCTGGCCATGCAGATGCAGAATAGTTTCCAAGAAACCGGGAAAGAGAAAAAGGTAGTAATTATTCCGGTTAAAGAGGAATTGGAGGTTGAAGCGTTGAGGATTGCGCAGATCCTCAGGGATTCAGGCTTAATAGTTGAATTTGAAGTAATGGGACGGAAGATGACTAAATCTTTGGAAGACGCAGATAGAAGACAAATGGACTACGCAATAATAGTTGGCGAAAGAGAACTTGGGGAAGGAGCAGTTGTCCTCCGAGATTTGGCGAAACGAGAGCAGACTCTCGTCAAAATTGAGACTATAGTTGAGAAGATAAAAGGCTAGCAAAATCCATTTCATAGACTAGCCTGCACATTGGGGCATTTCCATGGAGGGGGTTAACTTTTCTTCTGAAGCTGAAAAAGGAAAGATAGCCGAAGCAAAAAAGATAATTGACGTTGCTCGAGGCAAAGGCGTTGTTTTGAGGCTTATCGGCGGGCTTGCCGTACGCAACCACTGCGTTATAACATACTTCTGTGAAAGAGAATATTTGGATATAGACTTTGTGGGCCTAGCAAGCCAAGACAATGAGATCACCCGCCTTTTTGAGAGGTTTGGTTACAAGGAAAACAAGAACATTTCACTGGCCAGCAGTGGCTGGCAGAAACAGTTCTACAAGCGCGCGCTTGAAGATCACGTGGATGTTTTTCTTGATTTCCTTCGAATGGAACATGATATCAATTTGAAAAATAGGCTGAGTGTTGAAGATTACACCATACCTGTCAGCGACCTTCTACTATCAAAGCTGCAAATATACGAATTGAACGAGAAGGATATTCGAGACATAATTACAATTGTCAAAGACCTTCCCTTGGATAAAGAAGACAAAAAAGGAGTTATCAACGTTAAATACATCGCAGAACTCTGCTCTAGGGATTGGGGCTTACACAAAGATGTGACAATGAACATTGATAGATGTAGTGACCTTGTCCACTACTATAACTTAACATCAAAAGAAGTTGAAAAGGTAAGGAACAAGCTAAGCAGAATTAAACAGGCAATCGAGGCTGCGCCTAAAACCCTTCAATGGAAACTGAGAGCAAAAATTGGTGAGAAAAAAGCATGGCGTCGAACCGTTGAGGACCAAAAAATCACGTCGGTGAGCATAGAAGAGGAACTGAAAAAACGAAAACCGTAGTTTACCTCTCTCTCCTCAGAAAATCCCCGATGTCCGAAATGTTTTGGACTACAACCCCGCCATTTTTGTCTCCTATGTCGCGAACTAGTCTACCGAAACCAAGACATTCGCCGTGCTTATTCAATATTAATGTGTAATCATCTTTTTTTAGAGAACCAAGAACTTTTACCATTCCCCTTTTGAATACGTCCCTTCCGCAGACGAAGAGCCACTCTGTTCTTTTGTCAACGATTATCCTGTTCGCCTCTGTTTCTGCGAGGATTTTTAAAAGACGGAAACTGGGAAAGAATTTTCCATTTTTGATTTTCCCAAGATAGGTTCCAGCGTAAAAGAAGTTTCTCTGAATCAATTTCTTTAGATTTGTGTTTAAGAAAAAGTATCTATTGCTTTTTTTAACGATTAGAGTCTCGTCTAAGTTGGTGGTTCCATTTAATCGGTTTATGAAGTCTTTTATTGGTTTCATCATCTGTTTACACGCTTCTTGAGTTTGCAAACAAAGAAACCTTGTGTTTCGCTAGGCCAAATTCTCCTGCAGTTTTCTATTGCATTATCCAGTTTTCTTTCGAAAACTCTTACTAGCCCTTTTTCGCCCCGGCAATCAATCTTTTCGATTTCAAGGTTAAGGGTTTCTGTTGCCCAGTCTATGTTTAATTCGTCCTCTTCGGGCTCCAAGGAGCAAGTGGAATAGACTATTTCGCCATCATCTTTCAGAATTTTCGTTGCTTCTGCGAGCATTTCTCTTTGAATACCCGCATTTTTCTCTATATCCTCAAGAGTTCTTCTTTTGAACCAAACTTTGTCTGTCGCGAAATTTCCGGAGCATGGAACATCGAGAAGTATTCCGTCGAATTTCATGTTCAGTTGCGAAGCAAGTCTTGCGTCTAAATGGTAGACTATTACGTTACTTACATGGCACCTTTCCAAATGATTCATCAGGGCTGCCAATCTTTGTCTTTTAATGTCTAAGGCAATTATCGCGCCAGTGTTGCGCATTAAATCAGCCAATTGAATGGTTTTACCGCCAGGAGCCGCACAAGCGTCCAGCACCGTTTTGTTTTTTAACTTAGTAAATAGCGTTGCTGGGATTTGTGCAGCTGCCTCCTGTATTGAGTACAAGCCTAGGAGATATTCGGTTGTGGCTCCGATTGAAAACCTCGCTTTATTGACCCAGTAACCGCTCTTAAGAAAGGGAACTTTTTCGAGTTTTATTCCTAATGATTGAAGTCTCTTGACAGTGTCCGCTTCTTTTCCGTTTATCATGTTTATTCTAATAGCCTGTCGAGGTTTGGTTTCTTCAAATCTCCAGCCGAATTCTTCATAACGATTTACAAAAAATTTCTTGCCAAACATCACTTGTAGATAGGAAAATGGCTAATAAAAACTTGGTGTTGAAGCTTTCCTACTTCACCAATCTTCTGGCAAGCAATCAGTGCAGGCATAATCTACAGTTCTGTACTTCGTGTGAAATGTTGTTATTACAAGGTATGTTTTAATATTATAAGGGTTAGATTTAGAACCGATCGAAATTTCAACATATCTGGTTCAGCAAATTTTATATTGTTATCCGGAGTAGTACCATTGGAGGTTGAAATTATGGAACAATACGCGTTTATAATGATGATTAGAGATAAATGGTGGCGCGAACTTTGCAGCCTCAGTCGTGAAGAAAAAAAAGAATTCTCTTATATTCGCAGGGGGTCAGCGGGTCCTACGAATGCTTCCTTTTTGTTCTTTTACGTGACGAAACCTGTCGGCGAACTTGCAGGGTATGCAGAGTTTATTGAACGCAAAGTTGGAGATGCCGAAAACCTGTGGAGCGAATATGGTAGCGAATCAGTTCTAAAATCTAAGGAAGAATACCAAAAGCTTATTGGAGGCAAGCAGAAAGTTTCTTTCATCAGATTCAAGAACCTTAAAGTGGCAGCCAAGCCTGTACAGCTTAGTGACCTTATCATGTTTTTGGACATGAAAAAACCGGCGCGAGGAGGATTTTACATCAAAAAGGAACCTGCAGACAAACTCATTGCGCTTATGACTTGAACCAGGTTTCCCTAGTCACCATACTTTTTTAGTTCTATGACAGTGGTTGTCTGTTCCGTTTTATAGTTAGTAGTTTAAGGAAGAAAATAGTTAGAGTAACAAAAAGTTAATAGGTGACAGCCTTCAAATGCATGTAGCTTATATCTTAAGAGCAAAAAGGAAATGTTTCAGAACTCTAAGACAGGGGCGTATGTGAAATACCTATGCGGTAGAAGTCTTTTAGCTAGTCTTGGGAGTGCATGATTATGGGACGCTATAAACAAGTTGAAGAAATTGTCAAACTAATGAATAGCCCGGAGATAATAAGGAACACGAGTATAATAGCTCATGTAGACCACGGAAAGACCACGCTTTCAGACAGCCTTTTGGCTGCAGCAGGCATAATAAGTGAACAAACCGCTGGGCAAAAACTTTTCCTTGACTCTTGGGAGCTTGAACAGAAAAGGCAGATGACTGTCTTTGCTTCAAACATAAGCTTGGCTCACACCTACAAGGGAGAAGATTACCTCATAAACCTCATCGACACGCCAGGCCACATAGACTTCAGCGGTGCAGTAACCAGGAGCCTTCGTGCAGTGGATGGTGCGCTGGTGGTTGTGGACGCAGTAGAAGGTCCGATGACCCAGACAGAAACCGTTTTGATGCAAGCACTCCGAGAACGGGTTAGACCTATTCTATTCATAAACAAGGTTGACAGACTTATAAAGGAAATAAAGTTGACTCCGGAGGAAATTCAACGTAAATTCGCAAAAATTATTGTTAGGGTGAATACGCTCATAGAAAAGTACGCGCCGACCGAACACAAGAAAGATTGGCAAGTTAGAGTTGAAGATGGACGTGTGGCTTTCGGTTCAGCCCTCCATAAATGGGGACTAAACTTGCCTCATATGAAAGCAAAGGAAATCTCATTCAAGGACATCATTGACGCTTACACCGGTGAGCCGGAAGAAATCGGCAGGAAAGTTGACACCTTAAGCAAAAAAGCGCCACTTTATGAACCGATCTTGGACATGTTTTGTGAACATTTACCGAATCCATTAGAAGCACAGCCTTACAGACAGAGCCAAATCTGGCCTGGAGAACCAAGCAGTCTTGTGGGCAAAAGCATGGCAAAAGTTGACCCTAACGGGCCGCTTCTCATGTGCATAACCACGATAGAGGTTGATCCCCACAGCGGAGTTGTTGCCATCGGACGCGTTTTCAGTGGTTCAGTTGAGAAAGGGAAAATGCTCCAGCTGGTCACCAGCCACCAGAAAGGAGTCATTCAGCAGGTTTACATGAGCATGGCTACAGACAGAGTCATCGTAGACAGAGTTCCGGCAGGAAACATCGCTGCCCTTTCAGGGTTACCATCGATTCATGTGGGCGAAACAATAGCTGAAGAAGGTGTGGAGACGCAACCTTTTGAAGGATTAAGGTATGTGTCCGATCCTGTTGTCACAGTTGCGGTTGAGCCAGAAGACATTAAAGATCTTCCACTTTTCGACAAAGTGATACACAGACTGACAGTTGAAGATCCAAACTTGCATTTCAAGATTAACAAGGAAAGTGGAGAATTTCTCCTGAGCGGCATGGGTGAACTACACCTTGAAGTCACAGCTTACCGGATGCAGGAAGCTGCATTAAAGGTGAAGATCAGCAAACCCATCGTGATCTACCGAGAAACAGTGAGCCACGATTACAAAGGCCCATCTATAATGGGCAAGAGCCCCAACAAACACAACAAACTGTGGGTAACAATAGAAAAGTTGCCAGAAGAAGTTATTGAAGCAATAAAAATGGGAAAAATTTCTGAAATGCAAACCCGAGACGAAAGGCAAAAAACTCTGAAAAAGTTCGGCTGGAGCACAGATGACGCCCGCAATGTTATAGCCATCGAAGAAACGAACATCCTCGTCAACCGAATAAAAGGAAGACAATACGTTGAAGAAGTCTTAGATCATGTTAAATCAGGCTTCCGCGAAGCGGTACACACTTCAGTTTTGGCGAAAGAACCAGCCTACGGGTTGAAAGTAGACTTGGAAGATATTTCCGTTCATGAGGACCCGGTTCACAGAGGGCCAGCCCAGATACTGCCAATGACATGGCGTCCAATATGGTGCACTTTCCTATTAAGCGACCCAAAACTCTTGGAACCCATCTTAAGCTTCGAATGCAAAGTTCCAAATGACTTTGTAAGCCCAGTAATCACAATAGTGCAGAAGCGCCGCGGCAAAATACTAGATATGATAAACGAAGAAGACATGGTTCTTGTCAAAGCCGAAATGCCCGTAGCGGAATCCTTCGGAATTGCAGACGAACTGCGATCATCAACCCAAGGCAGAGCCTTCTGGGCAACTCAGTTCAGCCGTTGGACGCCAGTTCCAGATTCAATTCAGGCTGACGTAATAATGCAGATCCGTGAACGCAGAGGATTACCACCAGCACCACCAAAAGCAGAGGAATTCTACGAAGAAGAATAATGCGAGAAAAACAAAAGACCCTAGCTCCCAGACTTTTCTGTTTCCTCCCGCAACCTATTCGCTATTTTAGGAAAGCTTTAATGAGCCTTGGCAATTATGAATTTTTTGATGGTTTGTTATGATAGTTGGCATCTGCGGAAGCCCTAGACAATAAGCTACCGAGTACATTTTGAGAGAAGCCTTGAAAATGCTGGAAGGGTTGGGTTTTAGAACACAATTCTTTACAGTGAGAGGTAAGAATATCGGCTTTTGTATTCACTGCGACTATTGATTAAAGAATAAAGAGTGCGTAGTTCACGACGACATGTATGAAGTTTACAGCCTACTTAGAGAAGCTAAAGGAATAATAATTGCTACTCCAGTCTACAATGGCGGTCTCAGTGCACAAACTAAAGCTATTATGGATAGATGTAGAGCTGTACTGGCCGCTGACCGTGGCTTTTTCAAACATAAAGTTGGTATGGCAATTGCAGCCGGAGGAGATAGATCTGGCGGACAAGAATTGGCGCTACAGCAAATCTTGACGTTTTACCTTTTGAACGGAATGATACCCGTCAGCGGCGGCTTTTTCGCCGCAAACCTGGGTGCAACTTTCTGGACAAAAGATACATTAGAAGGCGCGAAGGAAGATGAAGAGGGCTTTAGAAGTTTAAATAAGGCTGTGAAAAGGTTTGCCAGTTTTCTCCAAAAATATCAAACGTGAAATCAAGAGTTCGGAAGTTTTCAGCATGCTTAAACAAGCAACGAAAGACAAAAAGCGAAGAAAAGTAGCTTGGGGAATAAGTGGTAGCGGCGATAGATTAGTTGAAACGGTTGGAGTTATGAAACAGATAAAGAAAGAATACGAAAAAGTAGTTGATGTGGAAGCTTATCTCTCCAAAGCAGGAAGTCTAGTCTTAAAGTATTATAAGCTTGAAGATTATTTAAAAGAAAACTTTGAGAAAGTCTTGGTTGAGCTCGACTCCAATTCGCCTTTTCTCGCTGGATGGTTGCAGATGGGCAAGTTCGAGTTTCTGCTAATTGCCCCTGCCACATCAAATACTGTTGCAAAAGTTTCAATAGGCATAGCCGATAGTCTACTCTCCAATGCAGCAATTATGACATTGAAGACCTTCGTGCCAGTTTATGTCATGCCATCCGATTATGAGGAAGGAATCAGCTACACGAAACTTCCAAGCGGCCGGAATATTAAATTAAGGATAAGAAAAGAGGACGCGGAACACGTTAGAAAACTAGAAAACATGGAAAACGTTTTTGTCCTAGAAAACCCCCAAGACATTCACGAGGTTTTTAAGAAACACTTTAGTCACGCTGAAACTTGATATTTTTTAATTACAATTTAATTGTTTGTTTAGGTAATTTGGGCGAGGGCAAGCGATGTCGAACCTTATTAACCTGATAATTCCGCTGATCGCTGGAATACTGCTAGGCTACTTTTTACGCAACAAAAAACGTGTTAAACTTGATAAAGTCATATTCTGGGCGATAATTGCCTTAATATTTTCTCTAGGTTTCAGCATAGGTTCAAACAGCAAATTGTTGAACTCGCTACCCACAGTAGGGCTAACCGCCATCATAATTTCTGTCATGACCATACTTTTCAGCGTATTTTTCGTGAAAATAGCCAAAAAAGTGGTGAAAATTGAATGATAAAGTATATAATTCTCACTTTGATAGCTGGAATTGTTGCAGGATATATCGGTAACATCACAGGAAGCACTTTAGTCATCAACTTTGTGTCAGAACATTTGTTCGATGCTTTCCTCATATTATTATTGTTTGTCATGGGTTTATCCTTCGGACTAGACAAAGACGCGGTGGCCAAGTTAAAGAAGACAGGCGTCAAAGTTCTGGTTATCCCAATTGCAACGGCACTGGGAAGCATTTTAGCAGGGCTAATTGGTGGACTAATCCTCGGCGTCAACACGATCGCTTCTATGGCTGTATCCGCTGGTTACGGATGGTACACGCTCACAGGACCCTTAATAGGTGAATTATTTGGACCTTATTGGGGCGCTTTAGGTTTCACCGTAAATTTCTTCAGGGAACTTATCACCATAATTATCATGCCTTTAGCAGTCAAGCTAGACAAGCATGCCCCAGTAGCTTCGGGCGGAGCAACAACCATGGACACAACTTTGCCCATAATAGTCCGCTACTGCGGGACTGACATGCTTATAACGTCATTTTCAAGCGGTTTCATATTAACACTAACAGCTCCATTCACAATAATCGCAATCGCATCACTAAGATAAAGACGTGAAATCCATTTGGAACTGAATTATCATAGAACAGATTACTCAAGAAGGAGATAGGTCATAAAATTTTGCCACAGAAAGCTTTACAGGAACGCCTTCACGCGTTTCAGGGCTTTTTCAACTTCTTCCCGTATTATGTAGCCTCCAATATGAAGTATCGGTTCTTTTGCTTCTGGATCTGTGGCCATTGTTGCTGTGCATGGGTAGCTATGGTGGGCTTTTGCAATAGCGTCGTAGAGAATTTCTTTTTTTGTTTTCACACCAATAAGCTTTTTTGCGACATACCATGTGGAACCGCATGGCGCACTTCGCCTTACAGCAATAGAATCTATAACTTCAGCTCCACCCGTTTCAATCGTTGAAATTTCCAGTGAGGGCCTTCCAACTTTAAGTTCAGTTACAAATCTTGAAGTTGTCGGCTTATCTTCCACTGGCTCTAGCGAACAAAAAGGTTTCGGAAAAGCGCTTTCTAGGGCTGATTCTTGACACTTTTCCTCTACTTGTTTTCTCAAGCCAGAGGGAATTTCAGCGAAATCTTCTATAGGCACTATTAATCCCTTTATATCGAACTTTTGTATTTGATGCGGGAGCTCAAGCAACAAGTCCTTATGTAACCCTGAGGCTATGCATAAGTCAGCTTTTGGAATTTTCTTCGGCATGTACTTTTCTGGAGTTTCAATAAACGCTGGAAGCTCCAATGAGCTTGGCAATTCAATTGCCGCTCGGATGTTGCGAACATAACTGTAGACGCTGTACTTGCAAGAGTCGCAGTACAGCCCACATGACTTGCAAAAACTTAAATCATTTATCAAATTTCTTATCACGCGTTCCGCGAATTCTCTACCGTAAACAAAAACCAAAGTCAATATTTCCTTCTCACTTGATAAGCCCAAACTAAACCCGCACACACGCTGCTTTTCCAATACTCAATTTTGCCGTGACTGTGAGATAAAAGTTTAGGATTCAAAAACGGCAAAAGTGTCTTGATTAGTGGCTGAATAACGTTAATCTCAGCCAAGATTAGCCGAAATTCCAAGAACATTTAAAAATATATATAATAAGTATCTAATGTGAAGAACGGTTTCTGTAAAGGTGGCATCAAGGGTGGGCACTGAAAACCTTAACCATATTTTTGATCCGCGAAGAATCGCCGTTATTGGGGCAAGCGAGAGAGAAGGCTCACCAGGCGCTAGACTACTACGAAACCTGATAGGAGTAGGGTATAAAGGCGTCGTTTACCCCGTCAATCCCTTTAGAAGCACAGTACAAGGCATAACCGCTTACCCAAGCATCACAAAAATTCCTTGGAAAGTAGACCTAGCAATTATAGCAACACCCGCCCATACGGTTCCACAAATCGTCGAAGAATGTGGAAAAGCCGAGGTCCTTGGAATAGTTATTATCTCTGCAGGGTTTAGCGAAACTGGAGAGGAAGGAGTTGCCCTTGAAAAAAAGATTCTGGAACATAAAAAACAATACAACCTACGTATAATTGGACCCAACAGCTTCGGCGTGATGAGACCAAAAATAAAACTCAATGCTACTTTTGGAAACAAAACAGCCAACCCAGGAAAAATAGCCTTTATTTCGCAGAGTGCAGCGCTATGTGCTTCGGCGCTGGATTGGGCTTCGGAAGCACACGTTGGATTTAGCGCTGTGGTTTCAGCTGGTTCAATGCTTGATGTGGACTTAGGCGATTTGATTGACTACTTTGGAGCAGACGCTCAAACAAGGAGCATAGTGCTTTATGTTGAATCCATCATGAACGCGCGAAAATTCATGAGCGCAGCTAGAGGATTTGCTAGGGCTAAACCAATTATTGTGGTGAAAGCCGGGCGATTCAAGGAGAGCGCAAGGGCAGCGATTTCTCATACAGGAGCCCTGTGCGGAGAAGATGCTGTTTACGATGCTGCTTTCAGGCGCGCTGGAGTTGTTCGCGTTGAAGCCATTACGGATCTTTTTAATTGTGCAGAGGCCTTGGCAATGCAACCGAACCCCAAAGGACCCAACTTAGTAATAATCACTAACGCAGGCGGACCTGGAATAATAGCCACCGACGCTCTGATCGCAAGAGGTGGTAAACTTTCTCTGTTGAGCACTGAAACGGTTCAAGCCTTAACGAGTGCTGTGCCTTCTTACTGCAGTACTACTAACCCAATCGATATCTTAGAGGAAGCCACTCCAGACAGATTCAGGAAAGTAATGGAAATCTGCTTCAAAGACCCCTACAGTGATGGGTTCTTAATTATCTACACTCCACAAGGGATTACTGATCCATTTGCAATGGCAAAAGTAATTGTGGAACTTTCCAAACAAACTAAAAAAACCATCCTCACGTCACTGATGGGCGAAGACCGTCGCTGCCAAAGGGCTAGGCGAATCTTGGAGAAGAACGGCATTCCAGCGTTCACAGCGCCGGAGCAAGCTGTTTCCACCTTCATGTACATGCTCAGCTACACTCAGAACTTGGAGCTCTTATATCAAACTCCAGAAGAACTTTCCGTGGAGTTAACGATACCAAAATTCCTAAAAGAGGTCTTAAGAAAGGCTCTTGATGAGGGACGAAATGTTCTACTCCTACCTGAGGCTTTCCAATTCCTAGAAACATACAAAATCCCTACAATAAAAACTCTCGTTGCAAAAACTCCAAGCGAAGCTGAAGCAGTTGCCTCTAAACTGGGCTGTCCTATCGTTATGAAAGCGCTATCTCCACAGATAACTCACAAATCCAAAGTTGAAGGGGTTATTCTAAACGTTTGGTCGCCATCAGAAGCTAGAGTTTTTTTTGACGAACTCGCGAAAAAAGTCATGATTCACAATTCCACAGCAGAATTCCAAGGCGCTATAATCCAACCCATGATCCGTAGAAAAGGATACGAACTGCTTATCGGTTCCAAGAAAGACCCACAATTTGGATCAGTAATTGTCTTCGGCATGGGAGGAAATGCCACAGAAGTGGTGAAAGACATAAGCATAGGGTTTCCTCCATTAAACCAAGTGCTGGCGAGGCGACTTATGGAGAGAACCACAATTTACAGACACGCAGAAAAAAGTGGCCCCTCTTTTAACATCAAACTCCTCGAAGAAATTCTAGTAAAGTTTTCACAGCTTGTTATAGATTTCCCAGAAATAAAAGAAATAGATATAAACCCCCTCATTGTCGACGAAAATACCGCTCTAGCCGTCGACGCACGCATAGTCATTGATGAAAACAGAATTCTGCAGGAGACTCAGCCACACGAACACCTTGTGATAGCGCCTTACCCTAAAGAGTATATTATCCATTGGAAGCTAAAGGATGGAACCCCTGTGACACTCCGCCCCATAAAGCCCGAAGATGAAACTCTATTTCATGAAATGTTTAAATCCCTTTCAGAGGAAACTATGCGGTTCCGATTTTTTGAGATAATCAAAGAGTTGCCCCATGAAACCTTAACGAGGTATTGCAATCTAGACTACGATCGTGAAATTGCCATAGTTGCGGAGTTGCAAAAAGAGAGGAAGATCATAGGGGCTGTGCGTCTCGTCTTAGAACCAGGAGGAAAATGCGGCGAGTTCGCCGTAGTTGTAGCGGACCAGTGGCAAAGTCTTGGGCTTGGAGTGAAACTTACCGATTACATTATTGCGATTGGTAAAGACATAGGTTTAGAAAAAATCTATGGGTATGTTAATTCAAGCAACTTCAAGATGATCCACCTTTGCACCAAAATGGGCTTCCAACTGAAAACCGCTGACGGAGAAATCTTAGTGACATTAAACATTCCTCCGCCTTGCACAGAAATTCCTTTGACAGGTCAAACAACGATTAAGAATACGTGAATGAAAGAAAAGCGCGCACGGCGTGAAAAACGTTTGTATTGTCTCCGTAAACCTCTAATGTAGCAGTGCTTGCTGATGGAGTTACCAAGAACTGTAGCGCAATGAGCTTACAATGCCATTTGAGAGCTTTATCAAACCCATGGTGTTATAACCTAGTATCCCAACATTTTTTCAAACTTGGGGTAACAGCTCATCCATTCAACGCTCTCCATGTCGCTCATAAACATCCGCGCGCGCAGATCACATCAAGAGACCAAACTGAAAGGGTGAAATAAGGGTAACCTCCGCTCTTTTCGATGCTCCAATGGCTTTTATGGCATCTTCCGTGCGCGCGCGAGAAGCTTATTGAAATACGCGGTCGCGCTGAATACTGTGATGTTAAACGGTTGAAGGACATTGCGAAGTTGAAGCTTCGTACGTCGAGGCAGCTTTACACTTTGAAGGTTGAGCCTTTGAAGGCTGAAGAAATTGCAAAGAAGCTTCAATGCGAGATCCGCGAGATTTAACAATGCCTAGTCAGCCCTTCTTTTGATTAGAGCCTGCTACACACGTGATTATGATTTCAGCTTTATTCCATTGCTTTCCTAGCATATTCAGCGCCTAACACCATATTCTTCAACTTTTGGAAACTTGTCTCCCACGTTCTTGTTCTCAGACCACAGTCTGTACTCACGTAGATTCTCTTAGGGTCATTAACAAGGTTTGCAACGTGCAGTATTCTGTCTCTGACAAGCTCTGGCGATTCAACAAAATCGGTGTGAACGTCTATCACGCCCAAGCCATAGTTGCCAGTGAAACCGTAATCCTCAAACATTTGTATGTCTTTGTATCCTATCCTTATGTCTCCAATTCCAGTTTGTCTGCTATCTCTGTTCGCAAGTTCGAGGGTTAGTTGGCTGCAATTTCGCAGCTCGCAGGCATATCTTGCTAGAACTTCGTAGTTGCTGTAGCAATTGTGCAGACTGAAGGTGCAGTTGAAACCCTTAACAGTTTCGTTAAAGGATTTCACAAACAGCTCCATCTCCTCACTGGTGGGGTTCGTCGTCACAGCAGGCTCGTCTATTTGAATCCATAAGGCACCAGAATCCACCAGTCCGCTTATTTCTGGTCTCAATACGTCCTTCACCATATCGAGCAGAAATTCTTTTCTAGCCTCGAATTTTCTACGCTTAAAATCGATGTTTTCTCGGCTCAGCTTTTTCTCGTAATATTCATTTAATGTCCAATCAACTAGCGTATAGGGCCCAGTGAATGGTATTTTTACTTTCTTCACGGTATTTTGTCTCGTGAAAATAAACTCATCAAGATAGTAAGAATTCTTATGTAAAGGCTTTTCAATGCATGTGGCTTTTCTGAAATATCGGTAGTCAAAGGCCTTCACAAATCCCAAAAACTTGAAGCCAGCGATATTTCTTATGGCATGTTCATACATTTCCGTCCTCCACTGTTCCCCGTCATAAACAATATCTAGACCCGCTACTTCAAAAATTCGAATCGCAAACCTAGCAGACCATTCCAGAATAGCCTTTCGTCTGCTGGTAGAGTCTTTTTCAATTAGCAACTTGCCAAGACTTTCTGAATCCTCGATTCCCAGCTTTCTTCCCCAATTTAGAGCCTCGGCTATCTCGTTTCTTGTTAATGTTTCACCTTTGTAGCCTTTAACCCTCCACCTAGGTTTGGCTAAGCTTCCCGTTTCTTGCGTCGGAAACAGTTTATTCATGAAGCTCCTCTCTGAGACGTTTAGCTATTTCGCTGAGGCTATGCACCTTTTTCTCTGCGCATTCCCATGGCAGAAATTCCAAATCACAGTTCGGGCAGATGAAAATCTCCTTTGGCTTTGATGGGTATATCGAGTCGATGATTTCCTTGGCAGCTCTGACCAATTCGTCTGTGTTTTCAATCAGTGAACTTCTCGAGTCCAGCAAGCCTAAGGCGACACCTTTATCGAAACCATATTGTTTCAGTTTCTCAAAGTTTGTTTCGTATAAATCGATTCCTAGATGCTCTACAGGAAAATCTAGGGCTTCAGGCAGGATTTGTGAAAAATCTCCGAAAAAGGTTTGAAGACTTGTTTTGATGGGTATCCCATCTACAGCAACTCTTAGCGCTTCATTCACCGTGTTTATTTCATCTTCTGAAATGGGCAGCGCGCGCGCTCGCTTGAAAACTAGTGCCGGGTCGCTTAACTGGACATACTCAAATCCTAGTTTGGCTAGATCCTGGATCTCTTTTCTCAATATTTCAGCGTATCTAAACATGAACTCATCCTTGCTTTTGTAGAACCTGTTTTCTGAGAACTGAATAAAAGTGTATGGTGCTGGCAAAACAGCTTTCCAAGGATATCTGGCAGGTAAGTATTCAATGTAAAGTGTTTTCTCAGCTATACTTTGCTCACGCCATATTTCATCTACTATTACTGGCTTTCTGTAAAACATATTATTGTTAAACCATCTAGCCAGATTTCCCATTTTCACTCCCTTGAGGTTTTCCGTAAATGGTCGGAAAAGGTCTTGCCATTTGAGCATTCCATCTGAGATGTAACTGAGACCCGCTGATATTTGGCTATCCAATACTTTCAAAGCGGCCTTTTCAAAAGCTCTTTCCAATTTCTCTTCACTAGTCCATCTCCTTTCGTAGGCCATTGTAACCTCAACTAGTTCTTTTGTTCTGGGAAAGATTCCTGTCGTATAGCATGAGATCATTGCTATTCAACTATCTGCTCAACTAGGTCGATCAAACAAGCTTCTTAACGTACAAAAATAAAAAGATTTAGTGAACGGGGTTTGGTATGATATTAGACGATCTCCAACATCCACAAATATGATTGATTGAAAGTTACCGTGTGAAGCCGCCAGCAATTAAGTCCGCTACAAAGCATTGAGCGCATGCGAACTGTAATCACGCAATTTTAAAAGGCTTCCACAGGTTCAATTACACTCCTAACATAACTGAACGAATCGTAGACCTATTGTGAAATCATTTGCTACAACAGAAACAAGCCAACCTATCGCTTACTTCACTCCGCTTGTTTTAATTATCTTTGGTACGATCCACTCAAAACCTACAGCCATCATGTGGATACCTGCAGCATTGGTTGTTTTTCTAATTTCCCGAATCAGCTCGCCAAAGATTTCAATGTTCTCTTCTAAGAAGACTTCTTTACTTTTTTCTTTTGCTTTTCGTAGCCTTTGCTCTACTCCCTCTGGAACTTTTATTCCAGGCACAAATTTGGTCATCCAATTAATCATGGCTAACGATTTGAAGGGGGCAACTCCGATAATTAGCGCGCGCGCTCGATTTGCGCTCGTTTTGAGCGCACGATGGTAGAAAATCGACTTCAAATCGTAGGTGGCTTTTCATTTCACTTGAGGATCTAAAACCGTCAACCTTATGCGTGAAATAGACTATTACAGTTTGGCGACTCTAAAATAGCGGCGATATCCCCAACATTTTAGCGCGCGCGCTGTTCTCGTTGAAAAATCGGACGAAAAACTAGAAAATGCGCGCGTGTCGTGAGGAGTTTTGTGCCTTCCATGTCTGGTAGCTTGATGTCTAACAAGGCCATTTTGAAGAATTTATCTCTAGATTTTCGTACAGCTTCTTTTCCGTCTCTTGCCGTATCTGTATTGTATCCCTTTGCTGAAGTATGGCGTTTAAGGTTTCACGTATGTCTGCGTCGTCCTCCACTATGAGGACGCTGGGTTTATTCTCTGTCACTGCTTTTCACCTCTATTCTGGATAGGCAATTTAACCGTGAAAGTTGATCCTTTACCTACTTTGCTTTCCACCTCGATGCTGCCGCCATGGATAGAACTGCAAGTATTCAGAGTCAAGAGTACTTTGCAATAATAGAAAAAGGGACAGAAGACGTTCCATGCACGGATTGAAGCTTGCAGGATTATAGAAGGAGAGAACAAATGGCTAACCCTAATCCAAAATGCGAGTCAGCAACCCAAGACTTGACAGAACCTCTAAGCGAAATGTATATTAGAAACAATTTATCCTTCGTTTTTCTCAACATCCGAGTGCAAATCTGGTGATTCGTAGACAAATTGTACGTGGATGGTTAGTTTGATGTTTGATCTAAAACCACAAGGAATCCATCGGAGTAGTAGGTGGCTTCACTACTTCATGCCTATGGATGGTGGTGAATGTTATTGGACTGCGAAAATTAGTGTAGCAGGAAATGCAGCTTATTATTATGTTTCAGAAACTCTTTTGAGTCTTCTCCGTCAGATTTTGGAGAAGGGTCAAACGCATTTTCCAGGCTTACTTGAAGTCAAAAACGTCAATGTAGAAATATCACGAGAGATGCTTGTTCATTCACCAGTTCCAAGTCACATAGCAGAAAGATCCTATGAAAAAATCCCGAACAAGGAGGTTAAAGAGGCAAAAATCTCAGTCTCCGTCTCGATACCCGCTGATGTGGAATTAACACTGATAGTCGAGTTTGATGAAGAAAAAGTCAAAGGCTTCAAAATCACAAGGAGAAATGTCCTTGCAAAATATGAGGTCTTAGCCATCGCTGCTGCTAAGACTAAGCAGAAGATTAAGGGCGCTCATATAGAAGGAAAACACGGTAAAGTTTTCTGGGTTGTCGCTTCTGATGATAAAGAAATGCGATTTGATGTCAAAAATATATATATGCAGGAACTATTGGAGGTGTAGCCTTCTACATCAGGTGGGGGAGCTTGGAAAGCAAAAAGATCGATATCTCAGAAGAGCTTGTGAACAGGTCACCAGATGTCGAGAAGTTGAAATATTGTTATGAATGTAGCACTTGTACCGCAAGTTGCCCCAGTGCTTGGATATTTACGAGGCGCTACAACCCGAAGATTTTACTTCAAAAGATCTCTCTGGGTTTGGAGGATGTTCTAAATGAAGTTGGACTTTGGATGTGTACACGTTGTTATCGATGTTACCAAAAATGTCCTCAGGGGCTTGATTTACCTGAAATCTTCTTAGCGACAAAAGATTTCGCTATTGAAGGAAATTACTTGCCTAATGCAGAAGGTACGCTTAAGGAAGCTTTGAAACTTGTCAAGGAAGAAATTTCTCTCGCTGCGATCTATGGTTGGCTCTGTCTTCGGCCTTCTGAGGAAGAGAGCGCGCGCAAAATCGAAAAGTTAGCCACCAGGGCTCTCAAGAGTTTTGTTGTTGATTATACGAAAGAAAAGATATCACCTGTGTCCGAGATACGCGGGGAAAAAATAGCCATAATTGGGTCCGGTCCAGCTGGACTTTCTGCTGCTTACAAACTAATTAAGATGGGATATCCGGTAACGGTTTTTGAGTCGCTGCCTGAGGCAGGTGGGATGTTAAGGGTAGGCATCCCCGAATATCGGTTACCTAAAAGTGTACTTGATATTGAAATTCAACGTATGAAGAAGATAGGAATAGAAATCAAGACTGATACGAAGATCGGTAGAGACTTAATGGTGGACAATCTTTTTCAAGAGGGATATAAAGCAATATTTATCGCCATTGGAGCTCACAAAAGCACAGAACTTCACATCGAAGGCGAAAATCTTGAAGGCGTTGTTGACGCCTTGGATCTCCTAAAAGAGTTTAATACGGGTAAAAAGGTTAGCCTTGGAGAAAGGGTTGTCATAATCGGCGGAGGTAATGTAGCTGTAGATGTAGCTAGGACCGCCCTTCGATTAGGGTCTAAAGACATTAATATCTTTTATCGAAGATCAAAAGTGGAGATGCCTGCCAATCCTTCAGGGGTTAAAGAAGCAGAAAGAGAAGGTATAAAGTTTCATTTCTTGATAGCACCAAAGAAAATTCTGGGCGAGGATGGACGAGTTGTAGCTTTAGAGAGTGTGCGAATGAGACTGGGAGAGCTCGATGAAACAGGGAGGAGGCGTCCAATACCGATGGAAGGCTCGGAGTTCACTGTGCAATTGGACACTATAATTCTAGCCATCGGCGAATCACCTGATCTTTTTTCCATGCCAAAAGAGATTGAAGTTGCTAAGGATAACACAATAAAAGCTAACCCGCTCACCTTAGAAACGAGCATGCCCGGTGTATTTGCTGGCGGAGACGTAGTTTCAGGACCTGCGACAGTGATGGGAGCAATAGCAGCAGGTATAAAAGTCGCTTCTTCAATCGATAGTTACCTCAGACGGGAAATTTCGGCTAATACCTAGTAAAGGTGTTTTTTTGGATAAGAAAGCTGTTGTGGTCGTCGGTGGCGGCATCGCTGGAATACAGACATCTCTGGATCTGGCTGACCGAGGACTAAGAGTTTACTTGGTGGAGGAGACACCGAGCATTGGCGGAAGAATGGCACAACTCGATAAGACGTTTCCAACTATGGACTGCTCGATCTGCATACTTGCTCCAAAAATGATCGAGTGTTTTCGCCACCCTAATATCACCCTCTTAACCTATTCTGAAGTAAAAGCTGTGAATGGCTCAGCTGGTAATTTCATCGTCAAAGTTTTGAAAAAGCCTCGATATGTCGATCAAGAAAAATGTGTGGGCTGTGACACATGCTCAGAAAAATGTCCAGTTAAAGTACCAAACGAATTTGAAATAGGCCTTGGAATAAGAAAGGCTATCTATACACCTTTTGCTCAAGCTGTGCCACGCATTGCGACAATCGATAAGGATCATTGTTTATACTTCCAAAAAGGAGTATGTAAAGTATGCCAAAAATTTTGTCCAGCTGGTGCTATAAACTTCGAGCAGGAGCCTGAAGAGCTTACGCTCAATGTTTCTTCTATTATTGTTTCTACCGGTTTCGATCTCTTCAACCCTTCTGTGATTGCTGAATTCGGTTATAAGAGACACAAGAACGTTATAACTTCACTAGAATTTGAACGCCTGATCAACGCGTCTGGACCAACTGGAGGGAAGCTCTTAAGACCCTCAAATAATAGAGTAGCCCACAAAGTAGCCTTCATACAATGCGTCGGCTCAAGAAGTCAGAGAACGGGCTTTCCTTATTGTTCGAGCGTATGCTGCATGTATGCTACAAAGCAGGCTATATCGATTAAAGACCACGAACCTACATCCGAAGTTTGCATATTTTATATAGACCTTAAGACGTTTGGAAAGGGTTTTCAAGAGTTCGTTGATAGAGCTAAGGATAATTGGGAAGTGAAATATATTAATAGGCGCCCAAGCGAGATAACGGAAGATCCGAAATCAGGAGATCTTATACTCCGATATGAAGACCCAGTAGACATGACGGTAAAAGAAATGGTGGCAGATTTAGTGGTTCTCTGTCCTGTCCTCGTTCCAAAGCCAGGTACTGAAAAAATAGCTCAAATTCTTAATTTAGAAACAGACAAATACGGTTTCTTTAAGGCGAAAGAACCATTTTATGCATCCGTCGACACCAACGTTAACGGTATCTTCGTATGCGGGGGCTGTGAAGGGCCCAAGGACATATCCGAATCGGTAGTTCAAGCAAGCGCAGCAGCGGAGAGGGCGGCAGAGGTATCGTATAATGTATATAGAAGAGAAGATTAGGACATGGGTGGAAATATGCCAAGGGTGGGTGTTTTCGTCTGTCATTGCGGCGTTAATATCGGCGGCGTGATTGACGTTCCTGAAGTTGTCAATTACGCCAAAACACTACCAGATGTCGTTTATGCCGATAGAAATCTGTACACGTGCGCCTCAGATGGAATAGACAGCATCAAGGAAGCTATAAAAAAACATAATCTTGACAGGGTCGTCGTAGCTTCCTGCACGCCCAGAACTCATGAGCCTCTATTCAGAGCAACATGTGAGGAAGCGGGCTTGAACAAATATCTCTTTGAAATGGCAAGCATCAGAGAGCTCTGTTCTTGGGTTCACGCAGGTGACCCTGAAAGAGCAACTGAAAAGGCGAAAGACATTGTGAGAATGGCCGTTGCCAAGGCCCGCTTGCTCGAACCGCAGGAAGAGTTGGAGATAGACGTAGAGCCTTCAAGTCTTATTATAGGTGGCGGAGTCGCAGGGATAACAGCTGCCACTTGCTTGGCTAACCAAGGATTTAGGGTTTATCTCATCGAAAAGGAACTGGAACTTGGTGGCATGTTAAGAAAACTTCATAAGATATTTCCAACACAGCAAGATGCCTCTGAATTACTGAAAGAAGCTATTGGCAATCTAAAAGCTCATAAGAATATTACCACATTGACATCAACGGTGGTTAAAGATGTTGAGGGATACATCGGGAATTATAGGGTTACAGTCCAAAGGAAGGATGGAAAAAACGGTGAACTTAAAGTTGGCACCATAATTGTCGCCACTGGGGCAGAAAATTTTGAACCCATGGAAATGTATGGATATAGGAAATATGAAAATGTGATTACGCAGCTAGAGCTTGAGCAACTTTTTAGGTCAGGCGAACTTGGGAGACCAGACAGAATCGTGATGATCCAATGCGTTGGAGCTAGGGAAAAAGAGGGCATGGCTTATTGCTCAAGGATCTGCTGCATGACTGCTATCAAAAATGCCTTAAACATCAAAGAGTTATACCAAGACACAGATGTTTACATCCTTTACCGCGATCTTCAGACCTATGGAAAAGAATATGGAGAATATCAGTGGAAAGCTAAAGAAAAAAATATTAAATTCATCAAATATGTTCCCGAGAGACCACCCGAAGTTATTCCCCAAACGAATGGAAAATTAACGGTCAAGATTTATAATGTTAGTATCAACGAGGAAATCAAAATAAAAGATTGTGATCTAACGGTATTATCGACACCACTTATCCAGCATCAAGCTGGAAAGGAATTGTCCCCAATTCTTAAAGTACCGCTTGGATCAGACTTGTTCTTCTTTGAGGCCCATTACAAATTGAGGCCGATTGATTTCGCTACCGATGGGATTTACGTGTGCGGCACCGCTCATGGCTCCAAAACTATAAGCGAAAGCATCACTCAAGCATGCGCCGCCGCCTCCAGAGTTGCTATTCCAATGGCTAAGAAGCATGTTCGATCCGAGGCCATCACTGCTCAGGTTAATGAAGAAGCTTGCATCGGCTGTGGCTTATGCGAATATGTATGCCCGTATGGCGCCGCCGAGCTTGTTAGA
>Ga0315306_10000375_pt1 | contig 21425 bp, 25 predicted proteins | sample TDP1_MG_FD_203803 | JGI IMG/M metagenome (GOLD analysis project Ga0315306, IMG submission 203803) | Freshwater sediment microbial communities from Lake Towuti, South Sulawesi, Indonesia - TDP1 | ecosystem: Environmental > Aquatic > Freshwater > Lake > Sediment | place: Indonesia: South Sulawesi... | reverse complement strand
TCGCCCTCCAACAGTTTTTGAGACTGTCGCGTCTGCCTATTCCGCCACTTCGGCATAAGCGGAAGACGAGATTCGAACTCGCGACCTCTTCCTTGGCAAGGAAGCATTCTACCGCTGAACTACTTCCACCCTTATGGTGCCGAGGCCCAGAATCGAACTGGGGACACGCGGATTTTCAGTCCGCTGCTCTACCGACTGAGCTACCTCGGCACAAAGATTATTGTAGCTACTGGCAATAGGGGTGTCAAGCAACTTCCGCTTGCTGGCAAGCTAGTTCTTCAGTCGAGCCCAGAGCCGGGCTCAATTTTCCCTTCGCCTAGAAAGCTGTGTCGTGATATAATATCTATTGAAGCTTAATGGGAGGGTTGAAATGGCTTTTTCGCACGAGACTGTGCAACAAGCTTGGGAAAGGCAAGGTGGTCGTTGCGCTGCCTGCGGTAAGGTGCTCCACTGGACTAACCGGGATTTGGGAGAATGTGGAGCGTGGCATCCTCATCACATATTGCCACAAAACCAGAAAGGGGCTGACCATCTTAACAATTGTGCGATATTGTGCATAAACTATCCCAACTGCCATTTGAACGTCGGGCACGGTGGAGATTGGACTAAGCAGGCTCCGCTTAGCAAAACCAGCCTTCCATACCTACGTTTTGGCGAGCCTTTTCACCGGGTACCGCGTCCGCCAGGCAGACCGCCTTGGCGCCCTTTTTAAGTAGCTTAGTAGGCAAAATTGACCGGCTAATCATAGTTCATTATACTGTTAGCTCCTGAAATGTAGACCGTACACATAGCATCGCAAATCTAGTAACACAGGCATTGACAACGTCTGGCAAAAGGTCTAAATTCAAGTCCTAACGCCGACGGCATGAGTGCCCGGCTAACTCACCTCAACATAGAAATCAGAAAGGTACACAAGGAGGCAACAAGATTGGGTAGACTGGACAATAAAGTGGTAATTATCACTGGGGCTGGCTCTGGAATGGGAAAGGCGACTGCGGTTCTTTTCGCCAAAGAAGGGGCAAAAGTGGTTGCCGTTGATATCGCTACTGACACTGGAGAGGAAACGGCCAAGGTAATCAGACAGGGTGGAGGTGAAGCCATATTTGTTAACACCGATGTCTCCAAAACACAGGATGTTAAAGAGATGGTCAAGGCAGCTATTGATACCTACGGGAGATTGGACATTCTGGTGAATTGCGCTGGTATTGCCAAGGAGGAAGTCTCAACTGTAGATTGCCATGAGGAGGTTTTCAATGAGGTTATCGCCACCAATCTAAATGGTGTCTGGCTGGGAATGAAGTATGGTATCCCCGAGATGCTCAAGGCAGGGGGAGGCTCCATCGTGAATTTCGCCTCAATAGCGGCGCTTGAAGCCTATGTTGGTATACCGGCTTATTCTGCTTCCAAAGGAGCAGTAATATCGTTATCGAGGGCGGCGGCTATTGAGTATGCCCCAAAAAATATTCGGATTAACTGTGTGGCACCAGGTCATATTGCCACACCAATGTTACTCGGCACTTGGTCGCCAGAGGTGCTTAAACGCTTTAAGGGTATAGCACCTCAAGGTCGGCTGGGTGAACCAGAGGAGGTGGCTCGGGTAGTCTTGTTTTTGGCTTCTGATGAATCTTCACACATCACCGGTCAGACGGTGGTTATCGATGGTGGTGTTACCGCCCGTATCCCATAAGCGATAGTACCCAAATAACCAAGAGGTTCAATACCTGGTAGAACTTCAAGCCATCCTTAGACCGTTCCAGTTGGTGGCGAGGCATTGGCAAGAGCGTTGGGCGCGATAATGTGTCATAGCAGTAGAGGAGGAGCAAGAGGATGGGAGCAAGGTATCGCAAAGGGCAAAAAGTAAGAGTGCTTTCAGTAAGAAACAAGTATGCCAAGGCTAAAGATTCTAACATCGAGCAGTATGAGTTTGAAGTAGGGACGATTGTAGACAATTACTGGATTGAAAGTCTCACATATGGGCAGGTAGCCCCGGGTGCTGACATTCTTCCAAGAGGTTATATTTACAAAGTGCGTATGGATAAAGATGATGGTGAAATTGCGATAGAGGAATCTGCCCTAGAACCCGTCACTGACTGACGATGGACTCTTGTCCTGGCAACCACTACTAACCAACAACTAGTTTACCCTGACAGACTAGCCCCAAACCTTACCGACCCAGTATATTTCTTTCTACCCTGCTGTAGATTTCCATCGACCTAGCCTCTTAATGTGGAGTGAACCTACACTTCTCCTAGCCAGTATACGGGGAAAGTTCTCTAAAAGTATTTCCTTTCCCTTTCATACGGAGGCACTTGACACCAGAATAAATCTAGCATAAGATAATATCGCATTACAATATCGGGGGGCGTCATCATGCTGGATAGGGAATTTTTCTTAGGATTCATAAAGATTCACATCCTGTACCACGCTTCAAAAGAACCAATCTTCGGCGTAGAAATAGCTACGGAGCTAGCTAGGCATGGTTATAGCATCAGCCCGGGTACTCTATACCCGATACTGCATCGCCTGGAAAAAGAAGGCTATATGGAAAGTAGCTCAAGGGTGGTTAATGGCAGGGTGAGGAAATACTATCAGGCTACTGCCGAAGGGAAGCTGGTGCTGGAGCAGTCCAAGAAAAAAATCAGGGAACTGGTCACCGAGGTAATTAAGGAAAAGTAGTTGATAAAATCATTAAATACTGATACCAGTGGCAAGAGAATCCGGGGGCTTAACCCCAATATATTCTTCCTGGGTATAGTCAGCTTCCTGACTGACGTCTCAACCGAGATGATTTTTACCCTTGTCCCCCTATTTTTGTCTAACGTGCTCGGGGCAACTACTACCATCATCGGTCTTATTGGTGGGCTGTCGGAGAGCGCCGACGCTACCTTCAGAATATTCAGTGGCTGGCTCAGTGATCGAATCGGCAAGCGAAAGCTCCTGGCAGTAGCCGGCTACAGTATTTCTACGATAGCTAAGCCTTTCATGTATCTAGCTTCAACCTGGGGAGTGGTCTTAGGTGTCAGGTTCAGCGACAGGATTGGTAAAGGCATCCGCACAGCACCGCGCGATGCCCTGATTGCTGATTCCGTCTCGGCTGAAGAGAGAGGTAAGGGCTTTGGGCTGCATCGGGCTATGGATACCTGGGGTGCTGTCCTGGGGCTGTCTATAGCAGCTATTGTCATCTATCTCGTCCAGGGGGGAGGGCTACAGCTCGGTTTACAGACCTACCAATGGCTGGTACTAATCGGCATTGTGCCGGCGGTGCTAGCGGTGGTGATATTGGTAAGATTTGTTAAAGAAAAAGAGAGAAAGCCTTCGCCGACCGACATCCCCCGCCCTAGATTTAGTTTGGCTAAACTAGCCGCCGGTTTTGATACCCGGTTCAAGGTGTTTCTGGCGGTTATGGCTCTATTTACCCTGGGTAATTCCAGCGATTTCTTTGTCGTACTGCGGGCACAGAACCTGGGCTCATCTGTTTTCCACATCGCCTTGATGCTGGTGCTGTTTAATGCTACCTATGCCGCTATTGCTTTACCCGCCGGTAAATTATCCGACAAGCTGGGCAGAAGGCGGGTTATTGCTATGGGCTGGGGGGTTTACGCTATGGTCTATCTCGGATTTGCCCTGGCAACAGAGCTTTGGCAGGTGTGGCTCCTTTTTGCCTGTTACGGAATCTACTACGGAGTTGTTGAGGGGGTGGCTCGAGCCTTTGTCGCTGATTTGGTCCCAGCGGAGAAAAGAGGCACTGCCTATGGTCTGTACCACGGTGTGGTCGGTCTCACCCTGATACCAGCCAGCCTGATTGCCGGCTGGCTGTGGCAGGCTTACAGTCCATCAGCCCCCTTCTTCTTCGGCGCCGGTCTTGCCTGCGCCGCAACCATAGGCATGATGGTTCTAATTAGGGAGTAGGCAAGGAGATCTCTATTACCTCTTCGCCACTCACATAATAAATATGGTTAATGTAAGAGTAGCTGGCGCGGTTAATTTGTTTGAGGGCATCAGCTACAGTATTTGGATTGGCTAATCTGAGTCCCTCGTCGATGACTACTAAAAAAGTCTCTTTTACATTGAATTCTTTTTTTGCTACCTCTAGTTGTTGATTTGCGTGTGAAACTAATTTCTCAAATTCTTTAAGTTCATGTTCATTTAATCTCGGAGACCAGAAGCCGGTGACTCCAGAGCTTAATCCAAGTATACTGCCTTCGTCACTGACTTTTTGAAGCATACAGAAGAAGGATTCAGGCAACGTAAATGGTAACTGCCCAATAATTTTGGGTGTTAAGCCTCTATCCTCGTTTAATTTGAGCGTTTGTGCTGTCTGAAAAATAGCTTCACAAAGAACATCTTTAAATTTTTGCCTATTCTGCTGTCCCCGAAGTGGTAGGTAGTAATCTCCAGGGGAAATACTAATGCCTAAAGAAAAAGTGCCGGGTAATTTATTTGATAAGTCGTTTTGAATCTCTTCTAAGACGTCCCAAATTGTGTTTTGCCTTACTTCTAACTTCTCGTCTGTTAGCTTTTTAATTTCTACCGCAATTTCATCACCTGTTTCGATATCGTAGCACACCCAATCCCAGTCAGACTTCCCTTTTAGGTCGGGACGGACGTCTTGGGTTTTGCCCCCAATTGTGATATGCATCCCGTGTTTCTCGTTATGATAATCTAGGACACGTTGCACACGCTCCCTTTCCCATTCGTCTTTTCTTGCTTGCTTATTCGCAGTCATTATTGCCTATTCTAGCACTACATTATCTATCAACCTGGTCCTGCCGATTTTTACTGCTAGCGAGACCAGGGCTGGGGGATTAACCATATCCAGTTCGTCCAGGGTCTCAGCATTAGCTACGCTGACATAGTCAACATGGGCTAATGGCTGTTGCTGAATAAGGGCTCTCATCTCTTGTCGCAAACGGTGAGCATCCTTCTCGCCCTGCGACCATAGCTTTTGAGCCAGACTGAGCGCCTGATAGAGAACCGTGGCTGCTCGGCGCTCCTCAGAATTGAGATAGCTATTGCGACTGCTCATGGCTAAGCCGTCAGGCTCACGCACTGTGGGCACGATAACTATCTCCAAGTTCATGTTGAGGTCTGCCACCATCTTTTTAATTGCCACCGCCTGCTGGGCGTCCTTCTGACCAAAGTAGGCTCTGGTTGGCTGGACAATGTTAAATAGTTTGGCGCAAACGGTGGTGACCCCCCGGAAATGACCGGGGCGGGAAGCACCCTCCAGCCGCTCGGTTACCTTACCCACCTCCACCCAGCTACTAAACTGCCCGGGGTACATCTCTGCCACCGACGGCATAAAGACAACATCAGTCCCCTCTTTCTGTAACAAAGCCAAGTCACGCTTGATATCGCGGGGATAGCTATCAAAATCTTCCTGCGGACCAAATTGGGTGGGATTAACGAAGATGCTAACTACCACCGAGGGGTTTTCCGCCTTAGCTCGTCTGACCAGAACCAAATGACCCTCATGGAGGTAGCCCATAGTCGGCACAAAGCCAACCGGTTCGGTGAGCTGCCGCCTCAGTTTCTTCATGTCGTTTATTGTTTCAACGATTTTCATATTATCTTTGGTCTTTCTTCGATTTCGACATTGAGGTTTGAAACTGGACAGTAAAAGTGAGCCCAACGCCGTCCTTCATAGGAGCTACTGGCAAACAGATTGGCTCCCCGTGCTTTTACCATGTCCACCACTTTCCCCCAATTGTTAACGCTTATGCACACATGATATAGTCCTTCTCCAGCCGTCCGCTCATACTGCGCCCACACCGGGACAGCTTTACCGAAAGTATCCAAATCATCTGCCCGCTGAGAAACATGAAGTAATACCCCAAATAGATTGGCATTAGCCATGTACAGTCTGAATGCCTTACCAGCCCTCATGGTATCTTGGGGAGGAGCAAACTCTAAGGTCTCCCAGCTATCAATACCCCAAACTTTAGTCATATATCTCATAAAGGCATCTAGGTCTTTCACATAAACGCCCATGTGCTGTAGCAAAGGATTAGCGATAGCATCAAGTGCCGTGGAATTTCCTGTCCTACCCTTCACTTTGCTAACGCAGATGGCTTCCTCTATCGGGGTTGCCAGTTGAGTTCTTTCCTCGATTGCGACAACACAATTGCCAACCTCACCGTCAACATGAACCCAGCGCCTCCCGTCATAGGAGCCACTTTTATATACCTTGCCACCCCGTTCTACTACCTTAGCTACCACTTCTTCAAAATTGTCAACACTTACGCATACGTGCTGAATACCACCAGTGGAACGTTTGAGGAATCTGCCCCAGACTGAAGAAGACTTAGCAAAGGTATCCAAATCATCTACTGGCACATAGATATGAAACGATAGCCCTAATAGATTAGCTTTAGCCATCTTTACCTTAAATGTATTTCCTACCTTCATACCACTTTGGGGAGGAGCAAACTCTAAGGTCTCCCACTCATCAATACCCCAAATGTTACAGAGTTCTTTCGTAGTTGCGTCTATATCCCTCACAAACATACCTAAATATTGAAGGGAAGGGTTAGCGATAGCATCAAGTTCCGTAGAATTTCCTATCTTCCCCTTTAAATTCAAAATTGAAGGGTCTGGCATGTTATCATCTCCTATGTAGGGCTAGTCGTCAACTTTACCACTAACGTATACTTCTATAAAAGAGCGAAATTAAGAGGGGGGTTTAGTCTCGGTTAGCTCAGCTAAAATGCTCTCGTCCATAGAGAAGCTTTGCTCCTCAGTGGGGAAGCTACCGGCTTTGACCTCCCTATCATATTCGGTAACGGTATTCCCACTTCATCAATTATCCTGGCTGTGGAGTAGTCATAGGCGGTGAGCATGGTAATTTTCTCACCTTTTTGCTTCGTCTCTTTTAGTTGATTTATGCTAATCCGCATCTGCTTCTCCGTTACAAAGGCATAGCCTCAGTAGCCCGCTTAATCTCAATGATAGCGTTTTGGGCATCAACATATACCAGTTTGGGAATAAAATTATGAGCTTCATCATCCTTAACGTAGCAATAGGAAAGGACCATAATCGTATCCCCCTTAACCGCTAGCCTAGCTGCAGCGCCATTTAAGCCGATTTCGCCGCTGGCTTTTCCCTCAATGGCATAAGTCGTGAAACGAGCACCATTATTGACGTTTAGCACCTGCACCTGCTCGTAGGGAAGGATGTCAGCCTCCTCCATGAGCTTCTTGTCAATGGTAATGCTGCCTTCGTAATCAATATTGACCCGAGTAACTCGAGCCCCGTGGATTTTACTTTTAAGCATTATTCTCATTTGTCCCTCCCTAATTCTTTATTATTAACCTCACCCCCTTAATCCCCCTCTCCTTTTTCAAGGAGAGGGGAAAAGATTTTAGAGAGGGGCTTCGCCCCTCTCTTACCTACACTCCCCCTTCCCTTATTAAATTAAGGGAAGGGGGTCAGGGGGATAGGTTGCTAAACGACCTCTTTTAATATAGCTTTCAGTTCCTCAGCCTGCTGTTGATTTATCCTCCCCTTGGCCAGAGCAATCGGGATAGTCTGCTGACCAAGCTCCCGGTAGGTGGAAAGTAAGCCGGGAGCGACTCTTTGTAAGGCGCCAAGATGTTTCCTAATCGTCCCGGTATCACCCCGGGCAACTGGCCCGGTGAGGCATTGAGGGATACCAACCGTGTCAATATTATGAATTGTCCCTCGTACCAGCGGCAGCAGTGCCTGAATAGCTTGGTGCCTCGGGATGCCGAAGGTCTGCCACAAATCGGTAGCCAATTTGACCAGAGTCACCAAGTAATTACAGGCGATAACGGCTGAGGCGTGATAAACTACCTTATCACCTGCCTTTAGCTCAATCCAATGACCGCCAAGGGCGGTAGCCATATCCTTGAGTGTTGTTAGCAAAGGCTCCTCAGCTTCTAAGGCGAAGGTTGAGCCAGGCATATTTTCTATCGCCTGTCTTACATTGGCGAAGGTTTGCAACGGGTGAAAGACGCCAACATAGGCACCTAATTTCCTGGCTGAACCTAGAATGTCAGTTGAGTCGGCACCGCTACAATGGACGACACTTTGCCCCTTGTGCCACTGGACTTGGGATGCTACCGGGGCGATAGCATCGTCAGGAGTAGTAATGAAGACAAGCTCGGCAGCATCAGCTACATCTTGATTACTACTGACCGGGAGACAGCCACCAATTGCCTGAGCTAGATTTCTAGCTGAAGTCTGGCTCCGACTGGATACAGCTACTACCGGGTAACCCTTTCTGCTTAAACTAACCGATAGAGCAGTGCCTACTGTTCCAGCACCAATAAACCCCAACTTAAGCATTTTTACCTTCTATCCAAAATCACTAAAAATGCCTTCTCCGATACCGCCAGAGAAGGCATTTAATGACTTAATTTCTTGCCGTCTCGGTCGTATCCGATCCAAGCGACTCAAGCTATCAATAAATATTTTTAGGAGCTCACCGCCTCATCGGTCGATGGCTAGTAACAATTCCCTTTAAGTATATAAGATTTAATATTATCCCGTCAATGTATTGACAAACTATAGTTCTTGTGATATTGAATATATGAGTAAGATGTTAGCTAATATTTCTTGGCTTAAGTTTTATTATTATTTCACCTTTACTTGGCGCACTGAGGCGCGCTTGGGAGGGTTTTGGCATAAAAAATGTAAATACATCGTAAAATAGAAGATTTAGATATAAAAGTTCAAGAACCCTCCCAAGCGGGAGGGTTCTTCTATTTTAGACGTCCAGCTCGCAGTTGGAATAAAATATTGGGAGGGATAGAAAGATGATAATAATGAAAACTAACGCCACACCAGAACAAATAGTCCAAGTAGTAAAAGAAATTAAGAAATATGGACTAAGAGCCGATGTTTCCCAAGGGAAATACCGAACCGTGATCGGCTTAATTGGAGATGAGAGGAAAATACCATTTGCCCACTTCGCCACCCTCCCCGGGGTAAAAGAGGCGGTGATGGTAGAAACCCCCTATAAACTGATCAGCAGGGAATATAGTAAATTCTTCGAGGGAGAAGGCGAAGATTTGGTGGTTAAAGTGGGAAACGTTGAGGTAGGTGGCGATGGGCCAATATTCATTGCCGGACCTTGCGCTGTAGAGAGTAAAGAGCAGCTATTTAGAATTGCCGAGGAGGTAAAGAAGGCTGGGGCTCATATCCTGCGAGGAGGTATTTTTAAGCCAAGGAGCTCGGCTCACTCCTTCCAGGGGCTAGGCGCTGGGGGTTGGGAACAAGCCGAGAAAGCTTTAGACTGGTTGCACGAAGCCGGCAAAAGGTTTAAATTGCCAGTGGTAACCGAAATAAGAGGGGAAACACAAGTTGACCTAGCTGCAGAGTATGCTGATATGCTTCAAATAGGTGCCAGAAATATGTATAATCAAGACCTATTGACCAAGGTAGCCAAGAAAAATAAGCCTGTCCTATTTAAAAGGCATTTCGGTGCCGGCATCGAAGAATTTTTGTCCTTTGCCGAATATATTGCCATAGAAGGCAACAAAAATATTGTTTTATGTGAAAGAGGCGTACTACCCTTAGGCAAAGGCAGAAGCTATACCAGATATACCCTTGACCTATCGGCTATCCCAGCGATACAGAAAGAGACCTACCTCCCGGTAGTTGCCGACCCCAGTCACGGGACTGGTCGCCGAGACCTCATCTTCAATATGAGTTGCGCAGCTATAGCCGCCGGTGCCAATGGCTTAATGATTGAGGTACACTATAACCCGGCAGAAGCACTGGTTGATGCCCAGCAGGCAATTACGCCCGATGAACTTAAAAAAGTCATCGATGCCTGCCAAAGAATCCATAAACTGATTAAACCTGAAAGAAATGAAAAAAGTTAAGGTAAGGCTTGGTAATAATAGTTACCACATACATATCGGCTCAGGGATGCTAGAGCAGACTGGGCAACGGTTAAAAGAAAACGGGTTTACTGGTAGCCTGGTCATTATCACCAACCCCATAGTGAAGGGGCTATATGGCGACACTCTAGAGCAGAATCTCCCCAAAGAGGGCTTCAGGGTCACTATACTTCAGGTTCCTGATGGGGAAGAGCAAAAATCGTTAGAGGTTGCCGGTAGGTTATATAATGAATTGACCGATTCCTTTGCCGAAAGGACAACCCCTATTTTAGCTTTAGGTGGCGGGGTTATTGGCGACCTGGCAGGATTTGTTGCCGCCACTTATTTACGGGGGGTGCCACTGATACAATTACCAACCACCCTGCTAGCCCAGGTTGATAGCAGCATCGGGGGTAAGGTAGCAGTAGACCACGGGCAACTGAAAAACAGAATCGGTGCCTTCTATCAGCCAAGGTTAGTAATTGCCGATACCGCTACCCTGAAAACGCTCGATACCAAGACACTCAGTGATGGACTAGCCGAGGTCATAAAATATGCCGTAATTCAGGATAAAGGGCTTCTTATCTATATTGAAGATAACCTTGATAAGATACGAGCGCTTGACGACCGGGCACTTGAAGAGATTGTTTTCAGGTCGGCTAAGATTAAAACCGAAATAGTGGAAAAGGACGAAAAAGATTTAGGCTTGAGAGCTATTTTGAACTACGGTCATACGGTTGGACATGCCATTGAATCGGCATCGGATTTCACGGTGGAACACGGCACAGCGGTAGCTATCGGGATGCTAGCTGCCGCCAAAATTTCAAACCGGATGGGAATACTTGACAAAAATGAGCTCCTTAGATTAAACCGCCTCATCCAAAGAGCCGGCCTGCCCACAAAAATGCCCGACCTCAAGGTGGAAGAAATAATCCAGGCAATAACACATGATAAAAAGGTCCTGAGAGGCAAGGTAAGGTTCATCTTACCTAAATCTCTAGGTAGCGTGTTTATCACCGATGAAGTAAGCCTGTCTTTAGTAAGACAAATTTTGGTGGATTGGAATGAAGAGACCTAGAATCTGTGCTGTCATAGTAAATAAAGACTTAGCGGCAATAAGGGCAATTGAACCATTCGTTGAATTATTTGAGGTGCGAATAGACCTCATCGGTGACGGCTGGCAAGAAGTGGTTAAGCAACTCCATAAACCCTGGATAGCATCTAATCGGTGCGCCGAGGAGGGGGGCAAATGGGAGGGAGACGAAGCCGGAAGAATAGAAGAGCTTGTTACAGCCACCGAGTTAGGGGCAGACATAGTTGATATTGAACTTAATACCAGAAACTTAGAGGCAGCCATGCCAGTTATCAAGAAGAGGGCAAGATGCCTTTTGTCGTTTCATGAACTGGAGAAAACGCCCCCTCTTAATATGATGCAGGGGATAATTCAACGGCAATTAGCCGCCGGCGCTGATATATGTAAGGTAATTACTACAGCGCAAAGGTTCGAGGATAATTTGACTGTTTTGCAACTTATTGCCGAGTCCCCCAAAACAAAAATGGTTTCATTTGCTATGGGTCCTCTGGGGCTGGCTAGCCGAATTCTTTGCCCACTGGTTGGTGGTGATTTTACCTACGCCTCAGTAGAAGAGGGTAAAGAGTCTGCCCCAGGGCAGATAACAGCCAGAGAGTTAAGGAAGCTTTATGATTTGATAAAGTGATGTAGCCATGAAAAATAAGACCATCTCGATTGAGAGTAGAATCTGCGGAGTAATAGGCGACCCTATAGGGCACAGTATGTCGCCAGTGATGCATAACGCCGCCTTTGACAAGCTAGGGCTAAATTACCTATATGTCCCGTTCAGGGTGAAGAAGGAGGAGTTAGTTAAGGCTATTGCCGGGATGAGAGCCCTGAATATAAGAGGACTAAATGTTACCATACCACACAAGGTTGCCGTCATCCCGCTCCTAGATGAGCTAGATCCCCTGGCTCAGAGGATAGGTGCAGTCAATACCATAGTAAATGATGACGGGGCTTTAACCGGCTACAATACCGATGCCACCGGGTTTCTACAAGCCTTGCTTGAAAGAAAAAACGAGCCAAGAGGAAAGAACGTGGTCATTCTGGGAGCCGGTGGCGCCTCAAGAGCAATTTCTTTTATTCTTGCCGAAAGAGGTGCGCATCTGGTTATCCTCAACCGTCTATTAGAGTTAGATTGGGCAGAGGAGCTAGCTAGTAGGATTTCACAGGTCTTTAAGAAAGAAGTTGAAGCCTTAGAACTGAATGAGGAAAATCTGGCAAAGGTGTTAGAAAAGGCTGATATTCTGGTTAACGCTACCAGTGTCGGCATGAAACCAAATAGTGATGAAACCCCGGTCAGTCCCGATTTGCTCAAACCGTCGCTTACTGTCTTTGATATTGTGTATAATCCACTCAAAACAAGGCTACTGAGAGAAGCTGAGGCGGCTGGTGCTGAAACTATAAGTGGGGTTGACATGCTAGTCTGGCAGGGAGCTTTAGCCTTTGAACTCTGGACTGGGGTAAAAGCCCCGGTCAAGCTAATGAAGGAAGAAGTGATTAAGGGGCTACAAGGATATGAAAACTAACATCGCCCTCATCGGTTTTATGGGGACGGGGAAAACTGCAGTTGGCAAAGCTCTAGCGGAGAAGCTAGGTAAAAAATTCATTGAGCTGGACTCTCTAATTGAGCAGAAAACAGGGAAGGCCATCCCTGAGATATTTAAGCAGGATGGTGAGATAGTCTTTCGGGAACTTGAGATTGAGGTTACTAAGGAGGTTGCCGAGGGCAAGAACCAGGTTATCGCTTGTGGTGGCGGGGTAGTCCTGAATAAAATAAACATTGATAGGCTAAGAAAGGAATCCTTAATAGTCTACCTTACCGCGTCCCCAAAAATAATACTAAAACGGACATCAAATGATGCCGAAGAAAGGCCGCTCCTTAAAGTAGCTAATCCCGCTCTAACTATCCAAGGGCTGTTAAAATTCAGGAAGCCGTTTTATGAGCGAGCCGCCGATATCAAAATAAATACCTCAAAACTGGGTGTTGATGCTGTTGTTGAGCAAATAATAGAGAAGCTACAAGAGGATGAAAGCTTCAATTTCTAAAAGCAAGATAAAAGGCAAGGTGATAGCCCCTTCTTCCAAAAGCTATACCATTCGGGGGTTGATGTGCGCTGCCCTAGCCAAGGGCGAAAGTGAAATATTACACCCATTAACCTCAGACGATACCGAAGCTGCCCTGAACGTGTTGAGCCAGATTGGCGTTGGTATCCATCAAAAAGAGGACTCCTGGCAGGTTAAAGGCAGCGAACTTCACCAGCCAGTTACTGACCTATTCTGTGGTGAATCTGCCGCTACCTTGAGATTTATGACCGCTATCTGCTCCCTAATCCCAGGTAAATGCCGATTAGTCTCCGGACCCTCTCTATCCAAGAGACCAGTCAGACTGTTAGTCCAAGCGCTGAGACAACTGGGGGTCAACTGCTCCTGCCAGGGCGAGGTAGCTCCAGTAGTTGTTGACGGAGGAGAATTGAAGGGCGGGGTAGTCGAACTACCAGGTAATATAAGCTCTCAATTTGTATCGGCGCTACTGCTCATATCCCCTTTTGCCGACGAGGGTGTTAAAATCAGGTTGACTACGCCATTAGAATCAAAGCCCTTTGTGCTGATGACCCTGGACTGTCTGGAAAAGTTTGGAATAAAGGTGGACTACTCCGAAGATTTAACAGAATTTGATGTATCAAAGCAGATATATAAACCGACTAAATACAGGGTGGAAGGGGACTGGTCTTCGGCTTCATATTTCTTGGCTTTGGGGGCTTTGTCTGGAGAGATAGAGGTAGAAAACCTAAGCCCAGAGAGTTGGCAAGGTGATAAAATAATACTAAACTTTTTGAAAGACATGGGGGCTGTGGTCAAGACGGGCAAAAACTCAGTCACAGTAAGAAGGGCAAGGTTAAATGCCATACGAGCCGATTTGTCCGACTGCATAGACCTTCTGCCCACCATGGTGGCTCTTGCCGCATCAGCAGATGGAGTAAGCGAACTGGTTGGGATAGAAAGGGGGCGAATAAAGGAATCAAATCGGGTTTTGGCGGTAAGGGAAGGGCTTCAAAAAATGGGGGTAAAAGTCCAAGAGGAAAGAAACAGGTTAATCATCGCCGGCTCAACCCCGAAAGGCTCAGTTATAGATTCCAAGGGTGACCACAGAATTGCCATGGCCTTCAGTATCCTCGGTTCGGTAGCCGGGGAGACAGTAATAAATGATGCCGAATGTGTGTCAAAGACATTCCCTCAATTCTGGGAGGTCTTAAAAAGTATAGGCGGGGAGGTAAAGATAGATGGAGAATAGCCTAGGTAAGCTTTTCAGCATAACCAGCTTTGGTGAAAGCCATGGCAGATGCGTGGGAATTATTGTAGACGGTTGCCCTGCCGGTCTACCTATTACTGAGCAGGACATCCAAAAAGAAATAGACAAGAGAAAACCAGGGGTAAGTATAGCCGGAACCAAGAGGGCAGAGAAGGATAAGGTTGAGATTCTTTCTGGTATTTTCAATGGCAAGACTAGCGGTGCCCCCGTCTGTCTGGTGATATGGAATCGGGATATAGATTCCAGCGAATATGAAAAAACCAGGTTCCTGCTTAGACCGGGGCACGCCGACTACACCGCTTTTATGAAGTACGGAGGGTTTAATGATTTCAGAGGTGGCGGCAGATTCTCAGGCAGAATTACGGCTACCTTTGTCATGGCTGGGGCTATTGCTAAAAAGTTGCTTAATCTAATTGGTATTGAGGTTCTGGCTCACACTATTGAAATCGGCGGCGTAAAGGCTGAGCCCAAGGGGTTTGATGAAATAAGAGAAAATGTTGAAAAAAATCCGGTCAAATGTGCCGACCTGAAAGCCGCCGAAGCCATGGCTAAAGCCATTGAGAAGGTCAAAGAAGAGGGTGATAGCATTGGCGGGATGATAGAAGGCATAGCCCTAAATGTCCCGGTCGGCTTGGGGGAGCCAGTCTTTGACACCTTAGACGGAGACCTAGCTAAAGCCCTGTTTGCCATCCCCGCAGTCAAGGGGGTTGAATTCGGCTCAGGTTTCTCCGCAGCTAGGAAAAGGGGCTCAGAGAATAACGACCCATTCACCATCAGAAACGGTAAGATAGTTACCGTGACCAACAATGCCGGCGGCATCCTTGGTGGGATAAGTAATGGCATGCCGATAGTGCTCAGGGTTGCCATTAAGCCAACATCTTCTATCGCTAAAAGCCAGCCGACGGTAAACATTAAAGACATGGAGAATGCCAGTCTGACGGTCAAAGGGAGGCATGATGTCTGTATCGCCCCCAGAGCGGTCGTTGTAGTGGAATCAATGATGGCAGTAACCCTCTGCGACTTCGCCATGAGGGCGGGACTAATCCCGAGGGTGATAAAATGAACCTGGAAGATTTGAGAAGGAAAATCGACGAGACCGATGCCAGTATAGTTAAGCTTATAGCTGAGAGGATGAGGATTGCCCAAGAAATAGGCGAGGAGAAAAAGAAACAGGGAAAACGAATTGACGACAAGGAAAGAGAAAAAAGGGTCTGGGAAAATATCAAAAGCATTGCCCGGGATGAAAACATAAGCCAGGAAGTCATAAAAAGCATCTATAAAGAAATAGTGGCGGCGTGCAAAAGGACACAAGGACGGGAAGTCGCTTTTCAGGGTGAAGTTGGTGCCTATAGTGAAGAAGCGGCTCTTCAGTTTTTCGGCCCCTCAATCATAACTAAGCCCTACGAAACCCTGGACGATGTCTTTAAGGTCGTAGAGCAAGATGAGGTGCAGTTTGGAATTGTCCCGGTTGAGAACTCGCTGGAAGGGAGTATAAGCCGGGTATATGACCTGCTTTTGGATTCCAGCCTTAAGGTCTGCGGTGAAACCGAGCTTCGAGTCTCCCATTGCCTGATAGGCAGTCCAGAAGCACGGCTGGATTTAATAAAACGGGTCTATTCCCACCCCCAAGCTCTGGCGCAATGTAAGACCTTCTTAAAGCATCTAGGCTGTGAATTAGTCCCGACCTATGATACCGCGGGAAGCGTAAAAATGATAAAGGCGAAGACAATAACCGATGGCGCCATTGCTAGCGCCAGGGCAGCAGAAATCTACGGCATGAAGATTATTGCCAGCGAAATAGAAGATGCTCCAAACAATTTTACCCGATTCTTTATCCTGTCCAAGGAAGACTCACCGCCGTCAGGGAACGATAAGACCTCTATCGTTTTCTCGGTAAAACATAGACCAAGGGCACTGTATGAGTTCATTAAAGAATTTGCTATCAGAAATATTAATTTGACCAAGATTGAGTCCAGACCAACGAGACAAAAGCCGTGGGAATATAACTTTTATCTCGACTTTGAAGGTCACCGAGAGGATAAGGCACCCCGGGAGGTTCTGGAGAACCTGGACAGGACATCGCTCTTCCTAAAGATACTGGGGTCATATCCCAGGGCAAAGTAAAGCGTGAGGGCAATCAGGTGAAAGTAGCCATAATCGGTGGTTCGGGGAAGATGGGGCGGTGGTTTGCCAGCCTTTTAGTAAAAGAAGGGCATGAGGTAGTAATAACTGGTAGAAATCAAAGCAAGCTACTGGAGGCGAAGAGGCAGCTGAAAGTGGAGGTCGCCACTAATGTGGAAGCAGCCAAGCAGGCTCAAGCCATCATAATATCAGTGCCTATAGACAGCTTTGAGCCGGTGGTAAAGCAGATTTGCCCTCATACCCACCCCGAGCAGGTCGTTATCGACATTACCTCCATCAAGGCACTCCCGGTCGAAATAATGCACAAACATATTAAAACCGGATTAGTGCTAGGTACACACCCGATGTTTGGTCCCGGTGCCAGGGGTATTGCCAATCAGAGCTTTGTTTTGACGCCGACTAATGAGAAGGAGACAGCCCTGGCCCAAAAAGTCAGAGAGTATTTGGAAACGAGCGGGGCTAAGGTCAGTCTAATGAGTCCTGATGAACACGATGAGATGATGGCGGTTATCCTCGGACTGTCCCATTTCATTGCTATTGTTTCGGCTGATACCCTACTCAGCTTTGACAAGTTAAAACAGATGAGAGCAATAGGCGGCAGCACATTTAAACTGCTGCTAACGCTAGCTGAAGGCGTTATCTCAGAAGACCCGGAGTTTTACACCTCCCTACAGATGTATCTACCCAATGTTGCCGAAATTGAGAAACTATTCCAAGCCAGAGCCAAAACCTGGGCAGATTTAGTAGAGAATAAGGATAGTCAGAAATTTGCCCGGAAAATGAGTGAACTGAAAAACAGGCTCTACCAAGTGAACCCTGATTTTGGTAAGGCTTACGAAGACATGTATAAGCTCGTAGAAGGATTATAACAGCGCTAATCTAGATAGCTTATCTGGGATGGGGGTCTTTTCTTTATGTCAACTTCTATCCCCGCTTCCTGGAATAGGTCAATAAACGAATCATCGCTATATTTACCAAAACTGACAAAACGCTGTATCTTGGCATTTACCAGCATCTTGGCACACAGTATGCACGGGGTATGGGTGGCATAGATAGTGCTCCCCTCAAGGCTAACCCCATGGAGGGTGGCTTGGATGATTACATTTTGCTCAGCATGGATACCCCGGCATACTTCCTGCCTTTCCCCTGATGGTATGCCTAGCTCGTCCCTGAGACAACCAAGCTCAAGGCAGTCCTTAAAGCCGGAGGGGGCACCGTTGTAACCCGTAGCCAGTATGTGCTTATCCCTTACCGCCACCGCCCCAACGTGGTGCCGACGGCAGGTTGAGCGTTCAGCCACTACCGAGGCTATTTTCAGAAAATATTCATCGCTACCTGGTCTGGATAACCGTCTCATCTTAACCTAGAGATAATCCTTTTGACTTCCTTTTTCAGATTTCTTAAAGAAGATTCATTGATAATGGTGAACTCAGCCATGGCGATAGGTCCGCCCTTATTAAGGTTCTCTATCTCCGCCACGTCCCGACTGAGAGCTTCTTCTAGTGTCAGACGCCGGCTTGCCCTACTGGTCAACCGAGTATATCTTGTCTCAGGAGATGACCAAACCGCGATGACATAAAAATCTTCCCCGTAATAAGTCTTAAGAAAGGTGTATTCCTCCCAGGAGTAAAGCCCGTCAATTACTACATTTGACCGCTTTAAAGTCTCGTCAATCCGGGGCAGATTTAGCTTGGCATAAGCTGCCATCCCGTACTGTTTTCTGAGGAATTCTCTGATGTAGCGCTCATTTTCCTCATTTAGCTCTAAGCCCCGCTGTTCTATCTCCTTATCAGTTAAATCGCCGAACCTTATTCTAATAAAGCCATTCTCCTCAAATACCCTGGCGACCTCGGTTTTGCCAGCCCCGGTCATGCCCACGATTGATACTACTTTCATATTTAGACTTCATTATAAGGGAATGACCATTAAATAACAACGGAATTGTTTATTAACCTCACCCCCTTAATCCCCCTCTCCTTAAAAGGAGAGGGGGGAAGAGATTTTAGAGAGGGGCGAAGCCCCTCTCTTACTTATCCCCCCTTCCCTGAAAGAGGTAGATGAAGTCCTTGCATGAGGGGGCTAGGGGGATAGGTTTCCAAACAATCTCTACCATAGGACATATGCTTAAAATGAACTCAATAATAACCTGTGCTATAATTCGGAAAATGGCTGAAATTACTAATCTAGCCGCCAAAATCAAAAAACAGCTACCGTCTGAGCTGGTCAACTTTATGCAGTCAGCCGGTGGGGTGGCTGCCAGCCAGGGGCAAAATTTATACCTCGTTGGCGGGGTGGTTCGCGACCTCCTCCTGGGGCGAACCAACCTTGACCTCGACCTGGTGGTGGAAGGTAATGCCATAGAGCTGGCACAGCAGTTAGCCGAGCTTAAACAGGGAAAAGTTATGACCTATCCCCAGTTTAATACCGCTAAACTACAGTGGGGTAAATGGAGCGTTGATTTAGCTACCGCCCGCTCAGAGACCTATGCTAAGCCCGGAGCCCTACCAACAGTGAAGTCCAGCTCTATTAACAACGACCTCTTCCGTCGTGACTTCACCATCAACGCCCTGGCGATTCATCTCAGCCCCAGCCGCTACGGCGAACTGATTGACCTGTATGGTGGCAGAGACGACCTTGAGCACAAACTTGTCCGCATCCTCCACCAAAAAAGCTTTATTGATGATGCCACCCGTATCTGGCGGGGGCTGCGCTATGAGCAACGGCTAGGCTTCCAGCTGGAACAAGAGACCCTTGAGCTACTTAAACGAGATATACCCATGCTGGATACCATTAGTGGCGACCGGATACGCTATGAACTTGAGTGCATATTACAGGAAGAATTCCCGGAGAAAGTCCTGCGCCGGGCTGAAGAATTAGGCGTGTTAGCCAGATTACACCCATCACTAAAGGGCGATGGCTGGCTGGCAGAAAAGTTTGGGCAGGCTCGACAGCTAAGCGCACCTAACCCGCCACCGGTTGAGCTCTACCTAGCCCTCCTGGCTTACCCGCTGACTGGTGAGGAGAACGAACGCCTGATTTCATACCTGAGATTACCCAAGTCATTAGCCCAAACCCTCCAGGATTCCACCAGCCTTAAAAGTAAAATCAAGACACTGGCTTACCCTGAGCTTAGACGCAGTCATATCTACCGCCTGCTTCAGGACTATGCCCAATCAGCCATCATCGCCAATTCCTTAGCCACCAGCTCAGCCATAGCCTGCCGACATATGGAAAACTTCCTCCGCACACTACGTTATGTCAAGCCAACTCTTACCGGCGATGATTTAACACAGATGGGCGTAGCTCCCGGCCCCCAAATTAGAGAAATACTAAATCTGCTCCACGAAGCCAGACTTGATGGAAAGGTAACCACCAAGCAGGGGGAGGAGGAGTTGGTTAAGGAGTGGCTGGGTTAACAATTTGACAAAGCGATACCATAAGGTTGCAACTGGCCGGCAAGCACAAGCACAAGTAGAACTACTCCTGAAACGATTAAGGACACCACGAATCCTATCCAAAACCACAACCGCTTATTCCTCTTAATGCCAAGCTGAGACATACCGATAATAAAAGCAATAATCCCAAAGATAAATATAATCCCACCGAAACGTGCGATAGGTGTTGCTAGTTCAATCAATGGCCTGTCGAGCTGGATAGGTTTGTAAAGCTTTATAGTAACTGAGACTAACGACTGGCCAACATCTATTACTGTCATAATAAATGCAGCCACAAGCAATGCGATTGGACAACCCCGTACTGTGAAATCTTTAAAATTGATAGATGTTCTTTCCCTAAACCAAGATAAGATAGCCAAAGCAGAAGCTAGCACTGCCACAATCACAGCAGAGTACGTCCACATCAGACCCAGATAAACAGTTTCAGGCCAGGGTGGCTCATATATATTTATCCAGGATTGTGCCCAAACTAAGAGGATGGCAGCCAGAAAACCCGTAGCAGTAAGGAAAGGAGTTAAATGAATACCTCTCTGAAATGATATAGTTTTCATCCCATCCTCTTACTCCACCCGCTTAAACATCTTGCGGGGTACACCGCAAATGGGGCATCTCTCCGGGGCTTCTCCAGCTACGGTATTACCACAGACCTGACAAACAAAGTAAGGCTCGTCCTTTAGTTTCTGTCCTGCCTCAAGGGCTTTCAGAGCCTTCTGATATAGTCCGTGGTGGATTTTCTCCACCTTGTTGGCATAGTCAAAACTAACCTGAGCCTTGTCATTACCCTCAGCTCTGGCCTGCTCAATAAAACTGGGATACATTTCGGTAAATTCGTGGCGTTCCCCTTCGACTGCTACTCCCAGATTATCCCTGGTGGACTTGATGGCACCCATAGCCTCAAGGTGATTGCGGGCGTGAACCGTCTCCGCCTCAGCTGCTGCCCGAAATAGCCTGGCTATCTGGGGCTGACCCTCCTTCTCCGCCTTATCAGCAAAGAACAGGTAGCGACGGTTAGCCTGGCTTTCCCCGGCAAAGGCAGCCTTTAAGTTTTCCTGCGTATTGCTCATTTAACACCCCCTCTACCAAGTTTATCGGAATAATTATACGGCAATTCACTCCGCCTTCTCTATCGCGTCTAAGGTCTCAGTTAGATAGGACTCCAGACCTTGTTGCTGGAGGTTGTGGTATATCTTCGCAGCCTGAGCCTTATCCTTGACCAGGGTAAATAGAGCCGGACCGGAACCAGCCAGGTGGACTTCCTGAGCTCCAGCTTTCAAAAACTGCTGCCAATACCCACCAAGTCCGGCAAAGCTATCAACGGCAACACTATCTAACACATTAAATAGCATAGATAAGGTTATTTCTCTCCCCTCCATTAGCAGTACCGCAAATCTATCCGTAATCCGCCCGTCGGTATAGCGACTAGCCTTTAGACTGGCGTAAAGTCGCTCTGTCTTCCCTGGCATCCTCAATACCGGTGGCAACATTAACACCACCCACATGTGGGGGAGTGAGGGCAATGGGGTTACCAGCTCACCCCTCCCCCTGACCACAGCCGTGCCGCCATAAAGAAAGAAGGCTACATCTGAACCCAACTG
>Ga0315306_10000374_pt1 | contig 21443 bp, 22 predicted proteins | sample TDP1_MG_FD_203803 | JGI IMG/M metagenome (GOLD analysis project Ga0315306, IMG submission 203803) | Freshwater sediment microbial communities from Lake Towuti, South Sulawesi, Indonesia - TDP1 | ecosystem: Environmental > Aquatic > Freshwater > Lake > Sediment | place: Indonesia: South Sulawesi... | reverse complement strand
TGGATGGAGGAAGTTTGCTTCTGAAGGCCTCTGAGGTCTTCTCGAGTTACGATGCCTTCGTTAAATGGATCTGGAGTGTGCCTGCCAACCTTGTTCTGAGTTTCTTTCTTCTAGCTGTCTCTTTCTACGGTGCCTACATGATCCCCCTCTTTTGGTGTCGTTATCTCTGTCCTGCTGGCGGTTTTCTAGGGATTTTCGGCCGGTTCAGCTTCCTAGGGATGAAGCGCGACCCCGTGAGATGCACTAAGAAGTGCCCTGAATGCGTTAGGGTCTGCCCTATGCAGATTAGGATTCTTGAGCATCCTTGGGAGAAGTTCAATGATCAAGAATGTATCTTCTGCCTTGACTGCGTTGAGGCTTGCCAAAACGGCGCATTAGGACTGAAGTTCCCCTAGGCTCTTCGAGAGCTCTCTAAACCGAGGCAATTTGAGGTTGAGGAGGCCACTTTGCAGCCTCGATGTTGTGCATAGTAGTTTTATTACTATTATAGACACGTTAATACGCTGATATGTATGCTATAACGGAAAATCTGATGCATATTGAATTGAGTGAATCGCGTTGACCGATGTCAAACCGGCAGTTCAAGTTGCGCGCGGTGCTTCCTTCCTCTTCATTCAGAGCGTGGTCACGTCGATAGTTGGGGCTGTCGGTTTCGGCATTATCGCCCGCTTGATGACAAGGACTGAGATGGGTGTCTATGTTACGTTGAGCTTGGTCTTCGCTCTTGCGCAAATGGCCGCTAGCTTCGCTCTTCCAAGTGCTGCAGTCAAGTTTATCGCCGACTTGAGAGGTCGGAACGAACAGAAAGCTGCGGCGGGCGTTGCTTTTCAAATTCTACGTCTCACATTCGTGGCGTCGATCGTTTTTGGATCTGTCGTGTTCCTGTTTTCAACTCAGATCTGCTACATGCTGACTAGGACTACTGTGTATGTCGAGGTCTTCAAGATCTTGGCTTTAGACTTGGCCTTTGCGGGGGTTCTTCCAAGTTTGAACGGCATTATGATCGGGCTGCAAAAGATGAAAGAGCTTGCCGAATTCAATATTGTGGCGTATATCATCAGCAAGGTTCTTTCGATCACTTTCTTGATTGTCAACCTTGGTCTATGGGGGGCTATACTCGGCTGGTTGATCGGCGACCTCTCCGGCTTCCTGTTGTTCTCTGGCTACATGTTAAGGAGCTTCGGGATGCCGAGTTTCGGCTTCAGTTTGAAGCGCATACTGGGTTTTTCTTGGCCGATCTATCTCTCCTCTTGGGTGGGTTTCGGGTACAATTGGTTTGATCGGGCTCTCCTTCTTGCCTATGTTCCTCTTGCCGATGTGGGCGTCTACAATGTTGCAGTCACCGCTTTCGCGATGATGGCTTCGATTCCAAGCGCGATCTCGACAGCTTTGTTTCCTCAATACTCTGAGTTGCAGGGTAGGGATGGAATGCGCAGTTTGGAGAAAGCGGTTAAAACCGCTTCGCGGTATGTGTCCTATGTCGTTGTTCCTTTGGCTGTGGGTTTGGCCGTTACGGCTCGTCCAGCTATCTCCCTGTTCGCCGGCAGAGCCTATGAGATGGGCGCTTCTCCATTGGCTACACTGAGTTTGTTCGGCGCAGCCACTTGCGTTGGTGCTGCTTTGAGCGACATATTCTCAATTGCTGAGAGGACGAAGATTTCTGCCTTGTTGACTTTGATCGGCGTATTGATCAGCGTTTTTCTCGGTATACTTCTTCTTCCTTCAACCGGAGTTCTTGGAGCCGCTATTCTCCGAGGCGTCGCAATGGTCTTGGGTCTGGTATTGATGCTGGTAGTCTTGAAGCGGATGAGACTCTTTGCGATTGGATTCGACTTTGGAGCCTTATGGAAGAGTTGGGTTGCCAGCTTAGTTATGGCTGTTGCTGTTCTCGGTTTCCAGTTTCTCATGTATAGTAAGTATCTTCTTCCTTTGTATGTTCTTGCTGGAGGCATAGTCTACTTGGTCCTGTTGAGGTTTTTGAAAGCTGTAAGGACACATGACGTTCATTTAGTCAGGGCTTTTGTAGGTAGAAGGTGGGCGCCTCTAATCGAGTGGGCTGGTTCTCTTCTCATTTCCTGATCGTTGATCAAGCGGAATCTTATTCATGGTGATAGTGCGCTCTTAACTAGGTTCCAGCAACATGAATGCCTTAGTTTCTATAGCCCATGTCCAAACAGATCGCCCTTTATTGCGGAGAAAAGTACTATTCTGATGCGGATGAAACGCCTTGACGAGTTCGGGTTCCTTTTCGAACAAGGTTGTTCTAGTTGCAGGGGGCGCAGGTTTCATTGGTTCTCATCTCGTTGATAAACTCCTCCTCGAAGCTCCTGAGAAGATCGTAGTGGTTGATAATCTCTATCTAGGCCAGACAGAGAACTTGCCCAAGAGCACCCTAGTGAGATTGTACAAAAGAGATCTATGCCAAAAAGATGAGCTAGCAAAGATAATCAAGGAGGAGAACATAGACCTAGCATACAATCTGGCCGTTCACCCAGTGGTTAGAAGCCTAGAATTCCCAGAGTCGACTTATTGGAACAATGTGCAAAGCGTTTTGAACCTGTGTGAACTCCAACGTCAAGATCTTTACCACACCCTCATACATTTCTCATCCAGTGAAGCTTACGGAACAGCCCTCAGGGTTCCAATGCGAGAGGACCACCCCCTGAACCCAATGCACCCATATGGAGCCAGCAAGGCAGCTGGAGACCAACTTATTCTGGCTTACAGAAACGCCTACGGAACGGACTCCGTTATCGTGAGACCTTTCAACACTTATGGCCCCAAGCAGAATAGAGAAGGGGGATATGTGGCAGTCATCCCAATGACGATTTGTCGAATTCTCGAAGGACAAAAGCCGATACTTCACGGAGACGGAAGACAGACCAGAGATCTCACATATGTGACGGATATCGTTGAAGGGGCACTGCGGGTCTACACATGCAAATCGACCAGAGGCAAGGTAATCAACCTCAGTTCTGGCAACGAAGTGGCAATCCGAGACCTTATAGAAAAGATATGCGATTTGATGAACTGGAAGGGAGGCATTTACACCGCGCCTCGGAGACAGGGCGATGTCACAAAGCATTGCGGAGACAACAACCTCGCTCGAACTCTAATCAAATGGAAACCTACTGTAACGCTCATGAAAGGTCTTCAGAAGACAATTGAGTACTACCGACAGACCCCGCCTGAGACCAACCCAGCTTCGAAACCGGATAGAACTAGTCATATGAATTCAATTTAGTACAGTTCGCTCGACAGCGCAGACAACGCGTATGAACCTTGTCATGAAACGCGGGATGGAGGCGGTTCACGCATCAGGCGTGGGAGGCTGCGCGAATTCAGGTATGGCCCAACGAGCGCGGCTGAACATCGCAGCTTTCGCGTGCACTACCGTACCAGGAGCCACGTTTCGATCAACATAGGTGAGTGCGCCCACGACAGCCCCCTCTCCTACTATAATCTTAGGGTTCTTCCGGCATACGCATACGACCGCGTTCGTACCTATGTAGGCACCCTTTTCCAGAACCACCATTCCCCGGATTTCTTCTCTTTTCTTCGAAGCCTCGCACATGTATTTGCCGGAGGTGGTATAGGTCGTAGCTATCACACATGCCCCGTAGCCAACAACAGCATACGGCTCCAAGACAACCTTGCCTATTACGATGCCATGAGGGTTTATCTGAGACCCTCGTTTCAAGACGACATCGCCAGCGACAAAAGTATCCTGGCCTACGAAACTGTCTTTCGCCATCGTCAATTTGCCCACCACTTTTGCGCCGTCGTACAGAATGCCCTTATCATAGTGTCTATGACGTGGCATGTTCAACGAATTCTCCTCGAGACCTCAAGCATCCTATCTATCTCTGCATAGCTTCTGGGTCGTCGGTGGTAGTCTACCCAAATAGATTTCTTGATCTTCTCTTGGGAGTTAGGACAGGGTCTCATATACTTTCGATAGAAGGGTAGCTCGTAGATTAACTGTTTGTACCCCTTGCTTATCTTCGTACGAGGCTGATTCTTGCTTATCCCGGCTTCTTCGAAAGCTTTGACAACTCTTTCCGCTTCTAGACCAGCCACTTCAAAGCCAAGAATGTAGTATGAAGGTTCAACTTCTCCTCTTGTTTCCTGAAGAGAGATCAAGTAGGAGGGAGCTCTTTCGATAATATACTTGCCTCGTTCCATCTGCCATTTGATCTCATAGTCAATCGACCGGAAGAAATAGTATCCAACCAAGGCTTGAAGATCACTCATTCGATAGTTATAACAGAGATACCTTTTTTCTTGGTATCGATCTCCGTGATTGCGAAGCGCCCTACACTTCTCCGCCACTTGTTCGTCATCTGTAACTATAAGCCCGCCTTCTGCGGTTGTGATGGGCTTCGTCAAGTCGCCTCCTACGCTGAATATTCCAATGTCTCCTATGGCGCCCACCCTCCTTTTCTTGTATCTTGCGCCCAGAGCTTGACTAGCATCCTCAACAACCCTCGCATCTTCAGAGTTTTCGATGATTCGAGCCATGTCGCAAGGATAGCCCAGCTGGTGACTTGCAATAATCGCGGCTGGTTTCTCCTTGAGCACCTCTCTGATTTCGTCGGGGTCCATGTTGAATCCTCTGGGTTCTGTGTCGACGAATACCGGGGTAGCTCCACACATAAGTATCGGAGAGACTCCGCCTATGTGCGTATACGCGGTGGTCACCACTTTGTCTCCGGGCCCTACGCCAGAGGCTATCAGAGCACAGTGCAGAGCGGCCGTACCACTAGAGACCGCTATTGCATGCTTCGCTCCGTGATAACTTGCGAAGGCCTTCTCAAGCTTTCGGACCCAAGGGCCGCCATCCAGACTGCCAAACCAGCCATTGACTCTTCCAGTTTTGATAATCGCAGAAAATTCAGAAACAAGCTCTTTCTGTTTCATGGATGAATCCTCTCAGCAACAAATGGGACCAGTAAGCGTTCCGATATGAAAAACCGAGTAGAATGTCTATATAAGATTAGCCCGGAGACCGCGTTGCGCTCTGCATCGATATCGTCCGTCTCTCTGGATCGGGAAAGCATTTGTGCGGTAGAAGCCAACATCAGACTTGCGACCAAGTTTCATATGGAGGATTTTTAAAGGTTATTTCAGAGCAGTATTTAGCAACTTACCCATCCTTTTCTTGATGGAACAGTTTCGATATGTGAAACACACAAAAAGGGGAGAAATTTGAAAGTCACAATAATTACACCAGCACATAATGAAGAAGAAACAGTAGGTCGATGTATACGTGCTATTCGGAAAATGATGGTCCCCAGCAACGTTGACGTGCAGCATGTGGTAGTGTTGGATAGATGTACTGACCATACAGAAGAGCTTTGCGTGAATTACGAAGTCAAAGTTTTGGTGAAAGACTGGAGAGGAAATTTCGTCAGTCCCATTGTTGAGGCAATGGACTTCGCCTTGAAGAATGTTGATGGGGATCTGATAATGAAGGTCGATGCGGATATCCAGGTTACGGAGGTCACTCTAGAGAAACTTCTTCCACGCCTAAGAGGAAATGTCGCCTGTGTTTCAGCTGAAGTTAGATCGAGAACTGGCAAGAAACACTTGGACGCTCTAATGTGGCTTAGGGATTTGAATTATCGAATAGCTCCGTTAGGTCGAAGGATTCGCGGAGCCTGCACCCTTTTCCGCCGTGATATTACTGAAGAAATTGGCGGTTTTGACCCGGATGCTCCAGCATGGGATACTGGGTACGAGCTAAAGTTGAACAAATACAAATACAAGACTGAGGTAGCGGAGGATGTCATCGTATTAGAATATCGTGATACTAACGTTAGAAGATTAATTAGACACCAAATAGCCAGTGGCAAGGCGCGTAAAAAGATGGGGGTAGGCTTCCTAATGACGCTGTTGCATGCAATATTTAGAGGACGACCATTCGTCATATTGGGATACTTGATCGGAGGTACAACGCAGAAAGAATGTTAACGGACGGTGAAGCAGATCTTAAGCGGAGGTTTAACTAGGAATTGAAGGTTCTGATGATATGGGACGTAATGAATGTCGCATACTACTTAACGAAGGGTCTGCTCGAGAGGAATGTGCAGACGCATCTACTTGTACCACGGCGAGTTAAGGCAAGAGAGTTCTATATGAGCCATCTGTTCCCGTCGGATAACATCACCCTGACGAACGCGGGATCCACGTTGGCTCTATTGAAGGAGTTGAGGAGACAAGAATACAACGACTTCGACTTATTTCATGCTCATTATGCTCTTAGCCCCGCAATATGTTGCGCTCTGCTTGGCAAGAGATTCTTGGTTCATTGTTATGGTTCAGACGTTCGAGAGGTTGCGAAGAAACTGAAGTATAGATACTTCGTCAAGTTTGGATTGAGAAAAGCCAAGAAGGTCCTAGTTAGCACCCCTGACTTGATACGTCATGTAGAGGATCTGGGCGTTGAACCCGAGTTTCTTCCATGTCCAATTGATTTGGATGTGTTCAGACCGTGTGAGTCAGAGATAGATTTGCGATTAGGGTTTGATTTCGTTCTTTTTCACCCAAGCAGGATTGAGTGGCAGAGCAAGGGAACCGACAAGGTTGTCCGTGCGTTCTCTCGAATAGTTGACCATGGTCAGAGAGGTCGATTGGTTATGGTCGATTACGGTCCGGACCTTGAAAGGACCAAGAAATTGATCAACGAGTTGAAGATTGGCAAGAATGTTCTATTCGTCCCTCCAATTCCGCATCAAGAAATGCCGAACTATCTAAACTCATGCGATATAGTGCTGGATCAGTTCAATATTGGTCACTTTGGTCTGGTCTCTATTGAGGGTATGTCTTGTGGTAAACCTGTCGTCGTTGACTATCGTTTTACAGAGCACTATGGAGTTGTTCCTGTGGTTCGCGCTAGCACTATCGACGAAATATCGCTGAAGATAGAAGAGCTTCTGAATGATGAAGCGCTCAGAGATAGTTTGGGTGAAGTCGGTAGAAGATACGTCGTCGAACACCACGCCTTACCCAAAATTGTCGATGACTTGTTGAACATCTACGAAGAAATCCTGAGGTGTTAATGTTTGTCCTTTCAAGTTGCTATAGTTGCAAGGGATGAAGAATCTTTCGTGGGTAGATGCATCGAGTCTCTCATCAAAGGCGGAACCTCCAATCAACAAATCATTCTTGTTGCTCATCTCTGCAGGGACCGAACCGTTGAGAAAGCCCGGAAGTACGGCGTTACTGTTGTCAACTGCGACAAAACGTATGGGGATGCGTTCAATATGGCACTTGCAATCGCTGACTCCGAATACCTGATCTTCATGGACGCGGATTCTGTTGTTCCTGAAGGATGGTCAACCAGAATAGAAACAGTTGTCGTGAAGCTATTTGAAGGAGACCCCAGACTAGCAGGAGTTGGATGTTTCCTTTTGCCGTACCGCAATACATCTTTACTCAAACGTGTCGAATGGCTAGTTTACAACCACACGCAAATAAGAAAGATGAGAAGGGGCAAGATAGACTCCTTGGCTGGAGGGACCGTTTGGAAACGAAGTGCGCTCCTCAGAATCGGAGGATTCAAAGCTGTCAGCGGAGGTCCTGAGCCCGAGTTGTGCAGGAGGCTTTTAGAATCTGGCTACAGGTTGCGCATAACCAAAGAAGTGAATGTTTACCACGAGTTCTTGCATAAACTCTATATCTTCGGCGGATTTCGTGTGCCACAGAATGCCCGAGACAGATACTTTCTTCGAAAAGTCTTAGCCTCTCCATTGTCAGGAGTTATGCTTTCAATAAACTCATGGATGATGACTCATGACGCTGCCTCATTCACCTTGGCATTCTACTATCCGGCAAGGAGTTACTTCATATTGTTCTTGTCGATTTTAAGTTGTGTTCGGAGTCGGTTCGGTTGAGCAGATACTTGTTGGTAAACCCGCCTAGGACTCGATGTGGATACATGGTTAGGGAGGAGGCTTGCTTTATGTCGCCGACTGTGGGGCCTGTCTCACCCTGGACGCTCCTCACGCTGGCTTCTCATTTGAAAATCACTGGAAACGCTGTTGAGTTAATTGATTGTCAACTTGCAGGTCTTGGGCATTCAGACCTACAATTCATTATAGAACGGAGAAAGCCTGATGAGGTCGTGGCAGTAGCAACGCTTGGCACTATCATTGAAGATTTGGAGATTCTACGTCCTTACAAAGGCAGGAAAACGGCCATAATCTACCCGCCCTGCGATCCAGATGATATTCGAAAACTCGTGCCTTGGATTGACAGCATAGTCTTTGACTGGCTTAAACACTTCGAAGTCAAGAGAATCCCCGCCCCAGACTATGACTTAGTTCAGGTGGAAAAGTACTATAGGGTTGTATCTCAGTCGAGTGTCCATTGCCCAATGAGTTGCATCTTTTGTACGGTGGCAAACACTGGATGGAAGCCGCGAGATCCTAGAAGCGTCGTCGAAGAAATGTCATACCTTCAGCAACGCGGCGTAAGTTTCATTCGATTTATCGATCCTGAATTCACACTGAGCCGCAATAGAGTCTTTGAGCTTTGCAGGCTTTACTCAGACAGGGGCTTGAAGGTGAAATGGGCGATCGACTCGCGAGTATCTGATGTAGATGAAACTGTGATAACACGTCTTAGAGCCTCGAATTGCCGTCTGATACTGTACGGAGTCGAGAGCGGTTCGCAGCAAACTCTTGACGAAATACGCAAAAGAACGACTGTACAACAGGGGCTAGATGCCATTCGGATTACCAGGAGATCTGGAATTGCTGCTTCTGCAACCTTCTGTTTCGGCTTTCCTTGCGATAGCAACGAAAGCTTTCTTGAAACTTTAACGTTTATACGTCAGGCGAATCCTACACTCTTTAGTGTTGGATTTCCAAGACCCCAGCCTAACACCGAACTCTACACAATTGCGAGGAAAGAGAACCTTCTCGCTTCGCAGAACTTACTCGAATATCAAACTCAGCCGAGTCCCATTATGAGAACTCGAAAGCTTGGAACGAAAGAGATTGAGAAGCTGACGAGTCAACTTGCGAAGCAGGCTAGACGGAGGCGATATACGCTGGACTATGTCCTGTACAGATTAAGAGGAGGCTTATGACAGTCATTGGTCGGTCCGTGATGTCTCTCGTTCTTACGATTTTGAAGAAAGCAGGAGATGCGGAATGAGGGTGTTGATAGCAGGATTGGGTAGGGTTGGTTATCCTACCGCTGAGTATGTAGCTGAGAAAGGTTTAGGGGTCTATGGTTACGACTTGAGAAGGAGGCGATCTGACAGTTTTCAGGTTTTCCAGAATTGGAATGAGATACCTGATTTTGACGCTGCCCTAATATGCGTCTCAACTTCGGCGAATGATCAGTCGAATGTTGAAGATGTAGTTAGACGAATAGCTAATAGCAAGACTCTTGTCAGCGTTGAAAGCACTGTTCCAGTTGGAACCTGCAGACGCTTGGCCAAATCCTATGGGTTACGTTCGTTGGTTCATGTTCCCCATAGACTTTGGGTTGAAGATCTCATTCATCATGGTGTAAAGCAAAAGCGAGTCATAGGTGCCTTAAACAGGGAATCGATGAATTTGGGAGTAAACCTATATTCAAAGCGATTAGGGATTCCGCTCCATGAGGTTTCTCTGTTAGAAGTCGCTGAACTATGTAAAGTTGCAGAGAACGGATACCGCTACTGCCAAATTGCTTTCGCTGAGTACTTGAAGCTCCTTTGTCAACATCTGCGTCTACCATTCAAGGATGTTCGTGACGCCTGCAATACAAAATGGAATATCCAAGTCCCTGAGGCAAGATCGGGTATTGCTGGCGAATGTCTTCCGATGGCCATGGAAATTCTGAAGAGATTGTCTCCGATAGGGTTGCCTAAGGAGCTGATGAGGCTTGATGCCGAGTATGGAAAGCGCCACGGAGCGAGATCACGCAGGAGGTCGGTCTGTAGCAGTTCCACTTAGTTTGGGAACACGTTCTCCGGCATTCCCCGTGTAAATGCACATAAGAAGAACCCTGCTTCATTGTTGTAGAATCGTTTAGGAGTTTGCTGATTGAAAGTTGACGGACCAATCGGTGAGATATCTGCGTTTTGATGTGGATAACCCATACGTTTCTAGGGCGAAAAGCTACAGCGCATTTCGAATATCCTTTCGTGACAAGGACTATCTAGGGTACATAGGTGAGTTCCTCGATATTCTAGATAGCTACGGTCAGAAAGGGACGTTCTTCTTCAGACCTCGGTACACATTGCCTACAAGAGCTTTGGCTGAATCGATTCTCGCCAAAGGTCATGAAATTGGCCACCACGTTGACAAGACGCGGGACATCGACAAGATGCGTCAAGAGAAGATGATCCTAGAAAGAGTCGCGGGCCAGGTGGCTGGGATAACGATTCACGGTAGAGGTATTCCGTTTCTATCTCCAAGCGGAGACGGTTACCACCAACAATACTTGTCGTACTGTATTGAACTCGGCTACATCTACGAGGGAACCGGTCTTAGAGACGACCTTGAGAAATTGGAGGAGCTTACGATCCTTCCTAAGCACACCACTTTGGATAGGCACTTGATGGCTAATGTTCCGAACCTCATCATACTGGTTCATCCGTGTAGAGTCTTTAGAAATCGGATGATAAGAGGACTGTTCGATGAGATCTTGACAAGATACAGATTTCTGCCGCTTAAAGCAGCTGTTGAACATGAACCTAGAATGCGGTGCGGATTAGAATAAACTCTGTCAGATCCGATTAGCAGCGTTAAGCGCAACCTCGAGAAGAAAGACTTCATCGGCTGATGGCTTAGAGTTGACCAGACGAAAAGCGTCTATTTGCAATAGAAACCTTAAATGGAGATAGACAGGGACATAATTGCAAGAAGGTAGAAATGCGGTTCCTAACGGTATCTCACCCAAGAGACGAGTGGCTCAGAGACTTCGTCCCAACCCTCGAGGCCATAAAACTTCAGAATGTTGACATATTCACGTTCTGGCAACGTTTCCCCGACGTGACACCGCATTATGACTATAGGATGGAGTGGGATAATGTGGCTGTTTTGGAGGTTAAGAGTTTTGAGGACTGGTGGGAGAGAGTCGGGAAAAAGACTAGAAACATGGTTAGAAAAGCTGAGAAGAGCGGAGTCAAAGTCAGAATAGTTGAGCCTAACAACGAGTTCTTTGACGGAGTTACAAGGATCTTCAATGAAAAGCCGATCCGCCAAGGCAAACGGTTTCCGCATTATGGGAAGACTCTTATAGATGTGAAGAAAGGTTACGCAAACTGTTTGGATCAAACACAAAACACGTTTATTGGCGCCTATCACGAAAGCGAACTCATCGGCTTCATCCATCTCATACATACAGACAAATACTCGATCATGTCTAACATTCTTTGTTTTGAGAAGCACTTGGATAAAGCTCCGATGAATGCGCTAATTGCCAAAGCTGTGAAAATATGTTCTGAGATGGGGGTCAAATATTTGATTTACGAAAAGATGGGCGGGGGCAGCCTTGGAGAATTCAAACGGCACAACGGCTTTGTTAAGCGCTTAGTCCCCCGATACTATATCCCTTTGACATTGAAAGGTAAAGTGGGGTTGGCTTTGAATCTTCACCACGGCTGGAGAGGGTTGATTCCTGAAAGGCTTAAACCCACTCTAAGAGTGATGAGAGGTTGGTTCTACGAGAAACTCGCCACTTGCTAGCGTATGGTGAGGTTTGGCGGTAACTGCGCCCGTTCTTTCTTATTGATTGCTGCTGCTTTTTTCTATGACACTTGACCTATAAGTAGATAAAGACCTGTGATCACTAAAGGCAAAAAGAAAATTGGGAAGTACCACATTGCTAACCCAGATATCAAGAAAATGAAGAAGGCTACAAGGTCTAGCCAGTCGTTCCTTGCCTTCGGGATCAGCCCAAGGTTGAAGCCGGCTTTATGAAGTATGCATGCGAAGCCAAAGATATTGGCTGCGATAAGCAGGACGTTGAAGAAGGTGGCTGGGAGCAGTGCGGCTCCGATCGGTTTGGCTGTTTCTCCGAAAGGCACAGGTATCCCTCTATAGAGCAATGGAAGCAGCTCAATCTCTAGAATTAAGTCTAAGCAGAGGATTCCGACAGCGCTTAGAAAGGTGATTGAATGAGCCTTCTTGATATGCTATCCCATCCAGAGTTTCATCAGCACTATCGAAGTTAGTTGCATTTAAAAATCTACCGCATTGCTGAATGCGTGTTTTGAACATAATGAGCGAGCCGTCAGACTTCACATAGATCTTGTACGAAATCGTGCACGCTGGACTCCTTCAGCTCAACCACTCCGCTATTTCGTCTTGATGTCTCGTCTTGCTAAGTCTTAAAGGCCTCTCTTAGGAGTTTGGAGCAAGCTTCATGCACTTCTCTTGCTTTCTTGAAGGCTTCAGGCGCGTAGTCTCTGAAATATTCAACTCCGATCCCCTGCTCGAAGCCATAGCCTGCCAAGCCTCTCACCTCTGCAAGTTCCGCTACGGCCTTCACTATTTCTGGAACCTTGCTTCTAAACCACTCTGGCATATCCAATCGTTTAGCCAAGTCTCCGAAGACTATGCCCACATCATGTTCTTTTGGGAAGTCTATTCCTAATGCGATGAGCACCGCTTTCGCGGATTTTTCAACCGCCATCTGGGAGCAGTAGACTGCGTCGTCCCATCGTGCGTCTTCGAGTGCTCTAGAAGCTCCTTGGAGCCATCTTCCAGCTCTTTCTATCCCTGCTTCAGCTAGTCCTATGTTGCTCATAGAGCGAATACCTCGCCCAGCTTAACGTCTTTCAATATCCAGTAGTATCCTTTTCCAGGTATTGCTACTCTTCTAGCACCTTGTTGCTCGAGTTTGATTCTAATGTTGTTTAATTGGTTTTGAAGAAAGTCCTGTTTGTCGTATAGGATTATGGCGTCTATTGATGCGTCTATGTAGATCCTGTGGAATTTGGATGCTTCATAGAAGTCTATTGGGTAATGTTGAATATTCGGAGTGAAACCTCTATCGATAGCGTTCTTGAATTCAGAGGTTCTACTCAAGGTCATCCTGAGACCGTGTAGCTCCTCGATCCTTTTCCAGACAGGGGTGTTCTGCCATCCTTCCAAGACGACAATTAGATCTATGTCACTATCTCTATCCCAGTTCCCTCTAGCGATCGAACCGAATAGTAATACGCCAACTAGACGATCGCGATATCGATCGTAAAGGATCTCGCAGTATCTCTCGATTAGATCGGCGTAGATTCTATGTGGAATTCTTTCCACATTTTTTATGGTGAAGCCGACTTTTCCAGAGATCTCATTCAGTCTTTCTAAGATGGAAAATGCCTCTCTCCCAGATCTTGATAATCTGTATCCTTCGGCCGTCGATTCGATCAAACCTTTTTCAGCGAGTAGCCTAAGTTTCGCTGTTAGAGTCTTAGGGTTTCTGACGACCGTCTCAAGATCTTTAAACCTAGCTGCACCTCTAGCCTTGATACTCGAGAGGAGGACTTGGGAGTACTCGTCAACTAGGCTCATATTCAATCGAATTAGAGTATATTAAGGTATAGCATAAACTTTCCCTAAGTGTAGTAAAGGAGCCGACTTAGAAAGCTCCATGGTCTAGCGCGGCTTGTTGATCCTTTGGACAATCTTTCGTACCCGAGTAGTGCTCGCCAATCGGCCCCATGTCTATCTTGGTCGGGACATTGTTCTAGCTTTCTGCGTCGCAGAACCTCTTAAAAGCCGAGTAGACCCCGAGATAAATCCTTATCAAGCAAGCTTTCCTCAAGCCTCCCACCGAAAGATATCAATTAAATTTTTCCAATAAATATCAATTTGGAGCGGTTGAGGATATCGTTGATTCGGATAGAAGAAGACTCTGCTAGGCGCCTCAGATGAGATGCTAGAGGGATAATTCTTATGTTCACTAGTTCCTGTAATTAGAGGCTAGGTTGGAGAGAGGAAGTGAGGAAACGTATGTTTGATGTTTGGTTCTGGTTGCCTATAGCGTTGATAATCGTTATTGGGACGATCGGAGGCCTCTTGTTCAAGTATGGGACGAATGCTTTCGGTTCGATCTCTCTTGAGCGTATGTTTGAGATTCAATTTTCATCGAGCACTTTTCTCTATTTGGGGATGATGTTGGTGGGTGTTTTGCTGATAGTTTTCAGCGGCTACAGTCTTAGAGGTGAGTTCTTTGCGATGAGGTTTCTCTTCTCGCCTTTGATCTTCTGTGCTTTAGTGGCTTTGTTCATCTCTCGCTTGTTGATTGGGGTTCCTTTGTCTGTGACTGGGCTTGGGAGGTTGACGATGATAGTGACTACTCTGAGCGCTGTTGCGACCGTGGTCGCGAGCGCTATAGTCTTCAAGGAGAGCTTCCCTCCTCGAGTTGCCTTGGGCGTAGTGCTCGGTATAGCTGCCATCGCATTGATAGGCGAAGCATAAAGATAGATCGCCTTGAGCGGCAGGCATCTCTGCACCAAGAGGAAAGCGGTTGGAAGCGTTGCTATTCTGGCTAGAGCTCTTCTTCATGTGAATCCGTGGCTTGGCTGTTGAGGGGGTGTACCCTTTGGTAACCTTCGGTGCTCCTGGGAGTCCTCTAGAGCGTTGTGTGGGCGGCTTATATGCTTATGTAGGTCATGTCTCCCAGAATCAACCTAGTGCCTTTAGGCACGTTCTCTTGGGAGCTGACGATCTTCGCCTTCATCCCTATTAGGCTGTCGATGATTCGTTTGCCGCATTCGATGTAGGCGCCGTCCATTATTATCGAGTTTTCAACTTCGCTATTCCTGATCGTTACATCGTTGCCTATCGAGGTGTATGGGCCGATGTAGACGTTCGGGCCTATTTCGCAATGCCCCCCTAGAATTACCGGCCCTCTTATCGTCGTTCGACCGTGAACGACTGTAGCTTTACCTATCCCAGCGGACCCAGTCACAGTTGCGCCATCCTCTACTATGCCTTCATTGAAGGGCTGAAGCTCTTGTAGTACGAGTTGATTCGCCTCCAAAAGGTCTTCAGGTCTTCCTGTGTCCTTCCACCATCCTTGAACGAATTGAAAGCAGACCTTGGCTCCACTGTTGAGGAGAACTTGGATTGCATCTGTTATCTCAAGCTCCCCACGCCAAGAAGGCTTGATCTTCTTGATAACTTCAAATATCTTCCTGTTGAAGACGTAGACACCTATCAATGCCCAGTCGCTTACCGGCGGCTTTGGCTTCTCTACGAGCCTCTTGATCTGACCGCTTTCGTCAAAGACCACAACGCCGTACATGCTGGGGTCTTTGACCTTCGCGACTCGAATGACGCAATCGTTCTCATTTCTTTCGAATACATCGATTAGAGGCTTAGCTCCCTGTTTGAGCATGTTGTCGCCTATATACATAGCGAAAGGCTCGTCTCTGAGAAAGTCTTGGCATATAGCGACAGTGTGAGCAAGCCCTATAGGCTCAGCCTGATCGATATAAGTGATCTTCCTATTGAAATTTGACAAGCCTACTTCTCCAATCGCTTGATCAATTTCGCGAAGAGCTTCGGATCGATTCTAAAGCCCTTTCCAATAAGCTCGTAAACGAGTTCTTTTTTTCTTTGACGTCTAGAAGATTTGTCTTGAGAGCTCTTAGGAGGATGTACAATGTTCCTTTGGTTTCAATCCCCCAAGATTCTGCGAAGGATCTGGCAGTGGAATCATTTAGCAGGAGTAGATGGGCTCTTGCATCCTTTGCGTAAATTATGGCTTCAATTTCTCCAGAATCCAGTTCTTTCAATTGATGCTTTATCCTATCTCTAATCATTGATTGATTTTTATTCAATTCGACAATTCTGATCCAGCCTTTATCGGCAGCTTCTTTTATTATCAAAGTGTCTCTGAATCCGTGCTCTAATCCTTTCTGGACACTTTCGACATAAACCTCTTTAGGAATGAATATCTGTCCGTATAGTCTCTCTAGTAGGTCTACTCTACCAATCTTTGCGAGCCAGATTATAGGGCCAGCATTGACGACAACGCGCATCTTACGCTTCTTCCAGCGCTTTCAGATCCTTCTCTAAATCATGTTCAGAATATTGAATCTGAATCTTCTTCGAGGACAATACTTCGATCAGTTTCCAGAGCGATGGCCCTGCCAATCTTGCTGCTTTCCACAAAGAAACTCTTCCAGCTTGATATAACTTCAAGGAGTACTGGATCTTCTTCTCTCTAACTCCGACGTCAAGTATATCTCTCACCAGCTCTGAGCGATCCTTATCTTCAAGTTTAGCCAATTCGTCTAGCTCTAGTATGGTCCTTTTGTGAAGCTTAAGGGATATCGTTTTGGACATTTGTAACACATCCAATATAAACTGTATGACAAAATAGAAGCATTATCTAAGAGAAACAGGACCAGGAATTGGCTATCATCGCTCTTAGCGGATAAGATTCGGAGAGAGCTTGAGATTTCGCTATCGGGCTTGAATGAATCCTTGAAGAGAATGAAACGTGGGAGCAGGCGTTTCTCATGTCTGTTGACTCCTTGATAGCTTACATGTACACCGTGCTCCCCATCTTCTGCGCTACTCAGCGCGGGGGGAGGCTGCTGGCGATCAGCTCTTCAACCTATCTCTCTAGGAAGGGGGAGCTCGCAGATCACGGACCTTGGTCATTTTGGATGTCTTCTCTTGCGTGGAGCGACGGCCCCATCTATGGGGGTCGGAAAGCTTACATTTGGGCTTGTTTTCTTCTTTTGGGTTGGAATATGGGTTTTTCAGTGGCGTATAGGGGTGTGGTTGGGATTGGGAGGAGGATAACTATACCGAGGATTTACGTCTTGACTTATGAGCTTTGGGAGGGCAGCGTAGTCAATGTGTCTTTGTATAATAAGAGCCTCAAAAATTCGAGCTTCTTGGTCTTGTCGTAAAGCTTGAGAAATCAGCAACTTGAAGTTTTATTTCCTGAGCTGAAAACAATTATGAGCCGAGTGCACGGCGTTCGAGTTCTTGTTACGGGTGGCGCTGGGTTCATAGGTTCAGAAGTTGTGAGGCAGCTGTGTAACGATGGCGCCCATGTAACTGTTCTGGATAATTTTACCTCCGGAAAGATTCAATACCTTAAGGGATTGCAGGTCAAAGTAGTTAAAGGTGACGTTTGTGACAAGGAGTCTCTGTCAGATGCGCTGAAGGACCAAGAAATAGTTTTCCATCTGGCTGCCTTGCCGAGAACAGAGAGCGCATGAGTGACAGGATTGTAGGTGGAGCCTTCAACGCCCTTATACTTGCAGCTGACAGGAACCTCAGCCAGTCTCAAACCTTCAGCCTTCATCAAGATCTCAGAAACAGCACCCATACCAAACTCAGTAACCTCTAAGTTTTGAATTGCATCCTTTGAGTAAGCCCTAAAGCCACTCTGGGTATTAGCAATTTTGATATGTCCCGCCGCCACTGTAGCTCCATCAAGAGCCGCTCGACCGAAGATCTTCTCAAGACAACTAGCGAGGAGATCCAGCTTGCGAGGAATCTCTTCTCTCCTGAGATCAAAGTACTTTTCCATATGTGAATAGATAGCTTCCTTTATGCGCTCACTCAGAACGAGAGAAAGAGTCTCGTCTATGGCATCCAGCAAACAGCGCTCTAGGCCTTGTCGCTGATTAGCTGTCAAGTTCAGGAACTCCAGTTTTTGTAAAGCGAATTTAACCTTGCTTCCTAAGCGAAGCCTTAGCGCCTATTGACCTCTCCCTAGCCTCCTTGCGGTTAGACAAGTAGACCAGCTTGCAGCTCTCGGCATCTGCCTCGAACAGCATTATGAATCGCGTATCATCTCTTATCTCGAAGATGTCCTTCAGAGGCTTCGGGATGAGGAGGTACAGGCTCTCCCCTATCCTAGTCGGCTTCAACTTTAACGGCAATTCAGACCGAACCCAGTCTGAGAAAGCCGGTAGTCGCAATTAAATTCATTTTAAAATATTCTTAAACTATCTTTAACTTTCTAAACTGATACAGGGATTGAAAGGACATCAGACATAGAGGGGAAAGCCAAATTCTAAGATGGAATCAAGTAGTTAAGAGACCGGAGAGCGTAGTTGAACAAAGACAATAAGACAACCAACATTAACAAGAGTTCGAATAGAACTGCAGGGTCCTTAGCTTGATAAGGGCGGTGGACATTTAGAAACAATGATCTGGCCATATCGACAAAAGCTTGAAGTCCAAACAAAGCAAAGACTTGGAATGGGAGAAGATAAAGCAGACGCCATTGATACCAAGAATCCATGAGGACAGAACCGACGGAGATTAACGCTAGCCATGAGAGTAGAATCCTTCTCGAGTAGCTTTCAATCTTCGAGAGTCGAAAAGCGCCGATGAAAGCTAGGAGATAGACCAGAGCGTTCCCGAAGAAACCCCCCACATAGTACGTAATCGTGAAGACGAGAACATTCCAAACGTTCCCCAAGAATGAAAGGCTCATCGAGCCGAAGACCTCCGTATAGCCTGAGGAAACCGCGGCTATAGCACCCACGTTTGAAGGAATGAGAGGCATAGCTAAGAAGACCAAGAGAATCGGCGCAATACAGAACACCAACGCAACAGCTGCGAAGATAAATTCCCTCTTTAACTCAAGCCTCTGCGTAGCAAGCCTCCATCTCAAGAACGTGAAAAGAAGATACGCTGTCGCAACCGCCATAACGACGCCCCAAGTCCAACCATGAGTGAACAAGACGAGAAAGCCCACAATGACAGTAGGAGCTGTCCACCGGCTTCGAAAGCCAGCTTCAGAACCCTTAAAGAAGAACGCGAAGAAGACCATAACCTCAGACATAGCCAACCAGTTCGTGAAGATACCTGCGAACATGCCGACTGTCGTATGAATCGAGAAAGCCGAAAGCATAGAGCCTACGGCAGCCAACCAATCATCCTTGGTCATAACTCGCAGAAAGATGTAGCTAGACAAGGCTAGGAAAATAGCTGGCAATGCAGGCCCAATCTTGACTATAAGCATCGGGTCGAGTCCAGTCGCCATCTTCAAGCAGAAGAGCAGAAGCAAGTAAGGGGCTCTAGCCTCACCGATCAAAATCGCTCTTAGACTGTCCCAATCACTCATCTCACGAAGCTTAGGGTAGTAGAAGCGAGCAGTATCAACGCCGAGAAGCCGCTTCTCGTAGAAGTAGGGATAGTAGACCAAGTATGCGCTGAGAAGAATTGAGAGGAGAAGAAGAAGTTTAGGACCATACTTACCGAGAAGATTGAACCAAATCGAACTAGAGGATACCCTCTCCTTCCTCTCAGGAGATCCTCGCCAATCCGAGAATGAAGCGAACGCGATTCTACGAGAGAATCTGAGAAACAGGGTCTTCAAGATCGGAATCAAGAGCCAAGCGAACAGCAGCATGAGAAGTAGGAGAGGAGTAGCCCAATAGGCGATGTTGAACAACTGCGTCTCTATGGAGGGAAGAATCCACCTGGGATCATTGTCGAAAGGATAGTGAGGGTCAAGACTGTTGTAAACCCAAGCCAGAGAAGAACCCAACTCAATCGGGAGAAGAATGAGTAGAAAACCGGTAAGATAGATTAACAACGCTTTCCTCCTCCTGATCGAAAACATATCCCGAGAATGCAAAATGCCGATAAAGAGCGTCGCCAATCCCGCTAGAATCGCGACTGCGATAGATACTCTTTCCAAGCCTAGAAAATGAGCAGCTCCAGAGACCAAGAGAATCAAGTAGACAATTCCAAAAGATCTACTCGGCTTCGTTCTTAAAATGTATCCTGAAAGTTGGGGTAGAATAACTAAGCAAGCAAGGGAACCCAGCCATACAGCGAAATCCTCTCTAGAAGAAAATATTGCGATTTCGATAACACGCCTTTGATAAGCCAGATAGTAAGCGAGCTGCAGAGAGTTCGCAACAATCAAGATACTGAAGAATGTGAAGACAGCTCCAACTAGGAGAAAGAATGATGAAAGAAGAGTGGCTGGAGCAACCTTCCGCTTCAAAACCAGAATCCCAGCGAAAAGGCCTACAAGAACCAGTATGACAATATAACGGTAGTCGAGAGTGAAACGCGGCTGAGGCTTTATACTCAGTTCAACGAATTCGCTAATCGAGGTTGCGTACACCTCGTCGCCTTGAAACTTAGCTCTAACCTTGATCGAACCCTTCAGCTCAACAGGGACCTTCCAAACATACTTGAAAGCTCCATCAGAACCTGTAAGTGTAGATCCTAGCAGAACCCAGATACCATCGCCCAAATCATACTCGAAGTAGATCGTCTGATTCGGAACACCGAAGTTCGCGCTATCTTTCAACCAGCCCAGAAGCGTTGTAGAACCGCCTGAGGAGAGCGATCTCGGATCGACTATCAAAGTCAAGGTTGTGAAAGCTGAAGCTGAAAGAATATTCATCGTAGCGCTCTCGGACTTGGCGATATCGTAAGAGCCCAAGCCCTCCTCGAAACCTTCAAAGAATAACGGAAGACCGTTCTCAGCGATCATCACAGAGTCGATGAAACCCTCGAATACCATGTTCTTAGGGTCAGCTTCACCAAGCCTAGAGATTCTGGCAAGATTGAAGCCTCCGCCAACAGCCTCAAAACCAGTCGACTCACTCGTCCCGACAGAAGTGCCGTTCACATAGAATGAGGCCACAGAGCCGTGTAGATGAACGCTATAGCTATACCACCAGGTCGGATGCCAACCCTCCTTAGCCATAAAGACAGCTGAAGCCTCATCGAAAGGATAATAGAACATAACACTGCGATCACTGGTCAAACGGATGGAGAAGCGAACAGTTCCAGTCGTGTCGACGAGGTCGAACGTGAAGAATACCCCGACCGGAAAAGTTGAGAAGCGAATTACTTTAACCCAAATTTCAACAACATACTCACTACCGTTCCTCACAGTGATGCCGATATCACGGGAGACATACCCGTAGTCGCTTCCAGTCGGGCTCTTAATGTAGAGAGAGCCGCCACTCGGCGCCTGAAGAGAACCCGCAAACGTGTAGTGGCCGTGCTGAGAAGATTCAAGCGACACTGAGACCAAGAGAACCAGCAAGATTAGAAGCGTCTGAACGACGCGGAAGGAAGACGGCATAGGATCAGCCTTGACCATGACCGATTAATCAGAAACAGATTCTACTATTAAAAATCTAGTATCAAAAAGCATACCCATAAGAAAGTTAGGTGTGGCTGAGACGAGGATGAAGAAAACCGCACTATCGATCAAATCTTAATTAATCCACCTACATCATTTGGAAGATTGGAGATCCCCGGTCATGAAGGCAGCAATCCTCGCAGGAGGTCCTGGTAGCAGACTATATCCAGTTACATACTATGTGCCAAAGTGCATGATACCGATTGCTGGGAGGCCTTTTCTAGACCACGTTATCGAGTACTTGAAGAAGCATGGAGTCAAAGATATCGTTCTGCTCCTCTCGAAGGATGACTATGAAGTCTTCCAAGACCACTACTCGGACGGGAAGAAACTGAATGTAAGATTGT
>Ga0315306_10000373_pt1 | contig 21476 bp, 21 predicted proteins | sample TDP1_MG_FD_203803 | JGI IMG/M metagenome (GOLD analysis project Ga0315306, IMG submission 203803) | Freshwater sediment microbial communities from Lake Towuti, South Sulawesi, Indonesia - TDP1 | ecosystem: Environmental > Aquatic > Freshwater > Lake > Sediment | place: Indonesia: South Sulawesi... | reverse complement strand
AACAGATTTCCAAGTGGTCGGATTTTCTTTCCCTTATTTTTTTAGACACCTACGTTTTCATCCCTTCTCGATGAGCGTGCCCGTGACTTTTTCATCCTTAAGAGCCTTGTAGACGTTCTTTGGCTTTGCGGCGTTCACGATGAGCACTGCTATGCCCTTTTCAATAGGAGGCATAAGTTCCGCGATTTTTCCAAGCATGCCGCCTGTCACGTCTGTGACCTTGGCTTCTTCGATTTGTTGTCGCATGTTCTTCAATTCTTTGAGGGTGATGCGGCTGACCAACCTCGCTGAAGCGTCTGTCTTCGGGTCGGCTGTGTACAAGCCGTCAACGTCTATGCCTACAATGATGCGTTCAGCGTTGAGACTATTGGCTAAATAAGCTATGAGTTGGTCCCCAGATAGTATAGTGAAGCCAAGGTCTGAGTCAAGAACAGCATCTCCGTAAAGAACTGGCACAAACCCTGTTTGGAGCAGTTTTTTCAAGGGTTCATCCATCATAGTTTGGATTCGACCCGACTTTGTGACGACGCACGAAGAGGGTGACAAAGCAACAGCGGGAATCTTGTGCTTTATTAAATTGTCCACGACCAACTTGTTCAACGCAACCATGGCCTGATGGGTCTCAGCAAACCCGATGGCTTGTGAGGCATCGTTTTTGTAACCCTCCTTTATGGCGTAGCGCTTGGCCAACGGATGCCCAAAAGAGCCACCACCGTGAACAATAACCAATGGAGCAGTCTCAGCAGACGAAATCTCACCAGCGAGTCGTCTCATCGCCCTCAGATTGGCGGTTAAGGGTTTCTCCTTACGAGTTATCACAGAGCCGCCGAGTTTCAGAACTATGGGCTTAGCGCTCAATTCTCACACCTTGATCGGTCTTCCGAGCGACAAAGGCGCTGCCGCCCACTCGTTCGATTGCTTTAACAACTCGTTTCAGTTTGCCAGCTTCAGCCAGGGCTATCATGCATCCGCCGCCTCCCCCACCCGTCAGTTTGGCTCCTAGAGCGCCTCCCTTTCTCGCCGCATACACTAAGCGTTCCAGAGACTCGTGGGACACACCAACAGCGCACAATAAGGCGTGGTTGATGTTCATCAATTCACCGGCGGTTTGGAGGTCACCTTTCCTTAAGGCTTCAACAGCGTCTAGGGCGATTTTTCCACCAATTCTGATTATTAGGTTGGCGATTATTGGGTAGTGCTCTCTCATTCGGCTCACCATGGCGACGAGTTCACCTGTTGAACGCTCAATTTTGGTGTTGCCGACCACCAACGGTATGTTTGTCTGCACGTTTAAGGAAGCAAAATCTTTGCCCTTCTGAAACTGAAGCGTGCCACCGTAAGTTGCGATAGCCGGGTCTATTCCAGATGGGGTGCCGTGAACAAGACGTTCAGACTCGTAAGCCATCCAAAAGACTTGGTCGCGAGAAAGCTCGATTCCCAGAAGATTGCTGACAGCCAAAATGGTTGACGTTGCCACGGCGGCAGATGACCCCAACCCTGCAGAAACTGGGATATCAGAATTAACAATCACGTTTACGCCAGTTTTTCTCTCAGCCCTTTCTAAAACTTGCTGAACAGCGTTTTTCACGGGTTCAAGTTTTAGGCGTGCCTTTGAGCCGCCTTTCTCTGCTTTGAATCTTTTTCCTTTGAAGGTGCCCGCGACGTTTAGGTCGATGGAGTCTATGTGTATTTGCGCATCCTTTCTCAACTTTGCAGTGGCGTAGGCGCGTTTATCGATTGCGAGGACAACTGCTGGCTCGCCGTAGACAACGAAGTGTTCTCCGAACAGTATGACCTTGGCGGGTGCAGAAGCGGTCACGGCTTCCTTCTTCAAAAAAGGCACCACAACTATCTTGTAAACACGAGGGAAGAGTAGCCAACAACAGCTGAATAGTCGCCGACAACGTCTCCGCTGGTCTTGTAACACAACAACTCAGCTTTTTTGGCGCCCAAAGCCTTCGCCGCAGTTATTGCAGCGATTGTGGGTCCAAAGCCGCACATGGATATGCGCTGAGCCTCGATTGTAGAGTAGAGCCCTTCTTCATCCAGTTTCAGCATGGCTTCGATGGCAGCCTTGTCTTTCTTTTCCGCCATCCTCTGCGGCTCATAATGAGTCATGTCAGTTGATGCAATCACAACCGCGTTCTTGCCCGCCAACGCCTTCGCCACCGCTGAGCCGACTTCTCGACTAGACGCTAGGTCTTGCATGAGGAAGCAGATGGGAACAAACTTGAACGTTGAGCCGTAGAGAAATTGGAGAAACGGCAACTGCACCTCAATGGAATGTTCAAACGCGTGAGCAGAATCGTCCACATCAATGATGTCAGAGGCACGCAAAATCGAGTCAGCAGTTGCGGTGTCGATTTCCACGTCTCCAAGAGGGGTACGCCAAACTCCCTCCTTCATCACCGCAAGCGCACTCCCACTTCCTGTGTGATTAGGACCGCACAACACAGCAACGTTGGGTTTGCCGTCTTCGGCTAGGCGATGATATCCGTGGGCTGCCACGGGTCCAGAATACATGTAGCCTGCGTGAGGACTAACTAGACCGACAATCCTCTGAAGACTTTTGTCTGCAATCTTGGGCAGTGCACCCGGTCCCAACTCGTGTTTGAAGCACTCTTCTATCTGTGCTCTCAACGATTGCTGAGAACCCGCGTAAAACGCTCCAGCCTGAGTTGGACGCCTAATCTTCAAATGTTCATCCTCTTTTTGCAGTGTTATTCTTCCTTTTCCAGCTTCACCTCGAAATCGTCAATGGACAGCGTTGGACTTCCGTCGGGTGGAAGCTCTCCTCTCTCACGCAGCATCTGTCGGGCTAGGAGCCAGTAGACGACCGCCAAGGCTCGTCTGCCCTTGTTGTTGGTTGGTATGACAAAATCTACTCCTGCAAAATCGTTGTCAGTGCTGCATAAGGCGATGACGGGAACGCCTATTGCACCAGCCTCTTTAACAGCTTGGACATCCGCCTTTGGGTCAGAGACAACCACAACGTTTGGCTCTATACGACCCGAATAAAGCGGGTTAGAGAGCATGCCTGGAATGAAACGCCCTATTATGGGTGTAGCCTTCGTAACCTCGCAGAACCTTCTGACGGGTTCTCTTCCGTAGAGTCGAGCCGCAACCGCAACGACTTTGGACGGTTCAAACCTGGCTAGGAACTTAGCCCCGATTCTGATGCGTTCATCGGTTTTCTTCACGTCTAAGACGAAGAGTCCGTCGGGTCGAACCCGATAGATAAAGGGGTCCATGTCCTTGGTTTTCATTCTTGTTCCAATGTGTATTCCCGCCGAAAGCAAGGTGTCCTGCGGTAAAAGAAGCTCTTCTTCTATGCGAATCTCAGCCTCGGTTACCGTTGGCTCCGTTGGCGCTGATGGAGTGCCAACTTCACTCAAGGGCACGTCTTTTGTTTCTGTTGGCTTTTCTTCTTCTTTTTTCTCTTCTTCTGACATTTTATCTCTTCTCTTTTATAGTGCAAGACTCGCCATTTTAGCCCTTTCTCCAATCGTTTCCTCTATCCGTATGAGTTCATTGATAATTGCCACACGTGCGCCTTCGACCACGCCGGCTTTGATAATCGGGCATCTGAAGGCTACGGCTAAATGTGCTATGTGCGCCTCTGTGGTCTCCCCAGACCTGTGCGACATGACCGTTACGTATTGTGCCTTCTGAGCCAAGAGGGTTGCCTCCCAAGCGTCGGTGAGCGTCCCAACCTGATTCCCCTTAATTATGGTGGCGTTTGCAGCACCCATTTTTATTCCCTTTGCCAGCCGCTTCTTGTTTGTAACGAAGAGGTCGTCGCCGCAGACTAAGCAGTTCTTGACCTTTCTTGTGAGTTCGGCGAAACTTGTGAAGTTCTCCTCGTGGAACGGGTCTTCTACATAACCCAAGTTATATTTTTTGATGAGACCCAGCACAAAGTCTAACTGTTCTCCAGAGTCTCGGTTGACACCGTCTCGACTGTACCTGTAGAATTTTTCTTTAGAATCCCAGAGGCTTGAAGAAGCCATGTCTAAGCCCACTCTACACTGAACCCCTGCCTCTTCGGAAACCTCATCGCTGGCCTTAACAACTATTTCTAAGGCGTCTTCACTCTTGAGGCTGGGTGCCCAAGCGCCCTCGTCTGTTTTACCCCCAGTGAACGTTGGGTCCTTCTTCACAAGGGAGGCCCCAATCTTATGATGAACCAAGACGTTTGTTTTCGCAGCTTTTGAAAAAGAATCAACTTTGACGGGTAGAACCAGAAATTCTTGTATGTCTGGCGCTTTTGCACGAGCGTGCTTTCCTCCCCCTAAAACGTTTCCTAATGGATGAGGGAGTTCACTGGCTAAGCGTCCAGCCAGATGCTTGAAGAGTGGAACGCCAAACGAGCAAGCTGCAGCCTCTGCTATGGCTAGAGAAACAGCGTAAGAAGTGTTTCCTCCAATGTTGTGGAAATCTTCGCTTCCGTCTATCTCGTGGAGTAAGAGGTCGATTTCTCCCTGCCTCTGAGTGTCCACTCCAACCAGTTTGGGCGCGATTACTTTCTCGACTTTTTTTATGGCTTTGTCCACTCCACCCTTAGGGTAAGGAATCACTTCGCCCGTGCCTCTGCTGGCTCCAGCTGGAGCTGAGGCTCTTCCAAACCCGTTTTTGGTGATTACATCGACTTCGATTGTTTCTTCTCCTCGGATGTTGAAGACTTTGCGAGCGGCTACTCTTTTGATGATCGTGGACACGTGCTTTGCTCCTTTTTACTCGGCTGTTCGGGCAATTTTTCTTTTGCTCGCCTCTTCGTAAAACTTGAGAATCTCGTCGATGACCTCAACGTGTGAAAGCAGCATGCGGCGGCAACAGTAACGCTTGACGCCCAAGCTGTCTAACACTTTACCCGAGTCTTCGCCTTCTTTAACCCGCCTGGCGAAGTCTTCCCACTTGTCGCCGATCAGGCTGCCGCAACTGAAACAACGCACAGGAATGATTATGACTATTCACCTCCACGGCTGTTAGCCATAATGGTGACGTGCAATTAAACTTTATTGTTTCGATTTGTATGGAGAAGAAAAACAATTTTCAGAGTCTAGCGGACTTTACTCCTCAACATTTAATAACAACAAAAACCAGATGGGTTGAAACACAAAAAGCCAGAGGAATGCCTATGCCCGAAGGAATATTAAAATTTGAAACAGGCTCTCTCTCAAAAGAGGAAGTCGAGGCTATTCTGAACACGCTTCCAGTGGACGTAACCTTTGTTGATAAAGAAGACGCTGTAAAATACTTTAGCAAGGCCGAGAAAAGAATCTTCGCTCGGACCAAAGCGATTATTGGAAAAAAAGTTCAACTCTGCCATCCACAGAAAAGCGTTCACATAGTAAATAAGATTCTTGACGCCTTTAAAACAGGCAAAAAAGATGTGGCTGAATTCTGGATTCAAAAGGACAACCGACTAATCCACATCAGATATCTTGCAGTGCGAGACAAAGACAAGAAGTATTTGGGGACGATGGAAGTAACCCAAGATATAACTGACATCAAAAAAATTGAAGGAGAAAAGAGACTTCTAGACTGGAAAGGCTAGTCACTGTTTGCTAGGGTCCACTGAAACACACAATGCTGACAACCCGTTTCCCGACTGAACCCCTCTTTATATCATTTACGTTGCTCTGTTTTATAGAATACAGCAGAAGAGCGCTGATTGGCGCGGGGTGCGGGATTTGAACCCGCGCGGCCCGTTAGGACCACAGGCTTAGCAGGCTTAGACACGCTCACACGCTGTTCTGCCCCCTACCAGGCTAGGGCAACCCCGCAAATTGCTGTTGATAGCCTAGATTTGTTCTGTCTTATGGTTATTTTTGTGTTTCGTGTGCATTGCCATAAAAAAACCTTTATAATGCTGCTCTACTATTGCAGTATTCATCAGTTGAGCCTAGAGCCTTATGACCAAAGAACCAAACACCGAAGAAAAACCCGCGACGAGCACAGCCGTGTCTAAACTGTTGATTGACCGACCTTCTGATTTTAGATTCCATGCAGCATATCTCATCTATTCTGGCGCGTGGGACAAGAACACGTCGCAAGAGGCAAGAACAAAACTGAACGAGATCATGGAAGCGCTCTCTAAGAACGAGATTGATTATGAAAACTTCTATCGCGAGATGAACCAATACAGAGCGGAGTTTAATCCCGAACACTTTAGGGGTAGCATGAGCAAAACTTACATCGAGACTCAGCGAAAGTCAGAATGGAGAAGGCGCGAAGAGAGAGACCGCAGAAACGCGAGACACGGTAGATAAATCCCACAGAACAAAAAGCCACTACTTTTTTATCAAGATCAGTCGACTATTTAAGACGAGCAACAAGTGGGCCGGTCGTCTAGCTTGGTTTGGACGTCGCCCTTACACGGCGAAGGTCGCAGGTTCAAGTCCTGCCCGGCCCACCATGTATGTTTGTTTAGGATAGTGAACTGTTAGATAGGCTGTCTCTCTGTGCTGAGAAATTTTTCTTTAGTGAGGGTGTGTTGTTTGTTTTTGTTCTGGGTTCTGTTTTTTGTTTTGTTGTTGTTTTGGGCTTTGTTTGACGTGGGTTTAGGGTGGTTTCTTGGCACTTTCTATGTATTTTGTGGGTGATTTATTAGGTGTTTTTGGTTGCTGAGTTCTCTCATCGCTCATTCTAAGTCCAGCCCAGCCCACCAACCTATTTGGCTAGAGGAGAGAGCAAATGCAACGCGCGCCTGATAGACTGGCGCATAACTTTCCATTTTTACTCGAGTACGCAACTACTCTTCCAATTCATAGAACTTCAATACGTCGCTTATGCTCTTTACAAAAACTGTTCCTCTCACCTTGACATTCCTATTCCAAGGCTGGGCATAAAGGAACCCTGTTCGACCAGTTCGAATAAATTCACTTATTTGATCAGGCGCATCGTCAACTAACGCATCTGCTTTAATCTTGCTCTTGGATTTATAAGGGCCTATCGCATGGAACTCGTCGTAAGGTATCTTTTGCCGAGCGAGCCACTTCTTGACTGAGTCGATAGACCTCAATGGTCTCGATGTAACAACAAATACTTGAAAACTATTTTTTCTTAAAATGTCAAGTTTTTGAGAAAGATTGTCTTCAGTTGTGTGCAGATCTCGCCACTCAGTCCACACTTGGTCTTGTAACTTGAAGATTTCAGGCGCAGACATCGGGACTGACCCCACTATCTTATGAGATTTGATTTCTTCTTTTGTCACGATCCGGCCAAGATGTTTTGTCGCTTTTTTGCACCAGCAAGTCATACTATCGGCTAGAACGTTGTCAATGTCGAATGCGATTTTCACAAAGAGTTACCTTTCAAGCTATCGAGTGAATGTTGGTAATAAGAATCCAGTTTTTTTTCCTTCGTCTTTAGAGGAACCTCTTTTTGAAGATAACTGAGAACCTCTTTGCTGGAGTCTATGGGAATTGCGCCCATGTCAACGAATTTTTTAAAACCTTTCTTGAATCTTTCGTTGTCCTTAGGCTTGACAGCAAAGACTTTTTGCCCTTGAGAAATGGCAATTCTAACTTGATGTACCGTACCTCCCTCTTCGTCAGACTCTAGAGCAATAAGACAACGAGCTATACCGCTGGTTATCCGATTTCTCTGCACAAATTTGACCCTTGCAGCTTTCCCAAAAGGCTTTTCCAACCGTTCACTTATTGCCGCGCCTCTTTTTTCAATGTCTATCAACAGTTCAGAATGTTCTGGGGGATATATAGGTTTCATCCAAGGCAACACAGCTATACTTTTTCCATTCGGAGCCTCTAGTGCGCCGCTGTGAGCCCATTCATCAGTCCCACGTGCAAGACCACTTACAACTGTATATCCTTTTGATGCAACAGTTTTTGCCAACCGCTTTGCCATAAGACGCCCATACCATGAACAGTCTCGCGTTCCAGCAATCGCAACACAATAATCGAAGTTCAGAAGAGAACCCCGATGAAACAAAACTAGTGGAGGATCACCAACTCTGGTCTTCAAGGCTTCTGGATATTCCTTATCTACATAGCGAATTAGCCTTATTCCGTTTTCATTTATATAGTTCAAGTATTTGTTCAAATCGTCAATTCTAATACGATTCACACGATCGCAAAACTTGCTAATGGATTTATCATCAAGGTTTAAGCTATGTAGATATGTATAAGAACACTCCCAAAGACCCTTTAATGACCCTAGTTCCTGGAATGCTTGAACAACTTTCTTAGTTGGAATAAGCCAATTACTATCTTGAAGGGCAAACCAGTAAGCATTTTCGGCTAAATTCGAAAGATTATGAGCCCTGATTTGGTTCATGGCTAAACACTTGTATCAGTGTTTCTTCCAGCAACTAACACATTAACCGTTTTTGCTCCAGCACTCATTAAAACCTTTGCACATTCTGAAGCCGTGGCACCTGAGGTGGACACATCGTCAATGAGAAGAATTTGTTTGTCTTCCACTGCACCCTTATCTTCGACTTCATAAAGCCCCTGTACAACTTTTCTCCTTTCAGCCTCTCCAAGACCCCTCATACTTTGTTCCCTAGTCTTTTTTAGGACATGCATGCTGGTAATATGTATGTTCGAACTTATTACGTTTGACAGTTCTACGGATTGATTGTATGTAATTCCAGGCGGATCTGTAGCAACTTTTAGCTCCGTCGGAAATTTAGGAACAGGAACAATCAGCTCTGATCGCGTTAATTCCGAGTATCGGTTTTTTATGCACTCTACTAAACCCAACCCTAATGGCACGGCATATCTGGGATACTGCTTTAAGCCTAAGATATGACTACTCAAAAAGTCTTCCTCCCCTCTTTCTTCTAGGATCTCTCGCTTTAGATAGGCGCCCATAGCATAGATTCGTTCAAAGTCATAAGTATCCCCGTGCCAGCGGCATTTTTCTGTAGTCACACCTGGGCATGCACATTTATGACAATATGGTTCCTTTAGAAGAATATACTCTCCCCGCTTGCGCCCGAGATAAACCCCAATTCTGTCGCCCTCATATTTGCATTGCCACATTTTGTAGACACCACATCTAAACTTTAATAAGCATTTTAAGACTCAAAAGTTTTACCTTAGATTTACAATAGAAAAAGAATTCGCATACACTCAATTTCTAAATCCAGAGCGTCATGCGCCAAGAAACCTATAAAGTGATTTTACAAAATACTGGCAAGAATTGATTTGGGCATTCAACTCACCTCATTGCATTGCAATCTCTTATAAGCGCAGAGCCGCAGGTCCAAGTCCTGCCCGGCCCACTTCGTTTTGGCAAAGGTTAAATTTCTAACCTTAGAGGCCGAGACCCACCAATCCTCCAAACAGTAAATAACTTGACACTACGTACCCTAATATGGCACCGCTGCATAGATAGGGTAAGCCTGCTTGTGGTTTTCCTTTTCCTTTTACGAGTGATACAGCCAGCACGGCGAAACCAAAAAGTGTTCCAAGCATTACGGATAGGGCAATGAGCAGACCGTTGCTTGACAGGTTGTAAAAGGTTGACACCACCAGAGAGCCAGGCATTATGATGTCTCCTAATCCAATGAAAGATGCTTCGCGCTCTTCTTGGTCTTTGAGTTTTTGTTTCAGACTTTTTGTTTCTTTCATTAGGGAATACTTTCGTTTTTTTGGGATGACCAACATGATAGGCAGTTTTAGATCCAAGACTGTGTCTGCTAGGTCAATCATGTGCTTGGTCTGGTACACGGATATTGCGTCGTAAGCCGCCATTCCGATTAACAGGATAATGATAAGAGAGATGTTCAATGAAATGCCCAACATTGCTAATGTTGCTGACCCCACAAGAATGCCACATGTGTCGATTACGTACCATTCAGGAAACCTAATGAGCAGTATAAGCATAAAAGCAACAACCGTAACAGAGAAAACCAACGACCACAATTCTGGAACCGCAGCCGCCAAGAAAGGGTAAATCACGTAGAAGAAAAGCAACCCTGTTGATCCCAAGACAATGCCTTGCACTAACTGCTTCATCCGAAACTTAGAAACCAACAATATTATAACCGTGAACACAATCAATGTTGAAAAGAAAAAAACCAAGTTCAGTGGGTCAGTTGGATTCTCGAATGCAATGATGCCAGCTGCTTCAAACGGTCTTGTTATCAGCAATGCAAGACTATCGATTAGGACAAATAGGGCACCCGTTATTAAAAAGGGAAAAATATCTCTTCTTTCAGCTTTCTTTTCCTTATCCATGATCTAAAGTGATTAAAATCCTCATTTATGGAATTTGTGCTTGCTTGGTTTGCTTTGGAAAGTTATAAGCGGTTGTATTTCAAATACGAAGTGGGATGGCAGGGCTGGAAATTTGCTTACGAAACTTAAAGAGCGAATTCAGTTGCTGATGGTCGGTGAAGCCAGACTGGCGCATAGAATTGGCTTGACGCCTAATCAAATAAGCCTATTAGGATTGTTATCTGCCCTGTTCTCAGCCTACTTTTACTGGAGTTCACAGTTCGACATTACCCTGCTAACTGTTGCTGCTATGTTCTTGTTGATTTCGGGTTTCTTAGACGCGTTAGACGGTGTCCTTGCGAGGCTCTATGGAGAAGTCACGGTTTTCGGTGGTTTCTTGGATTCGCTTCTCGACCGTTACGCTGACGCCTTTGTTTTTTTAGGTATCATACTGGGCTGGTTGATAAAGGACCCTGTCTCTGTCTGGGTGTTTTGGGGATTCGCCGCGCTCGTGGGTTCTCTGCTTGTCAGTTACAGCCGTGCGAGAGCTGAGGCAGCAGGCATTAAGATGGAGACTGTTGGTATTGCCGAACGTGCAGAGCGCATAATCATATTGGCGGTTGCCACTTTGCTCAGCACTGTGCCTGGCTGGGCGGATGCGCTCAGATGGAGCATTCTTTTGCTCGCTGTTTTAACAAACCTGACCGTGCTGCAGAGAGTCGTCTACTTCAGAAAGGCATCTAGAAAGAAAGAGGCTACTACACCGATTGTTTAGTATCTGGGGCGTCTCCAGGGCCTTCTCCGCTCGTCTCGAGCCCGCACCTTGACGACGCCACGGTGAACAGCGCACGACACGCAGTAGTACTTGGTTTCAATGTGTCCAGGTATGTACGCGCCTCGTTGCCGAAGCTCTCGAGCAAGGGTAGGCTCAACCAGCGTGACTGGTCGCGAAATCTTCTTTGCCTTGTCTGCTGGAACCAGTGCGCCACAGGCGCTGCACTGAACCAGGTCGCTTCTTCCTTTGCCTCCTTTGGCTCTTCCACGGCTTTTTCTCTTAATTGGCAATTGTGTGCATCCTCAGTGTGTTAGATGATAGAGCGAGTTAATAATTATTCTTATATGTGTTTCCTTCACGCATGTTGTCATTGAAGAGCGCCGAGGAAAACACTTGTTTGATTTAGTCACGGTTGGGCACTTTGCAATCGATTACATTCATTCGCCTACAATAGCCTCTTCGAAGCCAACGTTAGGCGGACCTCCCACCTATGTTTCTGTGGCTGCTGCCAAACTCGGCGCCAGTGCTTCGGTGATTTCGAAGGTGGGCGAAGGCTTCTCGAACACTTATGTTATGTGGCTCAAAAACAACAAAATTGACTTGTCGGGATTGAAACGGGTCAAAGACGTTCCCACCACACAGTTTGTGATTAAGTATCAGAAGGGTTGGAAACGAAAACTGCAGTTGAAGGCTCGTGCGCCAAAAATTTCAGTCAATGATTTGCCCTATTGCTTGCAAGCCAGAGCAGTTCACGTGGCGCCCATAGCCAACGAACTCTCAGAGGAGTTGGTCACCGATCTTCGAAGGGCAACTAGGGTTCTGTCTTTAGACCCGCAGGGGTTTGTTCGAGGCTTCGACAGAAGAGGAAACGTGCGGCTGAAGGGCTGGAGAGGACAATCGGTTCTGGAGCGAGTTGACGTGTACAAGTCCTCGCTAAACGAAATAGAGGCTCTGACTGGAACAAGCAGTTTGCAACTCGCAACGAGGAGAATCGGTGATTATGGAGTGAAGATAGTTATGGTCACGAGGGGCATGCGTGGTTCCACCTTGTTCTTCGACAACGCGCTCTACAACATTCCAGCCTGTGCATCAAGAATTGTCTCAGACCCAACGGGCGCAGGAGACGCCTTCAGCGGAGCCTTCTTAGCCGAATACGTTCGTGAGAAGGACCCATTGTGGTGTGCCTGCGTTGGGTCTGCTTCTGCTTCGTTTGTTGTGGAAGGCGTTGGACCTGAAAGGTTCGGAGAGAGGGAAGAGACTTATGCGAGGGCTACGGAAATATATGAGAAACAATTGAAAAACTAGCTGAACGGGTGGTTGTTCTTGGGGCGTGTGGCAAAAGGCGTAAAATGCAGCGTGACGGGATGCGGCAACGACGCTGTTCGCTCACTTCCAGTCGATAAGGTGAAAAGCGCTGGTTTAAAAGTTAGCGAAGCAAGACGAGCCTACCTGTGCAAGGAGCATTATAAAGAATTCAAGAAGGAAACCAAGAAAGACCGAACACTTGAAAAATGGAGGCACGGAATACCCGGCAGAGGCTGAGCAGAATGAGAATACTTCAGCTGCACTCAGACTTCATCGAGTACAAGCCCATAAAGAAAGAAGTCGCCATCGCAGAAGAAACCGAGAAAAAACCGAAAAGACTAGACAACCTAGTTGTTTTGTTCACATGCGTCGAAGAAGGCGACAACGAAGCCGTCGCCAAGCAAGCGATAGACGAGGTCAAAGATGCCTTACAAAAGTTGAAGACAGAAAAAATTCTGATTTATCCTTACGCCCACCTAAGTAGCAATTTGGCAAAGCCTGCTGCCGCTCTTAAAATTCTGAAGACAATGGAAAAGTATGCCAAAGACATGGGCATCGAAACCTATCGAAGCCCGTTCGGCTGGAACAAACAGTTCTCCCTGTCCATTAAGGGGCATCCCCTAGCAGAACAGTTGCGAGTGATTACACCAGTCGAGAAAAAAGAGGAAGAAAAGGTTTCAGAAGCGTTAAAGGTCGAGGAAACCCTGAGGTCAACATGGTTCATCATGGAACCCAACGGAAAAATGACACCAATCGAGAAGTTTGATTTCAAAGGACACGAGATGCTGGAAAAGTTTGCAAAATACGAGATGGCAAAGGTGCGCGCCGTTCAGCAGGTTCCACCCCATGTGACATTAATGAAGAAACTGGGACTAACCGACTACGAGTTTGGCAGCGACCCGGGCAATTTCCGTTGGCCACCTAAGGGTCGTCTGGTCAAGGCGTTGCTTGAACGATACGTGACGCAGACAGTAGCTGAGTATGGCGGCATGGAGGTCGAAACACCCGTCATGTATGACCTTAACCACCCCAGCCTCGCTGCCTACATTGAAAGGTTTCCAGCCAGACAATACGTTGTAAGGTCCGAAGATCGAGACTTATTTCTTAGGTTCGCTGCATGTTTCGGTCAGTTTTTAATGACACACGACACCCAGATTTCCTATCGGCAGTTGCCCTTCCGAATCTACGAGTTGACACGCTACAGTTTCAGAAAAGAAAAGAGCGGCGAACTAGTCGGACTGAGGAGACTGAGAGCGTTCACTATGCCCGACTGCCACGCAATGTGCGCCGACCTGAACCAAGTTAAGAAGGAATTTATAGTCAGATTCGATTTGTGCACCAAAAACATGAAAGACGGCTTAGAGTTCAGCAACAAAGACTATGAACTGGGAGTGCGGTTTACAAAAGATTTCCTCGAGAAAAACAAGAGCTTCATTGTTTCATTGGTGAAGCGGTTCAAGAGACCCGCCCTGATTGAACTGTTGCCCAAACGATACTCCTACTGGATTCTAAAGTATGAGTTCAACTTCGTTGACAACTTGGACAAGGCTTCAGCACTTTCCACAGACCAGATTGACATCGAAAACGCAGAGCGATACGATATTAGCTACAAGGATGAGAAGGGAGAGAAAAAACGCCCGCTTATACTGCACTGTAGCCCAAGCGGCTCCATCGAAAGATGTGTCTACGCACTGTTAGAAAAAGCCTACAGGGAGCAGCAGGAGGGAAAAGTGCCCATACTTCCTCTTTGGCTGGCACCCACACAGGTTCGAGTTATACCAGTCTCTGATAAGTTCGTGTCGCAGGCTGAAAAAATAGCTGACACGCTCGAGAAAAACTGCATACGTGCAGACATGGACGACCGCCCCCTAACGATGCAGAAGAAGGTGCGAGACGCTGAGACTGAATGGATAAACTATGTGCTCGTGATTGGACAGAGAGAGATAGACTCCGGCGTTCTTCCAGTGCGCGACAGAAAGCTCAGAGAGATTAGGCAGATGCAACTTCAACAGTTGATAAAAGAGATTAGAAAGGACACAGAGGACAAACCCTTCCAGCCGCTGACTCTTCCCCGACTACTATCTAAAAGACCACAGTTCTAGCATGTATAACCATAAGCGTGTTGGATTTAGATTCTGAATTCTGACATTACACATGATACATACTCTGTGTTCACACATGTTAAATAGAATAGGCGAGTACAGACTTTTTCCATACAGAAGGCAGACCAAATGACGGTTGAGGCTACGAGGCTCAGTGTTCCTCAGCGAGTGGAAACTCGAATCGTTGGCATCGAGTTGACCCTTCGAAAGCTGGTTCTCTCAGCCCTCACAATGCTGGGTGTAGGATACATCATGGTCAACATACCAGTCATGATTTTGCTGGGCTATTTCTGGTCAATAATCCCAATTTCCTCACAAGCCAACATCGTCGCTCTATCTGGCAGAATACTATTCATAATTGCGTCGGCCATTTCGTTAGGTTTGGGTGTCCTCATAGTACTCGGCGGAGTCAAGTTTTTCGAAGGAAACCCCACGAAAGGAACAGCTTTTCTCGGCGTACTCTTAGCGTCCTTTTACCTGTTATGCTTGGGCGTAGGTTCAACGCTGCTGCTTCCGCGCGGAAACCTCGCAAGCCTTTTTCTTCTAGTAGCACCCTTACTTGCGATGTTTGGGGCTGCCACTTATATGGTGCCCAGCTCACGTTTCAAACTTGCGGGTTCAATCTCAGGAATCGTGGGTGGCGCTTTGCTCGCCTACGCCTTGTTCAACGTTCGAATATTTGATCTTGTGTTCGACTGGGGAATTCCGTTCAATGGACCCTTTATGTCATTGCTAACTCTAGAAGCTATAACACTCATATTAGGTCCTGTGGCAGCTTTCATTCACTCACTCGTGGGAACAAAAAGAGAAGGGAAACCTTTGGCACACGCGTCTCTTCTTTTAGTAGCGATGGTCTATGGAATCGGGATGTTCATCGGTTCGCTTATGCTCTCCATGAACCTGTGGGACCTCGTCTGGAGGTCGCCTTGGGCAGGACCTTTGAGCGGTCTGCCCTCATGGGTCATTAGCACCATAGTCTTCTGGAGCGCCAGTCTGTTCCTCATTGACCTTGGGGGAATAACACTAATAATCACTGCTTGCCTCGGATTCGGGTTTGTAGCCAGAGAGTTTTCGCAACTCGAATAGTTCGCTAATTAGACAGAGCATAATGTGAACGAATCTGTCTGGGTTCGTTTTACAAAAAGCATAAAAGCGTGTCGAAGGTTGCATACAGTACTCTACAAAAAAGTGATGAAAAGTGGTTAAGCAAGAACTTTTCATTTATATTGATGGCGAGCTTTATCCCAAATCCGAGGCAAAGGTCTCAGTTTACGACCACGGCTTGCTCTATGGAGACGGCGTTTTCGAAGGCATACGCGCCTACGACGGCGTCGTCTTCAAGTTGAAGGAGCACATAGACCGCCTATACACTTCGGCGCACACGATTATGCTGCAGATACCCTTAAGCAAAGAACAGATGACGCGTGCAGTTTTGGATACGCTCAAAAAGAACAAGCTTAAAGACGCTTACATTCGTCTCGTGGTCACCAGAGGAGCTGGCGACCTGGGACTCGACCCCAGAAAATGCTCCAAACCCACTGTCATTGTTATAACAGAGCCTACTATTTCACTGCACTCAAAAGAAAAGAAGGAGAAGGGCATAACAACTATGATAACGTGGGTGAAAAGAGACCCTGTGGACGCTACAACCCATGAAGTGAAATCGCTCAATTACCTCAACAGCATACTAGCAAAAATTGAATCCAATGTTGTCGGCGTGGACGAAGCCATCTGCCTAGACAAGACAGGTTTTGTCTGCGAGGGAGTAGCAGAAAACGTGTTCATAGTAGAAGAGGGCAAAGTCATTACTCCTCCAACCTCAACTGGAGCCTTGCGTGGAATAACAAGGATTGCAGTTATGAAACTCATTGAAAAGCTCGGATATCCTCTTGCAGAGCGAAACATAACGCCTAACGAATTGTTCACAGCAGACGAGGTTTTCCTAACAGGAACAGCCGCAGAAATCACCCCAGTCAGAGAGGTAAACAAACGAATTATAGGCAATGGAAAACCTGGACCAATAACAAAACGTTTGATGAAAGAATTCGACAAGATGGTAAGAGACCCAAAGGAAGGAACACTGATTCGCTGAAGACACCACTATCATTCGTGTCTTCCCATGAACTGCTCCAGTAAGTCAAACGCTTTCCCTAAAGTTTCTATGGGCGGCAGTATAACCGCTCTGAAATGCGCAGAGCCGTAGGTTGGGTCAAACCCAGACCCATGCACGACAAGAACCCCAGTTTTCTCCACAAGTTGACGCGCAAACTCTTCGTCAGTTTTCCATCGTGAACCAATTCCCTCAACTTTTGGGAAGACGTAGAAGGCTCCTTCAGGCTTGGTGCATCTGATTCCCTCTATTTCATTGAGGCGCTTCCATGAATAGTCTCGCCTCTCGCGAAGTTTTTTCACCATCTCGTCAATGTGCCCTTGCGGACCCTTGAGAGCAGCAACCCCTGCTTTTTGAACAGGCGTGTTAGCACAGAGTCGTATCCGAGTCTCTTTTTCCACGCATTCTCTTAGTTCCTTCAATTTCCCATTTGGATCATGAAAGTACATGTAGCCGAGTCGCCATCCAGTCATGAGATACGTTTTTGAAAAACCGTTCATTCCTATAACGGGCACGTCTTTGGCTATGTGCGAGGTGCTAACAAACCCTTTTTTGTACACGATTCTGTCGTAAATCTCATCAGAGACAAGGAAGAGTTTGTGTTCGCCAGCTAAATCCACCACTTCTTTGACAACTTTTTCGCCGTAAAGGGCACCGCAAGGGTTGTTAGGATTTATGACAACAATGCCACGCGTTTTGCGGCTTATCTTAGACCGAAGGTCGTTGATGTCTGGTTGCCAACCGTTTTCTTCAACCGTTCTGTAGGAAACAGGTTTGCCTCCAAAGAATCTCACGTATGAAATGTATGGCGGATAGGCAGGACCTGGAACCAGAACCTCGTCGCCGCTCTCAACGATGGCAGCCATCAACATCTGAATGCCCTCTGAGATTCCCTGTGTAATTATGACATTTTCAGGCGAGATTTCAACCCCGTTGACCCTCTTCTCCTTCTCACAGATAGCCTCTCTAAGCTCAGGCAAGCCTTCTGAGGGAGAATACCAGTTTGCACCTTTCTCAACAGCCTCTTTCAAAGCTTGCTTGACATGACTCGGCGTGTCAAAATCGAATCTCACCGGGTCGCCTATGTTGAGGTAAATAATCTCCTTGCCCTTTTTTTCCAATTTTTTTGCGAGGACTATCACGTCGCGGATTGCGTATTCGATGGTTTGTGCGCGCTTTGTGACTCGAAACATTTTCATGCCCAGTTGTGTTGTTGTCAGAACTTCTAAAAAATCTTCCTAAATTCTGCAGTTTCAATAGCATTTATAGCCGAAGGAGCAACAAAAATTTTATGCGAGGTTTAAGCATAATAGATAGAGGTCAGATGAAAAAGACATTTGTTTGTTGAGGTGAATGGTTCTGTGAGGATATTATTTTTAACAGAAAAAGATGTGAAACGACTCTTGTCCACTCAAGAAGCCATGGAAGCCGTAGAATTAGCATTTGCAGAAAAAGGCTTAAACCGCGTTCAGATGCCCCCAAAGCTCCACATTTTCTTCAAAAAATACAGCGGCGACATGAGAACAATGCCTTCTTACCTTGAAGGGTTAGAAATATCAGCCGCCAAGGTTGTTAGTGTGAACCCTGAAAATCCATCAAAGCATAATCTTCCCACTGCGATGGCTACTCTTACCATGATAGACCCAAAAAACGGAGCGCCACTCGCCATAATGGGAGGCACATGGATAACGGACATTAGCACAGGTGCAGCGGGGGGCGTTGCTGCCAAATACTTGGCGCGAAAGGACTCTAGGGTTGTTGGTTTCGTAGGTGCGGGTGCTCAGTCAAGAACACAGCTGATGGTCTTGTGCACGCTCTATGAAAGGCTTGAGGAAGTCAGGGTTTGGAGTCGAACAAAAGAAACGAGAAAGGAGTTCATAGATGAAATGCAACCTAAGTGCAATAATGTAAGCCAGATGGTTCCAGTCGATGAAACGGAAAACGCTGTTCGAGGCGCTGACATAGTTGTAACGACCACGCCTTCGACAGTGCCTGTAGTTTTGAACGACTGGATTTCGCCTGGCATGCACATAAACTGCATCGGAGCAGACGCGCCTGACAAGCAAGAGCTGGATCCAAACATTTTGAAGCGGGCAAAGATTGTTGTCGACGACATGGAACAGGCTTCTCACAGCGGCGAAATTAACGTTCCTGTGAAGATGGGGATTATTAAACCGAAAGATGTGTGGGGTGAAATTGGCGAGATCGTAGCTGGCTTGAAGAAGGGCAGAACATCTTCAGATGAGATAACAGTTTTCACATCCACTGGCTTGGCGATACAAGATGCTGTTACAGCAAACATCGCATACAAAAAGGCGCTGGCTCAACGAATAGGACAGTTCATAGAGATCATGTAAAAAAAATCCACGCTAGGGAATTGAAGCCTCAGAAGACACGAAAAAGCCTTGTAGAGTATACACGGTGACCGTTGCTTTGACACCTTGTTCTGCATAATTACTCCAATTCCAAGAGCAAGTGAAGATCTCGGGATCTTGTTGAAGCAGATATGGAAGAGCTGGAACCACACTTTCTATGATTACGGTCTCTCCTTGAACGTTAACCATTATCTGCGAAATGTCAAGGCTGATCTGTGGTGTTGCAACGTTTTGAACGATAAGAATGAAGCTGCTGGTATTGGTCGGGTGAAAGATTATGCTTGAAACCTTGAGAACCTCAGGGACAACTTGGCTTTTTTGAGCAGTGAAACCCTGTAATGTTTCCACGTTGACAGTTGCGCTCTCGCCTTGCAGGTATGACCAGGTTCGAGTCAGTATGAAAGTGGCAGAGGCGTTTACGTTGAGGGTGTATGGCAAAAAGGGCGAAACAGTTATGTCTTCTCCGTTAATGGTAATTCTTGTGAGGTTCATGAAGGTTTGAGAACCCATGGACTGAACCGTGACAGTGAAATTTGTTGCGCTGACCGTGGGATCAAAGTTTACACTGGCGATTGTGAGGTTCATGGATGGCGTTATCTTCTGAAAAGTGGCGCCAGATCCGTCTGCGACAAAGGCAATGACATTCACGGTTTGCCCCGTGTAATTCGCCCAGTTCCAAAAAGCCTTGAAAGTCTGAGAATTACCTGAAGTGAGTGTGCTTGGAAGTGAAGGTTGAGTGTTTGTTGCCTTGTAGAGTAAGCCGTCGTTTGTTGACACCAAGATTTGTTCGATTGCAACTGCTGAGGGAGAATACGAAGGGTTGAGTAAAGTGACGTTGAAGAAAGTGGCGTCTTCGACGTAGAATTCCACGCTCTCTATAGTCACGTTTGCTCGGCTTGGAAGATGAAACTCCCGAGGCGCGTAGCCTCCCATAGTCCACATATACGACAAGAGGGCGCCGAGAACAAAATCAATCAACAGTAATAGGATGAGAACGAGTCTTGAAACACCCTTGACATCATGAATCAACCGCATTTTGCTTTTCCCCACGGTAAACCCTTATTCAATGAGACCTTCCATATTCAAACTTTTCCCTCAACGTCGCCTCTTCTTTTCAAATTATTCCATAAACAAACAGTGGATGCCATAGTTTCTTGTTAAGCCGAGCCTCTTCTAGGCAGGCGGTGCCAGCTCCTTGGCTCTCTCTGCCGCCTTAGTGACAGCCGATATTAGGATGGCTCTCAACCCGTAACGCTCGAGTTCCAGCAACCCCTCAATCGTAGTGCCCGCAGGCGTGACAACCATATCCTTGAGTTTGGCTGGGTGTTCGCCGGTTTCCACAACCATTTTGGCTGCGCCCAAGGTTGTTTGAGCAGCGAGCAAGATTGAAACATCTTTGGGTAAGCCTAGTCTGACGCCGGCGTCTGCTAAGGCGTCTATTATTAAGTATATGTAGGCTGGACCGCTCCCAACCAATCCTGTGGCGAGGTTCAGGTACTTCTCGTCTAGACGCTTGACAAGTCCTAATAGGCTGAGCATGTCTGTTGCCGTCTTCAACTGCTCCTTGGTAACGTTCTCAGAGGGACAAACTGTAATCATTCCTTCTCGAACCAGAACAGCCATGTTGGGCATGACCCGAATGACTGGGACATGTTTTGGCAGGTGTTTCTGATAGAAGTCAAGGGTTACACCGGCTGCGATTGATACAAGTATTTTTCCAGTTTTCATCGCTGGCCCAATTTCTTCCAGAATCTTGGCGACATCGGCTGGTTTAACGGCTATTATGCTGATGTCAGCGAAAGCCACCGCTTTTTTGGCGTCGCTAAGGCATTCTACCTTGTATGTTTTAGATATGTATTTGACTCTGTCTTCAATGATTTCATAGGCACGAATCTGCTCAGAACTATAAATGCCCGATTTGAGGAGCCCTGCGATTATGCCTTCACCCATCTTCCCAGCGCCGATGATGGCAACTTTAGGCGTTTTCTTGGGTTTACTCAAGTTGCTTCATCTCCCTATAGTTGGCTTGAATTTGTGCGACTCTGGCAATTAAGTCTTTCAGCTTGTCTTGCTTAGAAACCTGAGCCCTGCTTTGTAGTCTCTCCTACTCTGAGGGAAGAAAGGCTTGTAGGAAAGGCGGTGAAAAAAAAGGGAGGGTTGAATAGTTAGGTGATTTACGGCTGAACCTTGTATGGACGCATCATTTCGTTGTCTTCGTGGTCGATGATGTGACAGTGCCAAACATAGCCTGGTCCAACAGTTGGATCAAATGGATACAGGTTTACTCCCGGAGATGGAGCGCCTGCGCCAGATACTGGAGCACCTTGTGGCGCATATCTCACTCGGATTATTGTGACTTCGCCTGGGTTCATTTGAACAGTGTCTTTCCAGCCCATCTCATTAGGCGCTGCAGGTTTTGGCATTCCCTGCAAATAAGGTCCAACAGGCACCTCTACTGGCTTAAAGTCCAGAGGCCATGGTGGTTGAGCGTTGCTGGTAAGGGGTATGTTCCATGGTGGCTGAGTCAATGCAGCCTGTTGCGCCGCTATCCAAGCAGCAGTGTATTTTTTGGCATCGATTTTTTGTCTGCTGATAAGCTGGAACTGCACTAGGTGCAAGTGA
>Ga0315306_10000372_pt1 | contig 21478 bp, 16 predicted proteins | sample TDP1_MG_FD_203803 | JGI IMG/M metagenome (GOLD analysis project Ga0315306, IMG submission 203803) | Freshwater sediment microbial communities from Lake Towuti, South Sulawesi, Indonesia - TDP1 | ecosystem: Environmental > Aquatic > Freshwater > Lake > Sediment | place: Indonesia: South Sulawesi... | reverse complement strand
GCACGTTTACTCTCAAGAACCCTACGATGTATATTTAAGAGCTAAACAAGTTCATGACTGCATCGAAGCCAATGGTTTTTCCTCAGCGGAAAGCTTGCTGACTGAGTGGAACTTCTGGCCTAGCAGCGACTTTGAAAGAGACTTTAGAAGCGTGAAAGTGGCAGCCTTCGATGCCTCAGCCATGATCTACTTGCAGGAAAGCCTGCCTGATATTGCCACTTTCTATCGAGGAGATACCTGGTCTTGGGGAGGCCTGTTTGACCAAAACGGAGTTCCACACAAGGCATATTACTCGTTCAAGGCTTTCAAGATGCTTCTTGAGACGCCTAACCGTGTGTTATGCACTGGGACGGACAGAAAGGGTTTCGCAAACATCGCCGGCGTCTCACATGACAACAAGACCGTGACGATTTTGATAAGCAACTATGACAGTGAGTTCAACGGTTACCGGTTAGAGGTAAAGAACCTGCCTTGGGAGGCTGGGCGATCCAGATGCGAGCTGTACGTGATCGATAGCAAGAACAGTCTCGACCTAGTAAAGTCAGAGACATACGACGCAACGACCCTAGAAATAGAACAGGGAATGGAGAGTCAAGCAATCCACTTGGTAAGACTCATTGGAGAATAAAAGTTCACTCATAACCTCTGCATGTTATCCGCATCTGTTTCTCCAACATCAAAGATTGCCCAAAACAATATAATCGCTGACTCGGAAAGTGAAGGTCTATGTGCCGACTGTTTGGAATGCTTTCGATTGAGCCCTCGAATGCGTCAAAATATCTCCTCGAGGACCCATGTTCCCTTCATAACCAGAGCAAAGCGAACCCATTGGCACGGCAAGGCGATGGTTGGGGTATAGGATACTATTCTGGCAGAGTTTGCCATCTTGTGAAAAGCGAGAAACCAGTCTACGAAGAGTATGAGGACTTCGCCTCGGCTGTAGGAAAAGCTGATTCGAATCTCATATTGGCGCATGTCAGGCGTGCAAGTAACCCAAGAGGATTGCCCAGGACGAAGATCATCTCGATAGAGAATTCGCAGCCCTTCAAGCATGAGAACTACTTATTCGTCCATAATGGAACCATCACTATACCTGATGAGGTCGAAGAAAGCTTAGGCGATTGGAGATCTAGAATAGCGGGCTTTAATGACAGCGAGGTTTACTTCTGGTTCATAGTAAAGGCGATGACTGAGGGAGCAAGCTTTGCTGATGCTGTCAGGCAGTTTGAGGGCACTCTTTCGGAATTATGGGAGATGAACCGCGAAAAGCATCCTGACAAACTCCATCCTTATATTGGGTTGAACGCCTTGCTCAGCGACGGTGAAAGACTCTACGCCTACTGCAAACACGACAGAGATGATGAGTCCAGGAAATCACTTTGCTTTGAAGAACAACCAGTATTCCAAATGTCCTATCTTGTTAGCCAAGAGAGGCTGATAGTTTCTTCAGAGAAGACAAACAAAGACGAGGATTGGAAACCCTTCAAGAGCGGACATATACTAATAGGAGAGATCGATGGAAAACGCGTGACCATTCGACTGCAAGGAATCTGATGAACTTCGTTCTCTCACACAGACCAGCTCTGCGACTTCCATATCTTTTATATCCTCTCCGATTTCACTCAGCTAAGGTGTCTTCTCTAATAAGACAGCGTCGTAGTAATCTAACCGGGGCAGTCTCTTCTTTCTTCGAGAGAAATTGTTTTTCCTCTAATACTCAACTACCGCACAATAGAATGCTATTGGGAGTGTGGTTCCAATACCTATGAGTAGAAAGGAGATGGCGATGGCTCTCTTAAACGGAATTCTGGTAAGCCTCTGTATACATAACAAAACTATAAGGGATGCGGCGATCACAAGAAGGTGCAAATGTGGTATCTTAAGAAGAAAAGAAGGCCATGACATCGAAAGGATGGGATAGAGAATGGACCAAACTATGAACGTTATACCATGCGACGCGAAGTACGCACCATCATAACCTAATAGTATAATAAGAGAACCCACAAAGCCGAGAAGATATGCCGAAAGAGCATTAACGGCATTTAACCCAATATTAAGTAATAGATGTCTAGCCGCCCTCAAGCGGTCGCGGTCCATATTTATATCCAACGCGTGCCAAACATATAAAGATACTCAATGCAAATTGAGGGTAACGTCATTCTTCTTCTGAAGGCAAGAGCGCCCATTAAGAGAAGCAGTGTCCAGATTCCGCCACCTCACTATATGCCCAAGCTTCGCTTTCCCTTGATGTGATGGTTAGTGAATTGTTACTTCGCTGAAGAAGGTTCGGCTTAAGGGTGTGACCTTTGATTCTCCAACTATATCGAAGGTTCCGGTAAGCCTCATGTCTTCTGATGAGCTTCCTACCATAACCCTGAATGTACCTGGCTCCACCACTAATCTTAGGCAACGATCGTAGAAGGCAAGCTGATCCATGGAAAGCTTGAAGGTCACGGTCTTTTTCTCTCCTGGTTCAAGCGTCATTCTTTTGAAGCCTTTGAGTTCTTTCACAGACCTAGTTACGGATGCAACCTCGTCGTGTATATAGAGCTGCACAACTTCGTCTCCCTTTCGACCTCCGACGTTCTTTATGTCGCAGCTTATCGCAACTGTTCCCGCTGGACCGACTTTCTCAGGCGTGATGTTCAGCGAACTATACTCGAACTTGGTATAACTCAATCCATGACCGAAGGGAAACAGTGGCTTCGTAGTAGTAAAGACATAGTCACGGAAGGATGAGGGTTTCCTGTTATAGTTGATTGGAAGATGGCCAACATGCAGAGGGAATGACACGGGAAGTCTGCCACTAGGGTTATATTCTCCGAATAGCACATCAGCCACAGCGTTGCCTCCTTCCTCGCCCGGCAGCCACGCTTCGACGATGGCTGAGCAGTTCTTGGCGATCCATTCTATTGTGAGAGGCCTTCCATTTACGAGAACGACAACTACAGGTTTTCCTAATTCGCATAATGCTTTTACCAAGTCCTCTTGAATGCCAGGAAGCCCAAGGTCCGCGCGGTCTCTGGATTCACCGGAGACGTCGGACTCTGAAAGCCCAGATTTCTCACCGACTATGACCACTATGACATCGGATTTTTTTGCTGCTTCTAGAGCTTCTTTGAATCCTTCGGTTGATGTTCCAGATATGTCACAGCCTTTCGCGTAATACACATTGGTCTTAAGTGAGACCTTTTTCCCTACGCCTTGCAGGATGCTGACGGTTGGCACAGCATCTTTCTCGCACCTCAGATGCGCTGTATAGCTATAATCGCCGTGCAGATTTCGGGTACTATCCGCATTGGGCCCGATCACGGCTATTGCCTTCACGTCTCTATTTAGGGGAAGGACACCGTCATTCTTCAGGAGCACTATGGATTCCTTAGCAGCCTCAAGCGCGAGAGTCCTGTCTTCAGTAGTGTCAAGGGCTTCAGGAGCCTTATCAATGTCGACGTAAGGATTATCAAAAAGTCCAAGGAGGAACTTAGCTCGAAGAACCCTTGAGACAGCCTCATTTACAGTAGCTTCGGAAACAGTACCCTCCTTGACTGCCCTAACAAGGGGCTCACCGTAATGATCAACGTTTGGAAGCTCTAGGTCGATACCCGCTTCTAATGCTTGGACAGCTGCATCCTTCTCGTTAACGGCAACGTGATGGAAGGTCTGCAAGAGCTTTATGGCCCAATAGTCCGATACCACGAATCCTTTAAATCCCCACTCCTCTTTGAGCACCCCAGTCAGTAGCTCACGCGATGCTGCACACGGGACTCCGTCTATTTCATGGTAGGCATTCATAACAGAATAAGCTCCTGCTTCTTTAATGGCGGCTTCGAAGGGAAAAAGGAAGACCTCTCTGAACTCTCGCGGTGGGACGTGGACAGGTGCGCAGTTTCTGCCGCCCTCGGAGAAGCCATGAGCGGCAAAATGTTTCGGTGTCGCTATGACTCCCGTACTTAAGTCGTCTCCCTGAAGCCCTTCAACATATGCCACTCCTATGCTGGCAACGAGGTAGGGATCCTCGCCGAAGGTTTCTTCGTTTCTGCCCCACCTAGGATCTCGAACCACGTCGAGGACAGGAGCAAGTCCTTGATGAGCGCCCACAGACCTCATCTGCCTCCTAATCGTCGTAGTAATCTTCTGTACAAGCTTTGGATTCCATGTGCTAGCCATTCCTATTGCTTGGGGGAAAGTTGTTGCTCCATAAGCCATGAAACCACTGAGGCATTCCTCATGGATGATGACGGGTATGCCCAGCCGGCTTCTTTCGATCAGGAAGCGTTGTATATCATTTGCGATTTTCACGGCTACCTTTGGACTCGTTATCTCGCGGGTTCCTCCCATGAGACGAGTGATCTGACCAATTCCTTTACCGAGAATCTGTTTGGCTTTTTCTATAGAGAGTCTACCGTTTTCGAGAAGACTTAGACGCGGGAGAAAGTCTAGCTTACATGGGGCTGAGCCTAGCTGAGCAATCTTTTCTTCAAGCGTCATGCGTTGAAGTAAATCTTCAACTCTTGCTTCCACGCTTGGGTTTGTTTTTCTTTCAGGCATTTTTTTCGGTAACTCCTCAACTCAGTCGCATCATGTCTAACTTCGACATATTGTAGATATTATTTTAAAAGGTTTTCAAGCGGACAACTGTTGAGATCGCAAAGTTATGCTGAGAAAATTCTTCACTGCTGTCGAAGTGGTACTAATCCGAGAAAACTAAGCTTTCCTTCTATAAAAAGAAGCCCACTAATATGTATGGTTTTCTCATGCCTGATTCTACCGAGGTTCAGCTTCAACCCAACTTGGAACCGAAGAAGCTGAGAAAGGAATTGAGGCGTTCTGAGGGCGTCTTATTATAGGCCAAACAAAGTGGAAACTGCTATGATTGGCGCGAATACTGACGCGACCAGTGACATGACTGTGATCATGGTGTTAAGTGATGGACCTGCTGTGTCCTTGAATGGATCCCCTACGGTGTCGCCAACAACTGCAGCCTTATGTGCATTTGAACCATCTCCTCCAAGGTTGCCGGCTTCAATATATTTTTTAGCGTTGTCCCAAAGTCCGCCTGAATTTGCCATAAGTAACGCGAAGATTATGCCTGTGACTATGCTTCCTGCGAGGAATCCTCCCAAGGCTTCTTTGCCAAGAATAAATCCAGTAGCAAGAGGAGCGACTATTGCGGATGCACATGGGAGCACAAGTTCTTTCAACGCGCCTCTTGTTGCTATATCGACGCATCTCGCATAATCTGGTTTGGTCTTTCCCTCCATCAGCCCTGGGATCTCTCTGAACTGTCGCCTTATCTCTTCAACCATTCTGAAAGCGTTCTTGCCAACAGCAAGTATAAGGAGCGCTGAAAGAAGAGGAGGCATCATTGCACCAATGAATACTCCTGAGATGACTGTTGGCTTGCTTATGTCAATGGTCCGTATGTCTACGATCTGGGCGTAAGCCGCAAACAACGCCAGAACGGTAAGAGCTGCAGCCCCTATTGCGAACCCCTTTGTTATAGCCTTTGAGGTGTTACCTGCAGCATCTAGCTTGTCAGAAACAGCTATCACCTCTTCTCCCAAGCCGGATTGCTCAGCAATGCCTTTTGCGTTATCAGCAATTGGACCGTAAGCGTCTGCGGATATTATCATACCGACTATTGAGAGCATTCCGACGGCTGCAATCGCAACCCCGTAAACAGGGTCGACCCCGAAAGTGCTGGCAAGATACCACGACGTTACAGTCGCTGCACAGATTCCTAAGACCGGTGGCACTATGCTTATTATGCCGTAAGAGAAGCCTGTGAGGATGTTTATAGCCGCTCCTGTCTGCGACGCTCGAGCTGTCCTTAGAGCAGGCGGCCTGTCAATGGAAGTGAAGAAGTCCGTTGTAATGCCTATTATGACCCCCGCAACTAGCCCAGACAAGGTGGGTAGAAACACGCCTAAGCTCTGTTTTTCACCTAGACCTATGTTGCGGGTAAGAAGGAATGTTAGAGCGGCGAACACGAAACATGTCGAAAAGGTTCCTCTATTGAGTGTCGCTCCCGGGTTTCCCTTTTCGCCAACCCTGACGAAGAGGCTTCCCAACACCGAGGCAAAAATCCCTAAAGCGGCAACCAGCAATGGGAGAACCATGTAGATATCCTTAAACACGTTACCTCTCTCAAAACCTATTATCATTGCCGCTATGATGCTGGCTATGTATGAGTCTATCAAGTCTGCGCCCATACCCGCCACGTCGCCTACATTATCGCCCACATTGTCGGCTATGACTGCTGGGTTTCTTGGATCGTCTTCTGGGATGCCGATTTCAACCTTCCCTACAAGGTCAGCACCAACATCAGCAGTCTTCGTGTAAATGCCCCCGCCTGCTTTTGCGAAAAGGGCGAGAGCACTTGCGCCGAAGCTAAAGTACAACACAACAGCGGGATCTCTAAAAACATAGTAGAGTAGGCTCACACCCAGCAATGCCAAGCCTACTATGGAGAAACCCATTACAGCTCCACCGTAAAACGCAATAGGGAAGGCTTTATTCAGACCTTTTGTTGCAGCGTTCGCTGTTCTTACATTAGCCCTCACAGCAGCGTTCATGCCCAAGTACATCGCAAGTGTCGAACATATTGACCCAAATACATAGGCTAAAGCTGCAGTGAGCCCGTATATAGGATTAGTATACCCGAATGCCAATGCAAGTAATACGGCCATAGCTGCAACGAAAACACTCAGCGTAAGGTTTTGCCTTCTTAGATAGGCTTTTGCGCCTTCTCTTATTGCCGCAGCTATCTCTCTCATCTTCGACGTTCCGGGTTCTTGTCTATCTACGTATAAGAACATGTAAACCGAGAAGGCGATTGAAGTTAGCCCGGCTAAAGGGGCGAGCACTAACCAGTCCATTCAACCAACTTCTGACTAACCTCTCATCTTAAGAATTATTCCCCTTTTTAACTTTACTTTAGCTGTTGTTTGCCCTTGAGATTCAGCAGAAAATCTTATCTGAACCTATACGAATAATCATCGCGCGCAGATTTCAAGCTTACGAAACAGCCTATAAGCTGAGAGCTGGGATCGAGTTACGAAGATTGGGGCAGGCCTAATCGGTTGCGGTTCAATAGGCTCGGTGATAGCTGAAGCCATAGATGGTGGAACAGCTGGCGACGTTGAATTAATAGTGGTCTACGATCTTATCCCAGAACGCGCAAAGAAGCTCGTCAGCAGTCTAGCTAAAAAACCGATCGTGGCAAAGGATGGGGATGAACTGCTTAAAAACAAGCATATTCAAATAGTCATTGAAGCGGCATCTCAGGAAGCTGTAAGACAATACACAATCAAAGCCTTGACTCTGAACAAAGATGTTATGATCATGAGCACTGGCGCTTTGCTTGATGATGATTTACTTCAACAGATGTCCGACTTGGCTAAGGATAAAGGCAGAAGAGTCTACGTGCCTTCGGGAGCGATAGTGGGATTGGACAATGTGAAATCAGCAGCCATAGGGCGCATCGAAGAAGTCACGCTTACAACGAGGAAACCACCACCTAGCTTTCAAGGCGCCCCTTTTGTCGAAAGAGGCAAGATCGATCTTTCATCTTTCAAGAAGCCCACGGTTCTCTTTGAGGGATCGGCTAGGGAAGCCGTGAAGCTGTTTCCCCAGAATGTTAATGTATCAGCTTCGTTAAGCCTTGCGGGTATCGGAGCCGACAAGACAAAGGTAATAATCATAATTGATCCAAAAGCAAAAGAGATTATCCATGAGGTCCGTGTGAAGGGTGAGTTTGGGGAGCTCCAAACAAAGACAATTAACAAGCCTTTCCCTGCTAACCCCAAGACAAGCTACATAGCCGCCTTATCAGCAATAGCAACCCTAAGGAAAATCAGTGGAAGCGTAATCGTCGGAACCTAAAACAAGCAATAGATTGAGAACACAACTGATTTACCCTAAAGTTTTATCCCAAACCCAAACATTATTTCTCTCTCTTATACTCTCTCTAGACGCACAAAAAAACACACACATAAAAAACACACAAATTGTTGTTAATCTTGTTACAAGACTAAATATAAAAACAAGAGTAGCTCTTAGTTTTGAGTCTAATCTACTTCGAAGATTTAGCCTTCCATTCCTCTCTCGACAATTCAAAGCATCCTTCTCCGATTGTCTTGAAACCTAACCGCTCAAGCAATCGAACAGATGCAGTATTCACGGTCGGTGTCCCTGTAACCACTCTTTTTGCTTGTAATTGGTTGAATGCATGGTTAAGTACAGCTTGGCATGCCTCTGTTGCGTAGCCTTTGCCGTGATAGTTAAAATTGAAGACATAACCAATGTTGAACTCTCCTTCTTTTTGCTGCTTGTTAAGTGACACAAATCCGATATATCGGTCGACATCTTTCAGACAGACAGCAAAATACTCGTCTCCGCTTGCAAACCACTCAGTGGCCTTTTTAATCCCTTCTGGCGTTGTTGGCCATTGATTAGGCTCATAAGCTGCAAGCCCTGATGCTACATATTGGATGATTGTCTCATGAAGAGCTTCCCAGTCAGTGATTCTAAAGTTCCTAATCGTAAGCCTTTCTGTTTCAAGTAATGTCATCCTGACACCTCAATCAGTAAAAAGCAACAATTAATAAAAATAAAAGACTTATTGTGCATATCTCAATATTCTAGGAATCCACGTTTCCCTTTCATGCCTCAAGTATTTGGCGAATAATAGAGCTTCCTCACTAATCAGCGTCTCAAGAGTCGGTCATAATTCGTTCATCACTCGGTTATTACTCGTTCGTTACTCGATCGCTACTCGATTATTCTCATTTATGTTTGAATAAGCTTACAATTTGTTTCGTGTGTGTGTTTTTTTGTGCGTCTAGAGAGAGTATAAGAGAGAGAAATAATGTTTGGGTTTGGGTTTGGGCCTAAAGTTTTATTGCTGAGCCCTTCTTTTTCGTTATATGAAGCGGAGGTTCTTGTTTGAGGATGCTGGAGGCAAATCTCAAGGAACAACTCATGAATTTTCTGAGTGAAGATGTCGGCTTTGGCGACATTACAACAGACGCGGTGGTACCAGCCAGAAGCAAGGTGCGCGCCCATATTATAGTGAAGCAGCCTGCAGTCGTTGCCGGCATTTCCGAGGCAAAGACATTCTTCGATATGATCGGCGTCAACTTTACCGCCATGGCAAAGGATGGAGATGAGGTCGCCCCTGAAACGGTAATCGCGGAGGTGGAAGGTGAGGGGCGCGCTGTCCTGATGGCGGAGAGAACAGTGTTAAACATTCTTATGCGAATGAGTGGCATAGCAACCGCAACTAGAAGACTTGTAAGAAAAGTAGGTGACGCCGGATTAAGTGTTCGGATCGCCGCGACTAGGAAGACTGCGCCTGGGCTTAGATACTTCGACAAAAAGGCTGTTCTGATTGGGGGAGGGGATCCTCACCGTTTTAGGCTCGACGACGCCTACCTGATCAAAGACAATCATCTGAAGATCGCGGGGGGAATCAAAGGAGCCTTGGAAAAAGTGCGTTCAGTCGCCAGTTTCAACAAGAAGGTCGAGGTTGAAGCCAAGACAATGGACCAAGCCATAGAAGCAGCTGAGTTGGGAGCAGACATCGTGATGCTTGACAACATGACTCTCAAAGAAGCCTCTGAAACCATGAAAGCCTTCTCAGATCTTAACCTTAGGGACAGAGTGTTGATTGAGATATCTGGTGGTGTGACTGAGGGAAAACTGCTTGACTATGCCAAGCTCAAACCTGACGTAATCTCCTTGGGTTCGTTGACTCATTCAGTTAGAGCGATCGATGTAAGCCTTGATGTCGTAGAAGCCAGAATCGAATAAGTGGCTAACCTAAAACCTCTGTGACTACCTCGGTCACTATCTTGGCTGGCGCGTTTGTCCTAACGCCGCGACTGTGAAAATGTGTGTTTGATGCCTGGAATCCTTTTTCTTTAAGTTTCACGATAACCTCCTTCAAAGACGGGATAGGTATATTCATTCTATCGCATATCTTGTCCAGCACATAATAGGTTACCGGCGCATCTGATTCAGTCTTTATCAAGGAGAGAATCTTCAAGATCTGATCCTTGTTCCTAAGGCTCCTTATGGCGGCTTCCTGCTCAACTAGCCCACAAAACCTCTTATCTGCTATGTTTCCAAGCCAAAGTGGACCAGCGACTTTCACCAGCGAGCTGCATTCGCTACACCTTTCTCTCGTGAGGGGGATAATGTTGGCAATTGGTTCTCTGTGAAGACACGTGAAACAGTGAAGTATGTAGCCCATTTTACGGATACACTCATTTGCTTTATTACCGCCGTAACTGACCAAGGCGTATATACGGATGTAGTGGTTCGAGCTGTGGCTGAATAGGACATTGACTCCCATCTCGTGTCTCGCCGCAGTAGTCGCCAAGCACCCGGACACCAGTCTTACAGCGATCTCGTGGCAGTATTCTGTCCTCAAGGGTAGTCCTCCATACTTCCGTAGAGCTGCTTTCGGGTAGACTCCACATAAGGGAGCGAGATCGGTTGCAGTCAAGGCGAGGAGCCCGCCGTCTCGCAAGGCTCTAACAGCTGAGTCCATGTATGGGACAGGGGTTCCGGAGGGGTCTACGTCAATATAGTCAAATCTTCTATAGGGCGCGTCATGCTGACTTAAGAAAAGGTTTGCGTCTCGGTTGGCTACGGAGACATGTCGAGTCAGCTTGTTCAACCTGATGTTATATTGCGTTATCTTGAAAGCTTCTGGGTTGATGTCGTTTACACTAACTTTGCGGATGCCTTCCACTTCTTTTGCGAATCGTATTCCTCTGATGCCGCATCCCGCTAGGGGTTCAGAAACGGTTAGCTCTCTACCGATCGTTCGTTGGTAGGCTTGAAGGGTTAGGATCGCTATGTCTCGGTTTAGCTCCATCACTGGGTTGTAGAAGACTGGCGCTCTTGAAGGAGCATAATCCCAGGCAGCTCTCTTGAATGCTTCTAGTTTAGGTACTGCTACCTTTATCGCCCCTTCTTTTATCTCTTCCACAGGGAAACCAAACGTCATTACTTCATCTCCTAAAGCATATTAATATTCACTCATAACCCAAAAGGTGTTATCAAACAGGTCAACTTAGACATTATAAAGCCTCAGAAATAATGTTTTATGTACGCTTCTCCATTACTTAAGGGGCACCAACCTGCTCTTAGAGAGTGTTGAAAGTTGAAGTTCAAAGAGTTCGGATGGACGGGCTTCGCCCTCAAAGTTCCAGAGGAGATGCGTTTCACACGACAGGGTGGAGACTCGAGACTAGGAAACTTCATGCTAGAGGCTGAAAATTACCTGATCGAAGCCAAGTGGGAAACATTTGAACCCAAAAAAGCAAAACCCCTCTCCGAAATTGCAGAAGCTCTTGTTGGGCAGGTCAAGAAACAGTCCAAAAAGCAAAGTATTACAGTATTAGGAAAAGAAGATACCTATGTTTCCAAGCATAAAGCCCTTTACATGATAATGAAGTCTCAGGCCGAAGAACGCGTATACATCTGGTATTGTGATGAAAGCCAGAGGGTAATAATCTTCCGCTTCGTCTTTGGGACCTTCGATGAGTCTGCAAGAAAGATAACAAAGTATGTGCTTGACACAGTCCAATGCCACAGCGAGAAATCGATCTGGTCTCTGCTAAACCTCCATTTTGAGACTCCAAACTCCTTCCTTCTAACTGACACAAAGATAACCGTTGGAAGAGCACACTTTATCCTGATGGACCGTCAATTATCATCCTTCGGAGAAAAAACTGAAAGAATCCTCATCGAGTACTTCTCGATGGCGAACCTGATTTACGAGGAAACCTACAGAGATCTTGACAGATGGCTTGAGAAGAACTACCTAAAGGATTTAGGGAAGAGACTTAAGGAAAGAAGGATCAAGTTCAAGCCAGCTGAGCCAATAGCAATCAAAAGACATAAGATAATGGTCAAACAGGCTGCAGTTAAGTCCGGTGTATCTTGGCGAAAGACAACTAACTACACGAATGCAACCTGGTATTGCCCGAGGACGAACAGAATATATTCAGTCACAGTTGCGTCGAGTAACAAGAGACCGGCATTCCTGAAGAGAGAGATCGATAAAGAAGCGCACTCAAAACTGCTGGGAGACCTATTGGTATCGTTCGATTGTCACTGAATATAAGATCCGTCACTCTTCCCACCTCTCTTTAGTAGAAAGTGAACCAATGTTCCTTATGAGAGATATCCAGAAACATTATATTGTGCAAGGGTAAAGGAAGAGTGCTCGCTAAAGGTCATAATATAATGGCTTGACTTTCTTAAGTCTGGTGTAAGACTCGCGGGGTCTTTCAAATGACCTTATCTTCTTTCTTATCCGATGCCATACAAGATACTTAGGGACGAGTTGCGATATATCTTCGCCGTGCGAATGATAGACGTCAAATTTCGGTTCAACAACTATCCTATGGCCCCTGGCAAGCATTTCTATCCCCCAGTCGTAGTCTTCTCCGCCGAACTTTTCAGCATCAGGAATCTTCTCTGGCATTTTCTCGTCGAAGGGATATTCCTCCCATAGCAACTTTCTAAGGATACAGTTGACCGTTGAAAAGTACCTATCTCTCATGTATGATCCGCTCAATTCGTTTAGCCTCCTCCAACACCAATCATAAGCAAGTTTCTCCCAAGTAGTCCCAGACTTATGCGGAAGTGTATATCCTCCCACCGCCACAACTTTCTGTCTTTTAAAATGGGTAACGCCATTCTCAAGCCATGACTCTGAGAGTGGCAGGCAATGTCCATTCGTGACGCACACGAGATCACCTTCCGCGACATGAATTCCGACGTTTGCTGAGTAAGCATACGAAAACTCTTGGTTACTTATCGGCACAATCTTCATTCGCACACGATTGCTGAAGATCCGGTCTTTAGCTGCTGAGAGAAGGTCGATCATTTCGTTGAGTTTTTCCTTAGACGAAAAGTTGTCTACCACAATTATCTCTGAAGGTTGTAGTGTCTGAGATGAGAGCTGCCATAAGAGTCGCCTTAAATGACTCTCTACATCCTTGGTTCGAATGAGAACCGAGACGCTGTTTTCTTTTGGCAGCATTCTAACTTTGAAATGTCGTAATAACCTTAAAAATATAATCGTCTCAATCCAGTGTTCCTAGGCAATCAGTTAGATGGATTACTGTGGTTCCCAAATTAGAAAACACTTACAGTTTCTGCTATTCCTTCTTTTGCGCTTTCTTTGCTGCTTCCTCGAAGCGGGCACGTGTCTCTTCCGGGAGGATAAACCCTACGAGTCCTCTCTTAGATAGTTCATTAAAGTAGGCGTTAAGGGATACCTCTGCTTCGCTCGGTAGCAACTTGTATTTTTCCTGCAAATGCACAACGATATCGTTCATAGTTCTCTCACCGTCACAGAGTTCCCAGACAATTGACCCGACCTTGTCTAGTTGGATCTCCTTCTCCTTGGGAGGAGGAGCCAATTTCGATAGTATTGCGTCTCTTTTCTTAATCTTTGCATCGGGTCGTCCTAATGGTATGAATACGCTGAGGTTTCCTTGTTTGTTTCTTTCCCATTTCAACATTGGGTTTCGAACCGGTTTCATCCTGAGAAACTCGCTTCTTGGTATCTCTGGAGGTTTAGGCTTCTTCTTCCCTCTCAGTCTGTCAAGTATCATAATCCCTTTACATCCAAGATAAGACATTCACATAACCCTTTAAAAATTTTAACCTTTATTTCTTCTGCGAGTGGCAAATACAATGTACAGGCTTGGCTTTAGGTGCACATAAGGCTATAAGAAGACGAGATGTCTATTCTTTGAGAGAAGGGGAGATGAAGACAACAGCAAAATAATGCTTCATTGTCCCAAATGCTTTAGTGGTCATGTTGATCTGTGACTAGGGGGCTAGGGGAACTTCGATGCACAAATGCATAGACTGCAGTTCCATTGGCGCCAGTTTTGATGAATTTGAGGAGAAAATTGTACTCGGAGAGAAACATGACGGGAAAAGCCAAACCATTCAAAAGTATAAAGGAGATCGCTGCAGATAGTATATAGCCGGAGAGTGATGTTGGCTCCGTTGACGTAGCATGGTTCTAGACAAGGTTTTTTAGCCCGTTAAGCATAATTGGCTTGAATAGCCTTTAGGTGGGGAAATGCTTGGCAGAACCCATTAAGGATTCTCTTAAATTCGACCATGAGAAGATTCTCGATGAGATTTTAGAGTTCATAAGACGAGTGGTTAAGGACGCAGATGCTTCGGGAGTAGTTCTCGGATTAAGTGGGGGAGTGGACAGTGCACTTGCAGCTACCCTATGTGCTCGAGCGCTGGGGAAAGACAAGGTTCAGGGAGTGTTGATGCCTGCCTCTTTCACTCCGAAGAGAGATATTGCGGATGCGGCGGCACTGGCCAAAATGTTGGGAATTCGAACCGAAAGTGTTGACATTGACGGCATCTGCAACGCTTTTATCAAGGCTCTAAACATCTCAGGCGAGGGCGTCAAGATGAGGATCCCATTAGCCAATGTTCGGGCTAGGATTCGTATGATGATCCTTTACTTTTACGCAAACGCTAACAATTACTTGGTGGTTGGAACTAGCGATCGAAGTGAGACACTGATTGGTTTCTTCACTAAATACGGGGATGGTGCCGCTGATTTCTTCCCTGTCCGACACTTGTATAAAACTCAGGTCAAGGACCTTGCCAAGCACTTAGGTATCCCTAAAAGAATCGTGACTAAGCCCAGCAGTCCTCAGCTTTATCCGGGTCACAAGCTGTCCGACGAGGTTCTCCTCGACTATGACAGACTGGATCCAGTGTTAGTAGGGCTTTTCGACCACGGATTATCCCCGGAAAGGGTTAGTGAGATGACGAGAGTCCCTGTATCAGTTATCCTCGAGTTCATTGCCAGACATAATAGAACAGCGCACAAGAGGAAACTTGCACCTATGATCGAAAGTAGTAAAATAGGAGATGAAGCATTCCCCAAAGGCTAAACAAGAGGCGAGCTGGTCACAATGACGGGGCTTACTCTGGTCTTTCAACCCCATGGAAAGAGGCTTAGAACCTTAAAAGGGGGAACAGTTCTTGAGGCAGCAAGGGGAATCGGCGTCAACATCAGTTCAATCTGTGGAGGAAAGGGCTTCTGTGGCAAGTGTAGGATTGTCGTGCGTGGCGGACAAGAGCATTTGTCACCCCCTTCCGAATCAGAGAAACGTGCTCTTTCAGAAGACGATTTGATAATCGGGTCTAGACTAGCCTGTCAAGCAATAGCAACAGGCGAAGGTGTGACAGTCATAGAGATACCGCGTGAAAGCCAACTAGACCAGCAGAGGCTCCTCCTGAGAGGTTTGGAAAGAACTGTGAAGCTGGCGCCAACCGTAAGAAAGCTAACGGTTCATCTTGACAAACCGTCACTGCAGGATTCGAAGTCAGATGTAGACAGGCTTGTAGATGCTGTGGGGTCTAAGATAGGGTTCAAGCCTAATATCGATTACGAAGCCCTAAGGAAAGTGCCCAGCGTCCTTCGGAGAGGAGATTGGACTGTGACAGTAACCTTATGGAGAGATAAAGAGATAATAGCAGTTGAACCCGGTGAGACCAAAGATCTTTATGGTTTTGCAGTTGACATAGGCACGACAAAGCTGGCGGCCTATCTCGTGGACTTGAATGTCGGCAGGATTGTTACGACAGCGTCGGCGATGAACCCTCAGATAGCCTATGGCGAAGACGTGATCTCAAGGATACGATACATCATGGATAGCGAAGAGAACCTAGCACGGTTACATAACGTCATAGTTGAAGGGATCAACCATCTCATCAACGAAGTTTGCCAGAATGCTAAGATCCAATCGGAAGATATCTATGACATGACTCTGGCTGGCAACACAGCTATGCATCACGTCTTTCTAGGCATACTTCCAACCTACGTCGCTTTGATGCCTTATCCAGCTGCTCTGCAGTCTCCCGTGGATGTTAGGTCCAGAGACCTTGGCGTTAGAATGAATCAGGGTAGTTATATTCATGCTTTGCCGATTATTGCAGGGTTTGTGGGCGGAGACGCTGTTGCAGATGTACTTGCCACGGATATTCATGAGACAAAGGACCTTTCGATGCTCATTGACATTGGGACGAACTCTGAGATTGTTCTGGGCAATAAGGACAGGCTTGCGTCATGTTCTTGCGCTTCTGGACCCGCATTCGAGGGAGCCCACATAAAGCATGGTATGAGAGCCACAACAGGCGCGATCGACCACGTTTGGATTGACCCGGAGACTTATGACGTTGGGTATAGAATGATAGACGGCGGAAAGCCTAGGGGTCTATGCGGCTCCGCCATAGTCGACGTTACCGCTGAGATGCTGAAGGTAGGGCTGATCAACCACAGGGGTAAGTTTAACATTAAAATCAAGACTCCGAGGCTAAGAATGGGCGGGGAATTGGGCGAGTTTGTTATAGCATGGAGGTCTGAGGCAGCAATTGAAAGCGACATAGTTGTGACTCAAAGTGATATGCGGGAGGTTCAGTTAGCAAAAGCGGCAATATACTCCGGGGCATCCATACTGATGAAGCGAATGACGGTCATGTCCCAAGAGATTCGCAGGATATTCTTAGCCGGTGCTTTCGGAACCTATGTCGACCCGCAGAACGCAAGGCTCATTGGCATGTATCCGGATGTGCCTCTTGAACGAGTTCAGTTTGTGGGCAATACGGCTGGCTCAGGGGCTCGGATGGCGCTTCTATCAGATGAGGCTAGAGAGAAGGCATATGAAATCGCAAAACGTGTTGAGTATGTAGAGCTAGGGGCTGACCCGAACTTCCAGAACGAGTTTCTTAGAGCTACGTATCTGCCACATCGAGAGATGGAACGATTTCCAAACGTTTACCAAATTCTGGCCAAAAGAAAAGAAGTCGAATAACAGATTTCTAGTATATCAATTTTAAATATTGATCTCGAGCTTATTGTGGGCTAACGGTGAGGTTTGATGAAGGTCGCTAGGAGAATGAGGCTGGTCAAACCATCTGGGACTATATCCATGGCAGAAAAGGCACGTGAAATGGAAAGAAGCGGACGCAAGGTCTATCACCTAGAGATCGGTGAACCGGATTTCGACACGCCCCAACATATTATAGAAGCTGCTTTTGAGGCAATCAGGAGAGGGTCTACACATTACACTTCGAGCCGAGGAATTATCGAATTAAGGGAGGCCATCTGTGAAGACTTAGAAAGAAGGGGTGTCGAAGCCGATCCTCGGAAAGAGGTTATTGTGACCCCCGGCGCCAAGCATGCCATATATTGCGCTTGCCTTGCCACTCTCGACCGGGGAGATGAAGTCTTGGTTCTTGCGCCAACATGGCCAACCCATTACCAATGCATCGAGATCGCCGAGGCGCGGGGGCTTGAAGTTCCATGTGGGGATGACTACAACCTGACCGAAGAAGTCTTGAAAGAGAACATAACCAGGAAGACTAAGATGATTCTTGTGAATTCCCCGAATAATCCTACGGGAGGCGTCGTTGACGAAAGCGGTCTAAGGGTTATTGCCGACCTAGCTCTGGATCATAACTTACTTGTCCTTTCGGACGAGATCTACGACCGGATTGTCTATGATGGTTTGGAGCTCAAGAGCATTGCGTCTTTCGAGAAACTCAGAGAAAGAATTATTGTCATAAACGGATTTAGCAAGACTTATGCCATGACGGGTTGGAGGCTTGGATACGCCTTTGCAGACAAAGATATTGTTGAAGCTATGGATCGTATACAACAGTCGACAACCACATGCCCTGTTAGCTTCATACAGAAAGCGGGTGTTATAGCATTGAGGGGACCTCAGCAATCCGTTTATGCGATGGTTGAGGAATACGACCGAAGGCGACGGTTCTTGGTTGAACAGCTCAACAGAATCCCTGGCGTTCAATGCGTAATGCCGAAAGGTGCATTCTATGTCTTCCCAGATGTGTCAAGTCTAAAGATGCCGAGCTTCGAGGTTTGCAGTAGACTTCTGCAGGAAGAAGGAGTCTCTTCAACTCCGGGAAGCGAGTTCGGAAAAAGTGGCGAAGGGCACCTACGCCTTTCCTACGCAACAAGCCTCGAAACAATATCAGAAGCCATTAGAAAAATTAAAGAGTTCATTACGAGATATGCAGACAGTTAAAAGGTGAGTTGATTGTGTTTGACAAGAAAGCAATCGCTGTCCTGAAACATATGATCGAGTCATTCGGGCCATCAGGGTTCGAGAGGGAAACCTCTCAGGTCATAAAGCAGTACATGGAAGCCTACTGCGACGAGTTCATGGCTGACAAGATTGGCTCAGTTGTTTTTGTGGCTAAGGGCGATGTAGAAAGGCCTCATGTGCTTTTAGCTGGGCACATAGATGAGGTGGGCTTTGTCATCGCAGGCATAGACGAGAAGACTGGGTTCTTATCCTTCAACCCTCTAGGTGGGTGGTGGGACCAAGTCCTACTCTCACAAAGGGTTGTAGTGAGAACTGGGAAAGGCGACTTGCATGGCGTCATCGCGGCGAAACCACCACATCTCATTGCCGAGGAAGAGCGGAACAAAGTCGTTGTGCAGGACAAGATGTATATAGACGTCGGCGCCACTTCAGGGAAAGAAGCGGTCGAAGCGGGTGTCAAGATAGGCGATCCTGTTGTGCCATGGTCTCCCTTCTCGCTTATTCAGAAAGGGAAAGTTGCCGTAGGAAAAGCCTTTGACGATCGGATAGGCGCCTTCGTTATGATGGAAACGATCCGGAGCATCAAAGAGAAGAGCGTAGCCCATCCAAACACAGTTTACGGGGCTGCTACAGTTCAAGAAGAAGTTGGGGCCAGAGGTGCACAGACGGTTGCACATCTGATCGACCCGGATGTAGCTATAGTTCTCGAAGTAGACATATCGGGAGATGTTCCTGACATAAAGCCCCCTGAGGCGCCAGCAAAAATGGGAAAGGGACCAAGCATCCTCACCTATGATAGAAGCATGATCCCAAACCAGCCACTGAAGGAGTTTGTGATAAAGACCGCTGAAGAAGCAGGGATACCTCTTCAGCTTTCTCAGGCGGCTAGAGGAGGCACGGACGCTGGCAGAATCCATCTCAATAGGGTTGGCTGCCCAAGTGTGGTCATCAGCGTTCCAACGAGGCATATTCACAGCCATGTAGGCTTACTCAGCCTAGAAGACACAGAAAACGCCGTTAGACTTATCATCGAACTCATAAAGAAGCTGGACAAGAAGACCGTGGACGACTTCACTGTCATATGATACCCGAATGCTGAACAGAAAGAGGTTAGATTGGAGGTTCTTTTTCCCTAGGTTCTTTCTGTAAAGTAAGGAATGACCTTCTGGGCCAATAACTGGCATGTCTTCTCGTATGTGCTGACTATCTCGAATTCGAAATGAGTTACCCCGTACTTTAGATATTTCTCGATCCTTTCGATGCAGTCTTCCGGTGTTCCGAAAATGGTAATCTCCTCGCATGGTTCATCGGGAACTTCTGGGATGCGCCTCCCAATCCTTTCGGAGGTCTCCTTGTTAACGGTCAGGTGGTTCCAGTCGAACTCTCCTGTGACTGTATAGCCATAGAGCTGAAGCTGTCTGGGCCACCAAAGGAACCTTCTCTTTGCCTGTAAGAGAGCTGCAGCTCTTGCTTCATCGTAATTCTCGGACAAAGCGGTGGTTACTACGCAGACCACATCGATCTGGTTAATGCTTCTTCCTGCCTTTCGAGCAGCGTCTTCCACTTCCCTGATGTCGGCCTCATATCGGCTGGGACTCATCATTTCTGCAAGCCATCCATCCGCATAGAGGCCAACCAGCCTTCTCGTCTTAGGCGAGTTTGCAGCAAGATATATCGGGATGCTTGGCTTTTGAACCAGCGGCACCTGAATGAAGGCCTTAGAAAGCCTGAAGATTTCCCCATCGTAATCGGTGATTTCCCCTATCCAAAGCCTGCGGAGAATCTCAATAGTTTCCTTAATACGAGCAATACGTCTGTCCTTCGGTATGCTGAACGGGTCAACATTCATGGCCTCACCTGCCCCCAGACCTAGGGTCGCCCTTCCTCCTGAGATTTGATCTAGGGTGGCAACTGTCTGCGCCAACACGGCAGGATGCCTTCTGTATGGGTCCGTGACCGACGTTCCCAGTGTCACCTTTTTTGTGCGGACTGCCAACGCTGAAAGTAAGGACCAAGCCTCAAGCGACACACTTCTGAAGTTTTCTAGGATAACGTGATCCGGAACCCAGACCGAGTCGAATCCCAAACGGTCTGCCAAAGTCGCGTGTTCAACCATTTGTTCATATCTGGAAGGCCTAATCATAATGCCAAACTTTACCATAAACTCTGCCCCTTAGCCCTTTACCGTATGTGAGATTCTATGAATTATAAGAATAGCGGTTCTCTGCGAGGACATAGATGCATGATAAAAACTGCAAATCGGGAATCAGAAAAAAGCCTTTTCTATTTTCAGATTCCTTTCTGTCCAAAGAAGTACCTTGTCTGCCCCATTGTTTTAATATTTAAAGGCTTGATCTTCACGACTATTGGAAAGTCTTTCACAACTTTTCCTAGTACGAGGCAGTAGTACGGGGGCAGATCGCGCACAATAGATATTGCAGTCTCAGCGTCCACTCTTGCTGCTCTTGACACTATCTCGAGGTCATGCTCGTTGACGAAGTTCAGCAGGAAGATGTTGTCAGCTTGGCGATAGATATTTTCATGAATCGTGTTGGGCTGATTGGTTATGAACGTTGCGAAGAGCCCGAAATGCCTCATCCTCGTAACCACATCGTCCCAGTAAGTCTCCCTCAGGTAAAGGTGAGCCTCCTCAGCGAAAAAGAAGATAGCCCTGATTTTCCATTGCGAAAGTATCTCCTGAAGTTTCGCAAGGACACATTCCACAACCACTTGACGGTCGGCTGGCGAGGTGTTACTCAGGTCTATAATTATCGCCCCGCCGCCATTTTCGTCTGTTCTGCGAAGGAACCCCTCAAAATCTACGGACTCAGCCATGTTATCAGTGAAGAAGTTTGAGTGAACCAAGGCGTAGTAACGCGAAAACATAGCATCTCTGACATGCTGGTTGCACTGCCACCTCTTAATGGCTTCACCAAGCTCATGTAGGGTGAGCATTCCTTTCTCCTCCAGAAACCGCCATATATGCCTAAACTCGCGTGCCGAAGTTCCAGGCAGATTTAGAGCGTATGTGAGTATTCTCATGATGACGTAAAGGTCCGTTTGATACAACGTTATCTTGAAATTTTTACTCGGTGAGAGTACGTGTAATTTTCCGTAGAATTCATTTCTATTGCCTTCAGGTGTCAAGTCCAAGTTCGTATATTCCCCGTTCAAGTCTAAGACTACAACTGTAGCGCCGTGTTCGACAAGGCCCAAGACGAGGAGCTTTGAAAGGTGAGATTTCCCCGTGCCCTTCTTTCCCGTGATTATATTTAGTTTCCCATCGAGTTCGCACGCATCTACTGTGATGGGGGAAGATTCCTGAGTCGTTCCAAGGT
>Ga0315306_10000371_pt1 | contig 21513 bp, 25 predicted proteins | sample TDP1_MG_FD_203803 | JGI IMG/M metagenome (GOLD analysis project Ga0315306, IMG submission 203803) | Freshwater sediment microbial communities from Lake Towuti, South Sulawesi, Indonesia - TDP1 | ecosystem: Environmental > Aquatic > Freshwater > Lake > Sediment | place: Indonesia: South Sulawesi... | reverse complement strand
AAGAAGGGTCTATTGCCCAGGGGGATTAAGCTTAAATGTGAAAGCCCAGCCTGGAGTGAGATTCAGGCAGTCTTAAGCCGGGGCGATGCTAAATTAGCTGAGGTGCTGGCTAATACTGAAGTGGTATCGTTATCCGGCTGGCGCCAGGCGGTTAAAAAAAGCCATCTAGATATTGATTTTTATGCTCACCAGAGATGGAATACCAATCAAAAGTTACCTTGGGGGGTAGTGGACTCAGGTATTAACCCCGGTCATTTGGAGCTTGAGCTAAACCGAGCCATGGAGGGGGTTATAAACTAAGCAACTCGGTTACTACCGCATTTATTTCTCGCCCATCGGCTTTGCCTTTAAGCTGGGCGATAAGTTTGGACATAACCTTCCCCTTATCGCCGGGTCCCTTTGCTTCTACCTCCGTAATAACCTGGCGAGCGGCGGCGATAATCTCCTCCCGGGTCAGCTGTGGGGGTAGATACTCTTTTAGCACCGCCATCTCGGCTTCTTCCTGAGCTACTAGGTCTTGGCGGTTGCCTTTCCTGAAGGCGTCAATGCTTTCCTGGCGCTGCCTTACCTCCTTGGCAATAACGCCAAGGATATCGGTATCATTTAGAGTGGCTTGCCGGGCAATTTCAGCGTTGTTAATGGCTGCCATCACCAAGCGGATAACGGAACGCCTTACCTTGTCCCCGCTCCGCAGTGCCTGTTTAAGGTCATCGCTTAATTTTTGTTTTAAGTCTTCCACTTTGCTTCAAACTTACTACTATCTTCTCATTACTCTGGCAGATTTGCGTCTTTTAGATGCCCGCTTCCGCTTACGCCTGACACTAGGCTTCTCGTAGTATTCACGGCGACGCACTTCAGCCAGAATACCTTCCTGTTGCACCCTTTTGTTAAACCGTTTAAGCAAACTTTCAAAGCTCTCATTGTCTCCGGCTACTACATTAGTCACATGGCATCAGCCTCCTTATCATGTATGAGAGGAGATAATGACCAACACATTTTAGCGGTCTTAAGTTACCCTGTCAAGGACAGGGAGACAAATTGTGCCCTCCTCGGGTTCACCACATAGCTCTGTCTTGCCCTGAGAGCACAAAAAGGCGGTATAAGCAGCTATGGCGGCATCGCACATGTCGTGTTTAAACCCATCCACATCGGGGGTAATATTGGGTAGCAATTGGCAAATATATTGCTTTAGGAAGGCTAAGCCAGTCGGTGTTGTCTTTTTGGGGATATTCTTGCCGAAGAGGCGAAGCTTACTGGCATAGGGGTAGACTTCAATAACTTTGTAGCCTTCAGATTCGAGCTTAGTCTTGAGTCCAATGCCTCGGTAAACCATAGCCTTGATGATAGATTTTTTGGTAGTGAAGTAGCAGGGGATACCTAACCTGGCTAGTTCCCGCTCACAGTTCCTACCCTTAGCCTCGGATATTGGCTGACAAGAACAGCCCTCTTCAAGGCAGCATAGCCCTTTGGGGAGGCTGAGCGGGGCATCAATAGCTATCAGGTCAAACTGAAACCGGTTTACAATTTGCAGGATGTCTGAGTCCCGATTTAGCAAGCCGTGGTATATAAGTTTTAGCTCGTTATCCAGCCCGAGGCAAGCACTGGGCTTAGCCTCCTTTGAGGTAAGGTCGATACCTAAGAAACCAGCCCTCTTTTGAGGTCGAAGGTCGTTTATTAACCTCACCCCCTGTATCCCCCTCTCCTTGGAAGGAGAGGGGGATAGTTATTTTTAAGGGGCTCCGCCCCTTTAACCCCGCAAATATTGGAGAGGTGCTAGCAACCTTTGAAGGGGATAAAGGGGATAGGGTAGATAGACAAGCCTAATGTCCGCTTCTCCTTAATATCTCGCGGGCTGCCACTACACCACAAGCCGATGCCTGGATTAAACCACGACTAATACCAGCGCCATCACCAGCAGCAAACATATTGCCAACCTCGGTCTCCAGGCAAGGACTAAGTTGAAGCTGGCAAGAATAGAATTTGACCTCAACCCCATAGAGTAAGGTGTGGCTGGAAGCAACACCCGGGGCTAGTTTGTCCATTGCCTGAAGCATCTCGATAAGCCCGGTAAGGTGACGGTAGGGAAGGACAAAACTAAGGTCGCCAGGGGTGGCTGTCCTTAAGGTTGGCTGGACCAACCCCCGCTCGATGCGAGCTGGGGTAGAACGGTGACCTTTCATCAGGTCGCCCAGGCGCTGTACCAGCACCCCACCACTGAGAATATTAGCCAGTCTAGCCAGGTATTTACCGTAGGCGATAGGCTCATGGAATGGCTCGGTGAAGGTTGTGCTCACCAGCAGGGCAAAATTGGTATTGTTACTCTTGCGATTGGCATAACTATGCCCGTTAACCGTGATTACCGGGTCGCAACCACCGGTAGTCTCCGTAGTGACTTCACCGGCGGGACACATGCAGAAGGTTCTAATCCGGTCGTCAAAGCTCTTTGACAGGAACTCCAGTTTTGCTTCATACAACACACTGACCAACTTTTCCATTACTGCTACCGGCACCTCTACCCTAATCCCAACATCAATAGGGTTATTATACATGGTTAGATTAAGCCGTTTAGCTTCTTTAGATAACCAATCTGCCCCTTCCCTGCCTGGAGCTAGAATTAGATAGTGGCAGTCAAATCTCTCCCCGGTCTCAGTTTCAATACCCTTAACCTTACCATTATCAACCAAGACGGTGGCAGCCGTGGTTTCAAGCTTTAATTCCAAGTGGGGAGTGAGGTAATCTCGCATTGCCTTGAGCACCGAGCGGCAACGTTCGGTGCCTAAATGCCGAATAGGTACTGGTATCAGGCGTAATTCTATCAGAGAAGCTTGGTGGCGAATGTTATCAACCTCGTCCCCTATCCCGTAAAGCTTTTTGGGAGCGCCAAACTTGAGGTATATGTCATCAACGTACTTAATCAGGGCTTGAGTACCCTCCCCAAGATAGTCTTGAAGCCGCCCCCCTACCTGCGGGGCTAGTGTTAGCTTGCCATCGCTGAAAGCGCCGGCTCCGCCCAAGCCGCAGACCAGACTGCTGCGTTTATCAATATCCTTCCCCTTCTCTATAAGTAGGACATTGAGGCCGGCTACCTGGGACAGCTCTAAAGCGGCAAAGATACCTGCCGGACCACCACCAACAATGATGACATCGTATTTCTTAGCCATTTAATTCCGCCTAGGTGCCTAAGTGTCATTGTATAACCCCTGGCTTCAACCGTCAAGGAATAGATTTTAATGGAATTTTAACACTATTTTTATTGACATTTTGCCAATTGGCGAATTATAATTCACTTATGGACATCAGTAATAGGAGTAGTTTAGGCAGGGTACTCAGGCAGCAAAGGGTTATGGCGTCGCTAACGCTGCAGGAGTTAGCCGCCAAGTCAGGGGTATCTTCATCCCATCTAGGACGCATTGAGAGGGGCGAGCGTTATCCCTCAGCCCGGATTCTGCGACGGATCGCCCAACCTTTAGGCCTGGAGGAGAATGAGTTATTTACTTACGCTGGTTATCTCTCCCCCCGTTCCCCTAGTGTCGGTGAGGAAGGTCCGTCCTATAGTGGTGGACGGATTGACCCATATGTCGCCGCGGTATTGTCGCGAGAGCCGGTTAGTGTCCAGCACGCGGTGGTTGGAATCCTTGCCATCCTAAAGAGCGTTGCCGAGGGCATAGCTAAAGAATAAGCGTGGATAACTATAGGTAGAGAGTAGGTAATTGCGGGATAGGATTGGCTGGGGGCGGGACTTAGCAGTCTATCATCCACGAGCTTTGGATTTCTCTCATGAGAACGCCTCAATAGTGAGCTTCTGAGACCGAAGCTCGCCAGTTTCTCTATCTTTAATCACAACGGTAGAGGGGGGACTAAATGTTAGTTTTAACGATGAAAAGACAGTGGCTTAGAATCTGCGTGTTGCTTTTGGTAGTAGCCTGGGCGTTAGTTGCCAGTGGATGTAAAGGAATACCATCGGAACCACTTCCCCAGCAGCCGGTTGTGGAAGATACCACAGATGGGGTAACATCGGCTGAGACAGAGGCTCGGTATATAACCAACTTGGCTGAAGAGGAGACTAAACCTACCCTAGTATCAACCGTTACCGTTGAAGTAGCGCCGCCCAAGCCTTTCTGTGGTGTGGTGATGCCAGCCAGCATGGGACACGGGTGGCACCGGAGACCGCCGGAGGAGAACTGGGAGCTTGAGTGGGTCGCCTTTGGCGTTAAAAGCTTCGTCCCCGAGCCGGTCCGTCTGGACAAGGCAATTGTTGAGGTTGGGGGGAGGGTGGAGGAGGTTCCGCTGGATATTGAACTACACAATGGAGAATACAAGCAGCAAACACTGCAATTACACTCCATTAACGACATGCCCAGTGGTGAGCATGAACTCAAGGTTTCGCTGTGGAGTGGAGGGCAGCTCTTGTGCTCTAGGTTGGATACAGCCAGAGTGTATTGGAAGGAACTGTCAGAAATTTAGGACTCTTCGGCACTTAATTTTTACTTAAATCAATCTATTTCGCCACTTGACATATGCCAATTGTCGAATTATAATACAATTATGGACAGAGGTGACCGAGATAATTTAGGCGATGTAATCAGGCAGCAACGGATTATGATGGCGCTGACACTGCAGGAGTTGGCAGCAAAGTCAGGGGTATCTTCATCCCATCTCGGCCGTATCGAGAGGGGGGAGCGTTATCCTTCAGCCCGTACTCTGCAAAAGATTGCCAAACCCCTGGGCTTTGATGATAATCTCCCCTCCGGTGGTGGGCGGATTGACCCTTATGTGGCTGCGGTGTTATCGCAAGAGCCGGTCAATATCCAGCGGGCGGTAGTTGGCATTCTTACCATCTTGAAGAGCATTGCTGAGAGCTTGACCAGAGAATCAACCTCGCATAATTAGAGGGGGTAGGCAATTAAGGGTGCGGCAGAGGCAGGGGTGGAATCTAGCTGTCTATCACCCCAAGGTCAATTGTTATTATTATCGCCTTGGCTTTCTGTCCCTAAGTAGCATAAAAAACCTCAGAATGGCTTGCGGCGATAATCTCCAAGGTAGTTTTAGGGCAGACTAAGTATAGACGGCGACCACTACTGCCTCTTTGGCATTATTCTCGTCAAAGAATACCACTGCTACCTTTCTGCCCACAGCCATCTCGGCGGCGGGCAGGTTTCGAGCCACAGCGATGCCCTCAAGGTAAACTTTGTGGCTGCCAGATAGCTGGATAGTGGCGGTGTAGTCACCGGGGTTGAAACTCTTTAATACTGCTTTCCTCGTGCTCATTTCCAGACCTCCTCCAAATATTCTTATAACCCCATCCCCTTTATCCCCTTCCCCTTTCTAAGGGGAAGGGGAAGATTTGTTTTAAGAGGGACTTCGTCCCTCTTTGACGCCCTATAATTGTAGGGGCTTTGCCCCCCTCTCTCATCTTCGCTTCCCCTTTCCTGAAAGAGGTGGATGAAGCCCTCGCATAAGGGGGTCAGGGGGATGGGTTATATATGAAAGGCTTTGCCTCTCTCAGACTCTCCTTTAGTATTTTTGTCTTCTTAATAAGAGGAAGTTTGAAGGGGGAAGCCCCTTCAAAACCTATACTCCCCCTCTCCTTTGAAGGAGAGGGGGATAAAGGGGGTGAGGTAGATAAACAATTTCTATACCGCGCCTAGTAGCAACTGTTGCTCATATTTACCATAGCGAGGATTATAAACCAAGGTTAGCCCGAGCACCCTCTTTGTCTCCTGACTGAGTCCAGCCCGGCTATCGGTTATGTCGATGACGTCATATAGCTGCTGTCCGCAATTGGGGGGAGTTAGAATAGCCCCGCTGGCTGATTCTATCTCGGCTTGTCGTAAATAGGCGTCTCCTCTCTGCTCAGCTTTAGACACACTATCTATATTCCTGTCTTCAAGTCGGCTCAGCCTATCATAGAGCCTGGTTATCTGAGTCCAGGAGAAGGAATCAACAACTACCGGCTCATCGTTTACCGGGTCGTAGCCCTCAATTTGGGCGTGGTTAAGCTCCCATGCCTGCCTCCGATATTTCCCCTCAAGTATGGGATGAGATGAACCATAGGAATAGACTGATGTGTCAGAGGAGCCGGGATTCACCACATAGGCTTTATTGCCTTCAATGAATACCACATCAGGGATAAAGGATAGCAGTTTTCTGATGACTACGTTTCCCCTATTGTTGGGTTGGATGGTGAAATCAGGGTAGTAGCTCGTTATCACCGATGACTGGGATTTGACCTCAAGCTTTATGCCAATCCTAGCTAGGACAAAGGCGAGGAGAGCCTTGACACACATTTCATCGCTCCCCTTATTCCACCGGAACTGGTGCCTGGCTGTCCAATTTTCAATCAGGTTCCAGCCATCTGAGGCATATAGGATAAGGCTAGCCTTGCCGCCAGAGCTGGTATGCTCGCAGGCATCAACCCAAAACGCAAGCCCCGGGCTAGTCTCGTTGCCTTGAGGGGTGGTATAGCCCGGGCTGACCTCTAGCTGGCAACCGATGTCAAGGATCTTAAGCTCACCTTCTCCCGGTGAGGCATATTGCCCGCGGTTATTGTTTAGCTCGACGATTAGCCTACCTGCCTCTTTAGTCAGCTCGTGCCTTAAACTCAGGACATCGGCGGTCAGGTCAAGGCTCTCCTCGGTGAGCTTTGCCCTCCATACGCCACTAGGATTTGATAACCAGCAATAGTCGCCGTGATGGGCTATAGCTAGTCCATACTCACTTGATAGATTAAACGGCACTGGCTCATGCCACAGATTATCAATGAAATTGGTGTCAGGGACAGAGTGGGACCAGAAGGGGCGGTTATAGGCTTGGGTGCCGGTAAATCTTTCGATAAAGAAACAGCGATAGACATCTGGCTTATCCATAAATGCCCGGTGGTATTCAAAGTTGCCGTCTAACGGGGCTGAGGCAAACTGCTTCAGCTCTGACCAGGTGCCGGCGGCGACACTATAGCCATCGCCATAGACAAGTGACCACAGTTTGAAGTTGCCCCCTGAGTCCTTCCCGGTAATAAAGAGGTTCCAATCGCCGTCATAAACAGTAGCCACTCCGGATAAATCGCCGGTGGTCTTACCCCAGGCAACTTTACTCTGCCAGTTACCGCCGACATACTTCTTGACATAGAGGGTTGACTGGTCGGCAAAGAACAGGGCGAGGTCACCATTCGGCTTATAAGCAGCGGCTATGCCGTTGATAGCGGTGGTAGGGGAGTAATCAATAAGCTCGGGACTGCCAAAATTTGCCCCGTAGTCGGTGCTTTTTAGCCGGTAAACCCCCTGGTCGCTCTTTATCCAAAAGATGCTGACCTCAGCCCCCAGGGAGCAGCAGGTCACAATAACGGCATTATACTGGTTACAGTACGTCCACTGGCTGAAGTCTGATACCGGGCTGGGGTTAGCCACCCTTTGCCGATAGAGCTTCCTGGAATCGGCGGGAGGGGTGAGCCTGACCCTAATCAAAGAGCCGTCACCGGGGATAGTCAGGGCGTGGAAGTAATCAGCCTCAGAACCGGTGTATAGCCTTGTCCAGTCTAACCGGACAACGCCAGCAATTTTGTTCTTGGCTTCAACCGTAACATAGGGGACGCGGTTAGCCTCTTTCTGGGCAGTTTGTAGTGTTGACGATAAGCTTCTCATTCAGTTTGTCTCCAAAAGCATTCACCAGAAGATGTGACCAAGCAGGATACCGATAGCGGTAGCTAGGGCAAGCCAGAGAAGCGGCTTGCTATGGTAAGAGCCCCGGATAATATAGGTCCACGGGCGCCCGCCTATTCTTGACCACAGGGCTCGATAGAGGAGGTATAATAATCCCATATTTGCCCTTTTGTTGTATTTTCCCCGTCATACTAAAGCTGCCAGGGTATTGGGTAATGGCTTGTTGGCTTTCTGGTAGTGGTTAGCAAGGTGCTTGGCAGCCGCCAGAATTTGCTCCGGGCTGGCATCAACCCTCTGTCCCCGGTAGCCCTTTGGTGATAGAGCGGCTACGGCAGCTGGCATCCGAGCCCAATCGACCGTTTTCTCGATATCAAGCTTGCCCTGTAGGGCTCTAAGGATGCTCTTCTTGTGGTGGGGTAGCTTCCAGGTTTCAGGGTCTTCTGGGTCGCCAACAATAGCGAATGCCTCCTCAGGCAAACCTTCTTTGGTCTTTTTAAGTCCTTCTTTTATCGTCATATCTACCTTACCCCCTTTGTCCCCCTCTCCTTCAAAGGAGAGGGGGAGATAGTTTATTGAAGAGGGGCGAAGCCCCTCTTAGACACCCCCTGTTCAATCAGTGAAGTTAGGCACCCCCGTTCAATCAGTAAAGAGCTGCTGGGTCCTTACCCGGTGTGTCCTGCCCAGCCGCTTTAGCCCATCCTTAAACATCCTCAATTGCTCATTCCCCCAGGTTCGGTATTCGGTGGGGGTCATTGTCCCCCCGATGTTGACCTTGTTTATAGAAAGGGCTGCCTGGCTAATAGCGGCATAACCGCAGGCACCGGTAACGACTAGGTCTTCATATTTGCTGGGTATGGTGGAGCCATTAGCGTCAAGGGTATGGAGTTTTCCGTAGTAAACATGGCAATTAGAGCCATTTGGCTCATCGCCGCTTATTATCGTCAAGGCATTGCCCCAAATAGAGAAGCGTTGATATTTGGTCGGGGACTCATCTACCGGATATTCTACAGCTTCAACCATAATCCTATCGGTGAGGCTAGAGATATCTACTTCTCTGGAGCCATTTGCTGTAGGCAGGGTAGCCTTAGCCGGTAGTGGCACCCTCTCTGATAGCTCCTTTACCGCATGATTAATATGCCTAGTTAGTTCTTCATCCGACCACTGGTAAGGAGTAGCCTCATCTTTAAGGTCGCGCCTAACCAGAGTTATCATTTCAGATAGATTCATAAATTCACCCCCTTGAATGGTGTTCTTGCCTTCCCCATCTTGGTCGGCAGTTTCATGTCATCGGCACCGGCTGAGGTCATAATTTTGGCTCTAAGTTGCTCTAAAGCTGAGCCGGTCTCAGTGGTAGGGATTAGTGCCAGCAAATTAGTCAGAGCTTCAAGTCCAACACCGCTGTCAGTGGAGAAGAAAACTTTGTATAAAGTAGCGGCATCCAGCCCTGAGCCAGCGTCAAGAAGGGACATTGCCCTGCCCAGAAGCTTGTCTATACCTAAGCCAGTCTCACTGCTAGCTAGGGCAGCAGTTATTAAATTGGTAAAGGTATCTACCCCTGAACCGGTTTCGGCTCTGGCTAAAGTGGCTAGCAAGGTTAAGCCGGCGTCGGCGCCAAGTCCACTATCAGTGTGACAAAGTAACCTGGATAGTAAGGCTTCAGCCCCGGTTCCTGTTTCTGAGGTAGCTAGTAACCTAGTAATAAGTGATTCAACGCCTGAGCCTGAGTCTGTGGAGCCAAAGGCCTTTGAGGCAAACTCAGCACCGGCTCCAGTCTCTACGGTTGCCACCAGCGTTGCCAGAAGTGCGCCTACTTCAGCTCCAGCCCCGGCTTCGGCAACCCCAGATACTCTTGAGAGCAGAGCCTCAGTCCCACTACCACTGTCTGATTTGGCAAGACTTGCCTTTGGGTTGTCTGAAGCTTTGATATCTGAGCCTGAGCCAGTATCAGACGATGACTTCTCTGTTATTACTACCGCCGTTGAATAGCCAACAACAAAGAAATCAACATTAGTTGTCTCTATCTTGCCTTCTATAATTCGGTTAGCATCGCACTCAACAAAGCCCCAACAGTGTCTGGATACATACCGATAAATGTTCTCAGTGCTACCATTTTTGCGTAATCCATAAAGTTTTCCTGCGGATGTAATCACCTCAATGAAGCCCATATTGGCACCAGATGGCAGTGCTGATAGGTCTAGCCAAGAGCCTGTAGAGCTTAGGCTGACATCAGTAGCATTAAGATTAAATGTACATCCATCGGTTATATAGCCGACTAGGAAGAAATCAACTGCTACATTTCCAATATAACCTTCGCAGATTTGACTAGAATCACAACCAATGATAACTCCAAATTGACGATGATTTGCTATATTTGCTGTCCTATTATCTGTGCTACCATTCTTGCGCATCCCCATTACGTAAGGGGATGCGCTACCCACAACCTCAAATATAAGCCCAATAGCACTAGGGGCTTCGGTAGCGCAGTTTATATCATACCAATCTCCAGTAGAGGTTAACGATTTGTCGTAGGCATTGGTAAAGAAGGTAACCCCAGCCATTGTATAGCCAACAAGATAAATGTCAACATAGGTTGTATTTCCTATATAGGTTTCAAAAAGCCGATTAGCATCTAAACCTATTGTTGCCCAATAGTGAACTGACTCAATGACTTGGTATCGGTCATCTGTTGAACCATTTTTACGCAATCCAAGGGCATAATCATTTGTAGTGCTGGTATTAACAATATGAAGGATTACACCAGTAGCTCCCGATGGAACAGAGCCACTAACATCAACATCTATCCACTGGCTAGCCGTTCCTGGCGTTACTTCAACTGGTGTTATAGGGTAGAAAGTTTGAGCCATTACAACCCCCTAATCTCTAATGGATTATGCCCTGACTCAACTCTAAGGCTATTAACATTCTGTAGTATTTCTTTGAGCCCAGCTTCAGCCTCAGCCAATTGCTGTTCTGGGGTAAGCTCTTCATATAAGCCATCAGCCTTTGCCCATTCCAGGTAGTCATTCCACAGCTTGGCTTTAGCCTGCCTGTAGGCTTCCTCTTCATCAGCAGTTACACCCACAGTCCGCTTCTTTCGGTAAAAAGCGGTGCTTAGGTTTTGGACGGCAATCTCATACTCACTGTCCTTTTGGAGCTTCTCCGCTCTTTGGCTATCAGTCAAAGCCGAGGGTCGTTTCGGTCTCCAGATAGTTTCTACCATACTTACCTCCCATTTATTGGGGGAGGGCGGCTAAGCCCTCCCCCATGCACAAGCTGTTAGCTCAGGCTAATTTGTACCTCAAGTGTCCAGGTACCGGTGGACTTAGTGCCTAGGCTCTCAACCTTACGGTTGAGGCAGATGGCACTGGTTGAGTGTTTAACTACCCATTCTTCCCAGGCATAGTTAGCCTCGGTGGAGCCGAAACTTGCCTTAAAGGTTACCTTCTGGCTGGTAGAGGTAGGGTAACCAGTCTCCATGCCCTTATAGGTCTTGTTGGTGGCTGCCTGTAGGTCGGTCTGAGTGGCATTGGCAGCGGTATTGGAATCGCCAACACCAATCCGGGCATTAGTATTATCGTAGTGGTTGGCTGAAGCACCGGTTACTAAGTCCCATATCTCATCAATACCGGTGTTGAGCAGGCAGTTTCCCTCGCCCTCTATAACCTCGTAAGGCGTAAACAGCCGGTGAAACTCATCCTCTCGGCCTCGATAGGGCTCAATATCCTGGTGGTACTTGCTGAGCCTATATCGGCATAGCCAGTTGGCTAGTTCCTGCTTTTTCACTTTTAACCTCCCTTCTCAGTTAGTTTAGTCCTGAACCCCGATTAGGGTAGCTGCCTTAACGGTACTAAATAGAGCTAGGGAGACGTACCACTTAATCCTGGTCCTAGAGGCGTCTTTGGTCTCTAGTGAGCCGATAGGCTCTACCTGAATGTGACCGGGACTGGTTAAGCCGCAGAGGCCTCCCTCACCGAACTGCGTGGCATAGATAGCGGAGCAAGTGCCGCCGGTGGTCGCTGTCTCCACACCACCGGTAAGCACGTGGGTATCCAAGATCCAGTCGGAAACGCCAATAGGGATACCGTCCCACAACTGGATGAAGTTGCCCCACTTATCCCGGTCGGTCTCCATCATTCCCCCGGCTGCCCTGACCAAGGCGTTAATCTTGCGCCTCGAGCGGCGACTCATAAGCAGTATGTCGGGCTTGCCACCCTTTACCGCATCAATAAGCTCATCCAGCTTAGCCAGGGTAAGAGTGGCTCCGGTAGCCCCCATAGCTATTGTCTGGTCGCTGGCGGTAGTAGTATCAATGAGCTTCCTCAGACCGTCGAACTGCTTAGTGTTAGTCACTGAATCGCCATAGACGAAGGTCTCCTCGAACTTGCGCCTAAGCGCCTTGGTTTTAAGCTCAATAACCGCTGCCTCCAAGTCCTGAATGTTACTTCGGGTGGCTTTGAGGAAATTATCAACATCGGCATCGCCACCCATAATCTTCAGGTTGGCTGTTTTTTGCTCGAAGGTTGGGGTTGATTCAGCCCAGGTATCACCAACATCATAGAAATCAATGGTAGGCAGGGTCTTCTCCTGATTGTAGGTTAAGCCATTACCCACAATCTCTATGAACGGGAGTTGCTGGAGAATGGGTGAGTCCTTAATGATAGTCTCCACCACCCCTTGAAGTAGGATATCGTTTGACAGCTTGGCTGCCTCAGCTAGTGTTAGCGCCATAATTAACCTCCTTAAGAGGAAATCCTAAATTCGAATTTCTAAATCCTAAAATTTCCGTATTGTTTAGGGTTTAGAGTTTAGGATTTCGTATTTTACTTTCTACCTCCTATTGCGTATTGAATCTTTTCCCGTGGGGATAGAGCCGATAGGTCAGGCGGTGTCCGCTGCGGGGCTCCGGCAGGAATCTTAGCCCCTGAAATTTCAGACTCTAATCCCTGCCTCACCCGGCTAATCAGGGTCTTAGCCTTGTTCAGTGACTCATTGATAGACTCAATGGTGTCACCGGTGACGAGTTCCTCAAGCACCTCCGGGTTTGCCTGAACCACCATGGTTTTGTAGCCGGCTACAGCCTCAGCCAGAGAATCCTTTAGAGTGGTCAGCTTTGCTTCTGACTCAGCTACCGCCTGCTCAAGCTCGGTGATACGGGCATTAGCTCTGGTTAACTCCTCATCCTTTTGGGCGACCAAGCCCTCAAGCTCAGCAACCCTTAACGCTTGGCTCGGCTTTGGCTCCTCCCCCTCGGGACTTTGGTTTTGGTTTAGTTCGTCATCTGCCAACTTTCGTCCTCCTTTCCGGGTCTAAGGGTTATCCTCAATTTCATCTGTCTGGGGCTCGACAACTCTCCCCCTCGCTCTGCCCCTAGTAGCTCTGGCATTAAGCGGGTTCCCAGAAAAATCTTTGGTTCTTCTGGGTGAATTAAGCCCTTTATTCATCCGGAGGATAATTTCCCTTTCCTCAAGCCATCTATTAAACTCCGTCTCCGGGTCTTTGACTCCCAGCTCGTCCATAGCCCGTCTCCTGGAGTGGATACCGTTCTGAATCAATATCTGCTCATTAGACACCAGTCGGGTTAAATCCTGGGGTAGTACCGGGTTCCAAACTACCCGCAAACGGTTATTACCAAAGCTCTGATTCTGATACTGTTCTAAGAGCTTCAGAATCAGCCGGTTCCTTCGGTTATAGGCGTCTGTCCGGATAAGCCGCTTTCGTCTCACCTTCTGTAGTAGCGGCTGGAGTTCAATCTCAAGGGCTACCCCGGACAGGTCCCGCTCAGTGCCACCAAAGGCAGCCCGGGGCGATTCAGCTATATCGTGCAGGGTTCTATAGAGCAGGTTGATGTAGTCTATGTGTAGCCTGACGCCGCCGCCTTGGAGCAAATCCAATAAATAGGCTTTAGCGTCTTCAGGTATATTCCAGACCGCCCCCGGCCTAACCGCAATGTCTTCGGACTCTTCCACATTCTCCAGGACGGCAATGGGGTTACCTGATAGTTCCAGTATTCGGGATAGTTGGCTCATTGCCCGATTAAGCTCCTGCTGGGGCTCTATAATCTGGGGTAAATCAGATATACCCCAGAATTTCTTTGGCTCTCTCAGGTTGGGGTAGATGATGAATGGGATAAGGCCATAGGGGTTGGGCTTGTTTTCTACCTGGGCATTATCTAGCCAGAGCTGAAATTCATGGGCGGTCCAGAGTTCAACCACGCTAGCGGTTTTGCCCTTGGGTTTTACTTTATACAGGATTTCTGCTTCGTCTGAGGTCAGGTTATACTTTGAGGCTACCCTCCATACCCTGGAAGTATCATCCCCCAGCCACCAGGCGTAGATGCCTTGAATATCGGGGGCGGTAATCCTGACCCTTTTTGCCTCTGTGTCCCAGATAACCTTAAAGCAAGCATCACCCAGAATGGCGCAGTCAATCTCGGTCTCAAAGTCGAGCTGTTCTAGGTTATTATCCTCATACACCTGGTATAAGGCTTGCTCGGCTCTCCGGGCTCTGGCTCTAGCTTCATCCGAGTCATCAACCGCCTCAACGGTGAAGGTAATACCGGACATTAGATATGAGGTAATCTTATCTATAACCACCTTGGCATAGTTAAAGGTCAGGCGTTTCTCGCCCCGCCTGGCGTAGCCTTCCCAGTGCCGACCGTGATAGAAATCAAGGAGTTGTTTATAGCCCTTGAGCCGGTCTATATCACGATTTATTAACTGTGAGGGGATAAAGCCGTCATTCATTGGGGTAAAATTCATTTTTTAGCCCTCTTTAATGCCCTCTGCACCGTTCGCTGGCTAAGACCAAACATTAGTGCCAGCTCCTTTATTCCTTTGCCATCATTGGTGAACAGCCTGGCTATCTCCTTGTCTCGCAGCCGCTTAATATAGTGCTGCTTGCCTCTAGGCTCGTCATAGATACATTTTTGAAACGGGCAATTAAGACAGGAGTCGGCAAACTCACAGCCCTCGTCCTGATAGTGGCAATGCTCGGGTGGCAGGTCTGGCTGGTTGGGATTTCCAGGAAAGTGGCTGGTTTTCTCTAGTCCCATGGTTCACCTTTCAAAGCCAGAATAGCACATATGTTCTACTCCAGTCAACGGCATTTTGTCGTTTTTCTCACCCCCAAGGTTGTTTATTAACCTCACCCCCTTAATCCCCCTCTCCTTGAGAAGGAGAGGGGGAAGAGATTTTAGAGAGGGGCGAAGCCCCTCTCTTACCTACACTCCCCCTTATGCAAGGACTTCATCTACCTCTTCCAGGGAAGGGGGTCAGGGGGATAGGTTGCTAAACAATTTCATCCAAAAGGCTTGACAAGGCAATTCTTGGCTAGTAAAATATAGCCAAACCTTATAAAATTTAGGGAAGGTTAATATGGAAAAGAAAATCCTATCCGTGGAAATTCCAGAAAAACTGAAAGCCGCAGTGGATGTATTAGCGACAAGGACGGCTAGAAAGAAAAACATACTTGTCGGGGCAAGTTTGCACCACTTCTTGACTACCGGTAGCGAGCAGCAAGAACAGATAATTAGTGAATATTTGAACGCCTATGTTGAGTAATATTGTTAGTTAAGGGGATGCGAGTGAAATATGCTAGACTCCTCCGAATACTGGCTATAGTGGCTACCTGGTCATTGGTGATAATGCTTATACCAGCGACGCCGGTTTTGGCGGCGCCATCGATTACTCTGTCTCCCACCTCTGGCTCACCAGGGACAATGGTTTCGGTGGAGGGGACAAACTTTGAGTCCTATAGAGGCGATAGCATATCCATCTTCTTTGGCGAGAGGAGAACTAAAACCTTAGTCGTTCCCGACAGTGGGATTTTCACCATCCAGTTTGATGTCCCTGATGATGCCACGCCGGGGGAAGTCTTTGTTAGCGTTAGGGACGAGCAGGGCAATCCGTTGGGGAACAAGAGACCGTTCATTGTCCAAGCAATCGCGATTGAGCTACATCCCAGAGATGGTGCTGTCGGTACCAGGGTAACCATTAATGGCCAGGGTTTCTATGCTAGCGAGGTGGTAGCTTTCTACTACAATGGGACGAGTGTGGGTAATGAGGTGGCTGGTCCTACAGGAGAGGTTAGCTACACCTTGGCTATTCCTAACAGTACTGCTGGGGAACACCAGATTGTAGCCGAGGATGTATTGGGCAACTCGGGTGAAGCTAACTTCAAGGTAATTTCCGCCGTTGCCCTTAACCCGTCATCGGGGGCGATGGGTGAGGAGGTAACCGTTAGCGGTACCGGTTTCGGCGATACGAGTGACGTAACTATTTACTTTGATAAGGCTGAGGTAGCCACCGGTAGGAGTGATAAGGTCGGCAGTTTTGAGGCCAGGTTTAATGTGCCAGTGATGCCGTCAGGCACTTATGATGTGGAAGTAGAGGATGGCGACGGCAATATAGCTAAAGCGGAGTTCACCGTAGGGGCTGGAGTTAACCTCAGCCAAGCTATGGGCAATGTTGGCACCGCAGTCACCATTAGTGGTATCGGGTTCACGGTTGGTGGGATAGTAACTATTAAGTACGATGACACCGAGGTAGCTACCGTGGGGGCTGGTGTTAATGGCGCTTTTTCTGCCACCTTCGATGTTCCGGCGAGTATCGGAGGAAGTCATACCGTAACTGCCAGTGATGGCACCAATATTGTCAGATGTATTTTCACCATGGAGTCGGAACCACCACCGGCACCAAGGCTTAAGGCACCAGAAGAGGGCAGTAGAGCCGAGGCAGAGACACACTTTGACTGGGAGGGTGTTACTGATGACAGCCTCCCCGTAACCTATTTCCTTCAGGTGGCGACCGATGAGGGTTTCGCTTCAGATTCTATAGTGTTGGAGAAGGAGGGTTTGACTAACTCGGACTACACCATCACCAAGGGGGAGGAAAAGTTAAAACCAAGGACAAAGGAGACCCCCTACTACTGGCGGGTAAAGGCGATAGATGGTGCCTCTAATGAGAGCCGGTGGTCAGCCCCGGGGTCGTTTTATGTCGGCTCTCGCTTTGTCATGCCTAACGGGGTTAAATATGCCTTAATCGCCATCGGTGTCGGTTTTCTTGCCTTCTGGCTAGGAAGGAGGACGGCTTATCGTAGGGATTATAGGGATACTTATTCCAGAGGTTCTGGGAGCCAAGATTGAAGTCTTTTTTATAAGTGAGGTAAAATATGCTAACTTCTGTTAAAATTTAACGTTATTATAAGATAAAAGGAATAGGAGGTAAGTTTCGGTGAAGTTTACAAAAATTTTTAGAATTCTAACTCTAGGGGCTATCGTATCTTTGCTATTGCTAGCCATCCCTGCCTCCCCAGCCCTGGCGGCGTACGATTACGATATTGCCCTTGACCCTGAGCAAGGTGAAATCGGTGAGACTATTGATATTGATGGCAACGATTGGCCGCCAAGCGTGGAGGATACGACTGATGTTCCTTCCTATGTTGATATCTATTTCTCAATTCAGGAAGCCGATGTGGGTGATGACATTGACGATGAGGTTGAGATCTATCAGCGGGTAAAACAAGGCTATCAAGTTGAGACGGATGGTGACTTCACCACCTCTTTCAAGGTGCCAACCAGGCTTTCCACTGGCACGGACGATGAGGATGTTCACGGCGGCACCTATTATGTATATGTTACAACCTATACGGGAGCTGCCAGCAAAGACATAAAAGCTGTTGCCGAGTTTACCGTAATCGCCGGTCAGATTGCGCTAGACCCAACTCAGGGTGTTGTCGGCACTGAGGTTGAGATTACCGGGCTTTACTTTGCTGATAGGGAAGATATTACCGTTGAATACGACGGTGGAAGTGTGGACATAGAAAGTGGTGATAACACCACTGATAGCGCTGGCGGATTTGAGTGCTCTATTCTCGTCCCGCTGAGCACTGCCGGCGACCATACCATAGCTGTTGAGGATGAGTCTGACCATATTGCTGAAGCTACTTTTACGGTCGAGCCTCAGATAGCTATGAATGTCACTGAAGGTGAGGCGGGTGATACCGTGGAAGTTACCGGGACTGGTTTCGGGGGAGAGGTTGGTGCGGATATCACCTTTAATGATGAGGTGGTTGCCAGTGGGAATACCAACGAGGAAGGCAGTTTCACCATCAGCTTTGAAGTGCCCGATGTGGATGAAGGAAGCTATGATGTTACGGCAGAGGATGACGACGGCAACCAGAGCGAGGCGGAGGAGTTCACGGTATTTATAGCTACCAGTGTCAGCATCAGCCCGGTTACCACCCAGGCTTCACCGGGTAACGTCGGCATGGATATAACGATTAACGGCGTCGGCTTTGAACCCGAGAGTCAGATAACCATCACCTACGCTACTGAGCCGATTGTTGTCAAAACTGTTACCAGTGATGCCACTGGAGCTTTTACCGCTACCTTCAAGGCGCCTAAGAGCGAGGCTGGGGCGCACACTATCACCGCTAGTGACGGCGTCAACACCCTGACCACCGCCTTCTATATGGAATCAACGCCACCACCAGTACCCGAGCTGATACTGCCAGAAGCGGATGTTAAGGCAATTCAGCCGGTCTACTTTGACTGGGGGGATGTTACTGATAAGAGCCTCCCCGTAACCTATACCCTCCAGGTGGCTATTGATGATGATTTCACCACTGCTTCTATTGTCAACACTTGGGAGGACTTGGAAGACTCAGAGTACACCCTTACTGAGGCAGAAAAGCTAGAGCCAAGGAAGAAGGAGACCCCCTACTACTGGAGGGTCAGGGCAACAGATAGCGCCTCTAATGAGAGTGGGTGGTCAGATCCAGGGTCATTCTATATTGGTGGTGGTTTTGGTTTTGCCTTGCCTAACTGGCAGATACATTTATGGTGGGCTTTAGGTGCTGCCGCCGCCGTCGGTTTTGGCTACTGGCTGGGTAGGCGGACGGTCTCTCGCTATTAAGATATTTGTTAACCTCACCCCCTATCCCCCTCTCCTTTGATAAGGAGAGGGGGATTTTATTATAAAAAGGGGCTCACGCCCCTCTTAAACACCCCCAAGAATTTGGTGAGTAGCTTTCTTAGGCAAGACTACCACCTTATTAAACACCTCTAGCGCTCCGGGGTGAGTATTGGCTGGCGGCTTCAACTAGAAGTGCCAGACTGATTAGGAAGTCATCGTGTCCCTGTGTCGGGTCGACGTAGAAATTCATCGTCTGGCTGGGACGGTACTGACTCTTGGCTTTCTCCATCTCAGTCCAGAACTCTTGATATTCAGGCGAGCCATCACCGGCATACATCTTCAATCTGCCTGAGTTAATTGCCGCCAGCAGGTTAAAGCCTAACTCTGACTTTGACTGAGCGGTAAAGGTGAAGGAGGAAATCCTTGAGCCTAGTGTCTGCCTGAGGAACGAAGCCACCGGCTGACCGACTCCGGTGGCATCAACCGCTACCTTGCGGCAGTGCCAGACATTCTTGAGAATATCAATTAACTGGGGATAGACTTCGGCATGCTTCCTGCCTGTCCACCAGTAATGCTCAATAACCTTAATCCCGGGCTGTTTAATAACCTCACTGCATATTGAGAAGTCCAGTTCACCAATAGTGACCACAGTAGAGTCCTGGCGTTTTAAAGCCCTAAGCCTGGCTCCTTCCTCTTCTTCAGCCTCCCCGGCTAAATCAATACCGGCGACATAGACCTTGCCCGGGTCGGCTTGGTGCTTTCTAGCGTGCTCCCCGGTTAGCTGAGCCCGCTGCTGATGGCTTAAGTAACCCCCGCCACTATGGATAGGTAACAGTCGGTACTGGGTGAGGAACAGGGGGTGGTTCTCCCCCAGGCGCTCCCTCTCAGCTTCAACATAGGTCAGGTAGTCGGGATTATACTTGGCTACTTCCTGCCAGTCATAGCTGAAATGGCGCTTGATGCCGTCTTTTCTTTCCAGTTCCAGATTGGTCTGCTTAACCTCCTCCAGCAGGGTGGAATCGTCCCAGGTAGTGCCATAATGGACGGTAGTAACATTGGTAGTTGCCCCCATCGGCTTGAACTCCTTGGTATACTTTTCTCTGCTGACATCTTGGGACTCATCTATTTCCAGGAGTATATGGGCGGTGTTACCCACCACATTAGCCGACTCATCAGCCGATAGGAATATCGCCCTGGCGTTCCCCAGCCGGATAATGTAGCCCAGCTCGGCTACCCAGATGCCATTAAAACCGGCGTTATTTAGTCTGTCCTTGAGCCGTATCATAGAGATGACCGTCTGTGGCTTGAAGGTAGGCGCGCACTTCACTAGGTTTTGTGGTTCAGCCATATAGAGGGTCAAAAGTAGAAGCTCGAGCTGGGCAGACAGTTCATTCTTGCCTCCCTGCCGTGCCATCTCTACCGAGAAGGTAAGACCCTTCCTGCCGAAAACACTATTCAAGATAGCCAGTGCCACCTCTCGCTGATAGGGTCTAAGTCTATTTATTTTGCCCCCTGAAGACCCTTGGCTATTTACCGATAGTGGCGCCGATGCCGATTCCAAGCGGGAAGGCGATATCCCTGAGGACATTGCCTATTGCCTCCTTCAGCCCTTTCTTCTGCTCTTTGGTGATGTTATATCTAGTCCTGACTAATCTAGCCAGGGTATTGGTCGCCTGCATGATAAGCTTGATATTATTCGGGTCATGGGCAATGAGGGATTTTATTTTGACCCTTAGCAGGGCAATCTCATCGTCAATACCCTCGACACCAGAAGCTAGCTCAAAGTCTAGCTTTTCTGCCTCGTCAAGGACCTTAGAGTAGAAGCCATGCTTCCTAGCGTTTTGATTGCCTTTTGGTGCCCCTCTTTTTCTGTCTGCTTTTGCCGGCATGTGGTTTAGCTCCATCGTTCAGAACCTTAGCCGTAGCCAATACAATGGCGTGGGCGGCTAGGTCCCATCTCTGGTTTTCTATGGCTGACCTTAGTAGTCTCATGACTTTCCCTTTGCTTTATTGGCTATCTTATATTAGCACATATGTTCTACTTAGGCTATAGAATTTTGTCCTATTTTAGGGGTGAGATTAATAAACGGACTCCCTTCAGAAAACCTTCCCCCCTGCTTATTTGAAGTAGTTAGAAAGGGGAGTTTTAGAGGGGCTATGCCCTTCTAAAGCCTCTTCCCCCTCTCCTTCTCAAGGAGAGGGGGATAAAGGGGGGTGAGGTTGATAAAACCTTAAATTGATATTGTGGCATCGCCGTTATAAAATGGGCTTGAAAATGGGTGTGGTTAAGCAGCTCTACGAGCTACAGGAGGTCGATTTAGAGCTTGAGTCCAGCGAGCGGGCTGTCAAGCAAATAGTTAGTCAGCTTGGAGAAAGTCAGGAGGTGGTGGGGGTTCGGGACAAGCTGGCGTTGGAGCGTCAGCGGCTGGAAGAATTGAGGCGGGAGCAGCATTCTTTAGAGTGGGAGATAGAGGACGTTGGGGCTAAGCTGACCGCTACCGAAGATAGGCTATATAGTGGCACTATAGGTAATCCTAAAGAGCTGGCTAGCCTTCAGCATGAGGCTGATGGGCTGAAACTTAAGCGTAGTCAACTGGAGGACAAGGCGCTAGACGTAATGGAGCAGGTTGAGCTGACCACAGCCAGCGTAGCTAACATAAGTAGCCAGCTTAAAACATTGGAGACTGAGTGGCAAAGCCAGCAACAGCAGCTATCTAGCGAGATGGAGCGGCTCAAAGCGGTAATGCTCAATCTCCAGCACCAGCGGCAGCTACTTTCGGCTGAGATTGACCCCGAGGTGATTGCGCTTTACCACGAGCTCAAGAAGCAGAAGGGGACAGCCGTAGCTAGGGTAGAGCAGGGGGTATGCCAGGGCTGCCGCATATCGTTATCCAATGCTGATTTACAGCGGGCAAGAAGTGGCAGCTTGACCCAGTGCAGTAGCT
>Ga0315306_10000370_pt1 | contig 21555 bp, 14 predicted proteins | sample TDP1_MG_FD_203803 | JGI IMG/M metagenome (GOLD analysis project Ga0315306, IMG submission 203803) | Freshwater sediment microbial communities from Lake Towuti, South Sulawesi, Indonesia - TDP1 | ecosystem: Environmental > Aquatic > Freshwater > Lake > Sediment | place: Indonesia: South Sulawesi... | reverse complement strand
CGAAAAATATTCGAGTTGCGAGGCGGAACCCACGATACATTAGTCCGCCTTGAATCAATAAAGGACATAGAAATTCCAAATAGTCTCCATGTCTTCGAGGATGCTTACATCAAAGAGTGGATTACAAAAAAGGGATACAAAATAATCGCATGCTATGACCCTTACTGTATTCATTATAGACCCAAGAATGTTTGGACTCTTCAAGGTAGCCTAAATATAGTAATGGACGCCATCAGGTTTGGAAGCTTCAAATTAATTGTTAGATTAGTGTTGGCATATGGCTTCTACACGGCATATTCCATGTATCAATTACTTGCAAGCAGGATGAAACGTCACCAATTTCGATGAAATTACCATTAGATTAAGCATCGAAACTCAAGAGTCGTTAGGTTTTCGGAGAAGGAGTCGCCAATCATGGCTTGAGAGTCTGGTTTTGGACGCAGAGAACGCGCTTTCAGATAGTCTTGCCTACGGTAATGTTTTTTAATATACATGTCTTTTCCTATAAAGAAGGTTGAGATATGCTATGTTGCTACATATGGAGCTTGCTGAAGCAGCTTACAAACTAGCATCTGAGGTTATGCGGATCAAAAAGGGCGAAAGTGTTGTTATACTTGCCGACACTGCAAGCGATGAAAATGTCGTGAAGGCTACCGCCAATGCCTGTGCTATTTTAGGAGCAAAAACTGCTGTCACATGGTTTGAGACGAATCCTGGAGTGACAATGGATCCGCCCGAACCAGTTGTTGCCGCAATGAACAGTGCTGACGTTTTGATTGAATTCTGTGTTAACTATATACTTTACTCCAAGGCCTACGGTGATATGATAAAGAAGGAAAGGGTTAGGTACATCTGCCTAACTGGAATGAATGTCGAATCTATAGTCAGAACCATTGGGAAGGTGAACGTGCCGCTTGTAATCAAGTTGGGCGACAAGCTGGTTGAATTGACTCAAAGCGCAGATAAGGTGCATATAACGAATGCTGCTGGCACCGACATCATAGGCTACAACCGTGGTCGACGGGTATCCCAACCCGGAGGGATTGCAGAGAAGCCGGGACCGTATATGCTTTGCGGCCAAGTTGGTTGGAATCCGGTGGAGGAAACAATTAACGGCGTAATCGCTATTGACGGTTGGGAATGGAACATCGGCTTAATTCAGACGCCAACTCGACTTACAATAGATAAAGGTCGAATCGTCGATATCAAAGGTGGCTGGGAAGCCAAGAAATTCGCGACTTGGCTTGCTGGATTTAACGATCCCAACGTTTATCGTCTAGCTCACTACACGTATGGTTTCAATCCAGGCATTCTGAAGTTAACAGGACTGCAGAATGATGATGAGCGTTTCTTTGGATCCGTGACTTTCGGCTTTGGTGCTCAAGGTGACCTAATTGGTGGACTGGGCTGGGCGGCCGCGGCACACACTGACTGTGGGATAATGTATCCAAGTGTCTATTTGGATAATACTGCCATCGAACAGGAAGGCAAGTACGTACATCCCGACCTAGTTAAGCTAGTTAAAGAGTTAAAAGTACCTGGATATTAGTCCATGTTGCTGTCTCAAAGATATCAACCATCCCTCATTTTTTCAAAACATAAATCTTCATTGCAAAGTAATTCTGGATCAAGAGGGCGCGCGAAACGGCTGAGAACGTCTAACATGAAGCTCACCTTAATCATGAACCATCCTATTTTGAGGTTGTCTGGATCTCGCTTCTATCATTTACGATTCCTCCAACCATGGCACCAAAACTTGCATCTATTTATACTGCTTGGAAACGGAAAAAATGACAAGATTAGGGCGTTGATGTAATGAACAGAATGCCGATTGTAGAACTCGGAAACACTGGCTTAAGAGTTTCAAAACTTGGTTATGGAACGGTCGACCTTGCATTACGATCACGGCCTGTAAGCCCGCAGCAAGGCGGACGGATTTTAGCAGAAGCCTATGGGTTGGGAATAAATTTCTGGGATACCTCGGACGACTACGGAAGTCATCCTCACATAGCGGCCGCGCTGAAGCACGTACCGCGAAAAGGAGTCGTTATATCCACCAAAACGCACGTCAGCCGCAGCACGTCATTGAGAAAGAACATTCAAAACTCTCTTGGAGAACTTGGGACAGATTATATAGACATCTTTTTGCTGCATGCAGTTGAAAGGGGACAGATTGAAGATCTTGACCAAACATTAGGAGAGCTGAAATCCCTAAAGGCGAGGGGGATCATCAAGGCTGCAGGCTTATCTACCCACAGCGTCGCCGTCGTTAAAAAGGCTGCAGTAACTAAGGAATTGGAGGTTGTATTGGCCACCTGCTGCAAAGTTGAGCAAAATCTAATCAAGAAGGTCCAAGAGGATATTCCTCTCGAAGACGGCAATATGGAAGAAATGTTTGAAGCTCTCAAACTTGCCCATAGCAAAGGAAAAGGAGTTATAGCTATGAAAGTCTTGGCGACAGGTAATCCATCAATTGTTGATAGTTACCAATCAGCCACAAGAGCAGTCAGCAGATTAGATTTTGTGGATGCCATAGTTATTGGAATGCGAGATCTTGAAGAAGTGAAGAAGAACATACAAGCCTTAACTTCTAACTAGAAGCTCACATGCTTTCTTCAGCTTTTTGCTGTGCGATTTCTCTAGTTGCACAATCTCCTAATGGATCTTCACCTACTTCAAATCGTCAGCCGCTAACAGAGATTGTGGGTGTGGCTACATTGTCTCTTCCATGAACATGTCGCGGATACCGTCGCCCAACAGATTGAAACCTAAAATTATAGTAGCAATCGCTGAAGCGGGAAAGACTGTCATCCACCAGAGTTGGGGTATGAACTGTCCTCCTTGTGCAACCATTGTGCCAAGATCGGGCGTTGGAGGCTGGGCTCCTAATCCAACATAACTCAGTGCGGCTCCTATAAGTATGACCCAGCCGACATCTAACGTTATCTTCGTTAAAAGTGGGCCTAGGCAGTTGGGGAGGATTTCCCTGAACATTATATGGAGTGGGCTGGCACCCATGGTCTCGGCGGCTTGGACAAAGGCCTCGTTTTTTAAGGCTGATGCAACACTGTAGGTTAATCTGGTGTACCATGGCCACCACATTAGTGAGACAGCCATCATGGAATTAAAGACGCTTGGAGTCAGCACTGAGCATATAGCCAAGGCTAGCACCAAAGGAGGCACAGCGATGAATATGTCTGATATCCTCATTATCACTTGATCAATCCATGTCTCCCTGTAGTATCCGGCAATAAGCCCAAGAAGCACTCCGGGCGGAATAACGAGTAGAAGAATCACTGCAGCCATTAACATAGAGTACTGAAAGCCAAACATAACCCTGCTCAGTATGTCTCTGCCAAAATCATCTGTGCCAAACGGATGCTCAAGACTAGGTGGCTTACTGCTTTCTTCAAGGTTCATGTAGAAACCAGCGTGCGCAGGATAAGGCGCGATATAAGGAGCCAGCAAAGTAACCAAGATGACTCCGATCGTGATTATCAAGCCTGCTACTGATAGATAGTTTTTCTTAAACTTGAACCATCTCAACCTTACGGATTCCAGCACCGCAGAAGATGCTAGTTTCTCAGGCAGCTTAATCTTCATTTACTCACCTTTCTCAACGAATCTTATTCTAGGGTCTAGGTTCGCCACGATGATGTCGACTATTATATTTAGTGCGGCGTAAATTATTCCTATGACCAAAACTACGGCAATTATGGCGTTGAGGTCTTTGTTCATCATGACGTTGGTACCGTATTTGGAGAAACCGGGCCAGTTGAAAGTGGTTTCAACAAGGAAAGCATTGCCCATCATTGACGCTATGCTCATTCCTATGACAGTGACTGCTGGGATCATTGAGGGCTTAAGTAAATATTTTGAGGTCACAAGCCATTGAGGTAAACCTTTAGAAATTGCCAATGTTATGTAATCCTTTCCTTGGTTTTCGACCATGCCCGATCTTATTATTCTAGCATCTTGTGTGAACGCAGGGATCGCGAGAGCTAAGGAAGGCAGTGCCATATGTCTCAAAACGTCCACGAACGCGTCGAATCTGCCTGCTATTAAAGAGTCAAGGGTTGTCATGCCTGTTAGGCGTGGAGGAGGAGCAACATCAAGAATACCCTGCGTCGGGAAAATTGGTACCCAAAAGGTAAAAACTAATTGAAGTATTATGGCCCATACGAAGGCTGGAAGCGATATTCCCGCATAACATAACACTCTAATGACGTTGTCTGGCCATTTATAAGAGTACCTTCCCGCTATGGGGCCCAAAATGAACGCCCCAGCGATCTCAAATACAGCTGACAATAATATCAGTTCAAGAGATGTAGGGAGATATTGCATTACGTCAAGTGTCACACTACGTTTCGTGTAAATTGAGTAGCCAAGGTCTCCTCGGGTAATGTCTATTATCCAATAAAAGTACTGCTCGTATAATGGCTTGTCCAGTCGTAATGTTTTTCTGATCTGTTCAACAACCCACTGTGGTGCCGTGGATCCAGCGGCCATCCTAGCTGGGTCGCCTGGCAACACCCTTGCTAAAACGAACACGAGAATGGATAAACCAACCAATGTAAATATTGCATAAAACGTTCTTCTAGCTGTGTAGGTTGAGAGTCTCATTCTCAATCACGCAGAATTCATAATAAAAAAAGGGAGTTTATTTAAGGTTAGCGTTCGTGCTAACCACCCAGTAATTCTTCCCGTTTTTCTGGATACACTTGTATAAGGCGACACTCGATGTTGTAGCAGAGGTCTGGAGGCGCTCCTCCTTCAACGGTGGGCCAGTCAACGTAATAGTCTTGATATAATTGTACCAATGGCATATCAGCAACGTTAATTTCAGCGCACAATTGCTGGAGTTCCGCTTGGATAGTGGCGTACTTGGCGTATCTTTCAGTTGTATCTACGGTTGAAATTGCATCGTCAATCATGCTGTCAATGGTACTGTTAAGGAGCCAGCTGCATCCATAGCAGGTTCCAGCGGCCAATGAATGGAATTTAACCCTCAGTATAGACGCTGCCTCACCGTATGTCGTGCATGGCAAGAAACACATCATATTCGGGCTTTTCTCCTGGCTAGCAGCCAATTCTATCATTGAGAGCCACGGCACTTTAGTGACCTTCACTTTTATTCCGATTTGCTGTGCACAAGTAGCGAAGAGAATTGCGACTTTCTCTTCGTCGAGTACTTCAGCACACCAAGCCACTTCGACCTCGTATTGAGTGTAGTTTGTGGCGTATTTGGATAGCGCAAGTTCCTCCTGTGCTTTAGCCAAGTTCTGTGTGTACACGAATATGTTTGGATCATGTCCTGGGATTTCTGCCGAGATGGGTCCTTTTGATGGCACAGAGCCCAAGAAGATTTCAGCTCCTTCCTCGTAGTCAAAGACATAAGCCAAAGCTCTGCGGAAGTGAACGTCGTCGGTTGGAGGTTTTCTTGTGTGAATTGACAGAGTAACTTGGTCTCCAAAGAATACTTTGCCAGCTTTTATGCCTTTGACGGTTTCCAGCTCCGCAATAACTTCTCTGGGAGTTTCACCAGCAATTTCAAGTTCTCTCTTCAGCATCAAAGTCCTAGTTGCGGCTGCGCCCGGATTCGGCGAGAAAACTACTTCCTCAGGTGCATTTGGAAGGATTTCTCCAAAGTAATCCTTGAAGAGCTCCATAACCAGTGAAGCTTCCGTGACGTAACTCTTCACTATGTAGGGGCCAGAGCCAGCATCATGGGTTGCTAACCACTCTTTACCGTAGTCGCCTAGATTGCCATATTCGCCAGTGGGCTTCAAATTGGCCATTACTACATCCTTGTTCATAACAAAGAAGAGTGTGATCGCATTTAAGAACGGCCCCCAAGTTTTTTTCAACTTGAATTCGACGGTGTAGTCATCAAGAGCCGTCGTTTTATCTATGTACGGAAGGAACTCGTAAGCGTAGCCCATTCCCATCGTAAGGAAACGATCCATTGTGAACACAACATCTTCAGCCTTAAGCTCGCTACCATCATGGAACTTAACACCATGCTTCAATTTAAAAGTCCACGTCAATCCGTCAGGAGATACAGTCCAGCTCTCAGCCAACCAAGGCTCGAGACCCCCTTTAATCGGATGCACCAAGGGATCGTACAAGTTCGGAAGCGACCTCGAACTTGACCAGTCAACCGCGAGTCCAGGGTCAATTAGGGTTGGCCAAGCGGCTGGCAAGGCACGCAGCACACGTTTGAGCGCAGGCGTCGGTGTAGGTCCTGGGGTTGGTGTTGGCGTAGGCTTTGGAGTGGGGGTCGGTGTTGGTCCTGGCGTGGGTGTTGGACCTGGCGTGGGCGTCGGACCTAGAGTTGGTGTAGGCTTTGGTGTCGGTGTAGGTGCTGGAGTTGGACTTGGAGAAGGCCCTGGAAGTGTAGCGTAATAGACTCCGACTATTGCAACTATAAGAATGATGACTACTACGACAGCAGCTTGCATCTTTGTTATGGCTGATTTTGACAGAATTTTCATGTTTCACTCTCTCTCCTATAATTCGCGGTTTCTGTATTTTTGCTATGCGTATTTAAGTTTTTTCATTATTGAAACTCTAGGGTTCATTGCTTGAATTTTAGCAGAAAAAAGGCTTCGAACACTGGCTGAATGGACAGTAAATCCAATCTTAGTTCCGAAGGCACATATTCATGTTTCAAATAGAGCACCTCTGCTGCGTAAAGCTTCCATAAAAAGCTGGTATGGGCATATATGGGCACATGTCCAGCACACGGAGGATCACATACAAACAGAGCTTGGAGATCTTGCAACAGAAACAAAACTGGGCAGGGTTTCAGACTCTGAGATAACATTGTTCAGGTCTACAGGCTTGGGAATATGAAAACTGCGCCGCCGCATGGCTGGCATATACGAAGGCTAAGAGAAAAGGCAGATACAGGGAAATAAACTGCTAAGTTAAATGAGCCGTGCGTGCTATAGCAAACGCAACGTAACGACTCTTTTAGCATCTATGAATGACTTCTCCAATTTTTCTTCGCTTAACATTTAATTTTGCTATCACAGAGACGGAAAACGTTGCAGCTAAAAATCTTATATATCAGACTCTTTGTATTTGTCAAATCTTGAGTGATTTCCTTGAGTTGGCGTGTTGGAGTAGACATCGGCGGTGCCTTCACAGACCTAATCGCGGTGAATGATGAAACTGGCGAAACAAGATGGGTGAAAGTTGAATCCACTCCAAAAGATTACTCTGAAGGCGTGATGGAAACAATAGGCAAGAGCAAGCTTGACCTGCATACAAAGAAAATGAAGTACATTGTTCACGGGCAAACCGTCGTCGTAAACACAATTATCACGCGCTCTGGTGCCAAAACTGGGCTGATAACAACAAAAGGGTTTCATACTCTCGAAATTGGACGCGCAAACAGAAGAGACATGTTCAACCTAAAATACCGTAAACCCGAGCAATTTGTTCCAAGATATCTAACTGATTGGGTCAAAGAGCGCATAACGGCCGATGGCTCAGTGTTGATTCCACTTAATGAAGATGAAGTTAGAAAAGCTTCACTAGACCTGATAGAAAAAGGATGCCAATCCTTTGTAATTAGTTTCATCAATAGCTACGCAAACCCTGAACACGAGAGAAAAGCAGGCAAAATCACTAAAGAAGAGCTAGAAAAAAGAAAGAAAAAACCCTATGTTACTATTAGTTCTGAAGTTTCAAGCGAATGGAGAGAATATGAAAGAACCAGCACGGCTGTGCTTAACGCCTATACTCAACCAGTGCTTAACGCATACGTGACCACTCTTGAACAAGCCTTGAAAAAAATGAAGTTCGAAGGGATTTTCTACGTCATGCTCGCGTCAGGAGGCATGGCAACCGCCAATTTCTCAAAGGCATATCCAATATCCACAGTAGAAGGCGGCCCAATTGCCGGAGTTCTCGGGGCCATATCCTTAGCTGAACTCATAGGCCATAAAAACATAATCGTTCTGGACGGAGGGAGCACAACTACAAAAGCTGGTCTTGTAAAAGATCTTCAACCCAGAATTACCACCGATTATTACATTGACAGAGACAGATTCAAAGCTGGCTACCCAGTAAAGGTTCCAGTTGTAGAGGTTACCGAGACAGGCAACGGCGGCACGAGCATCGCTTGGATAGACGACATCGGAGCCCTAAGAGTGGGACCAAAAGCCGCTGGCGCCTATCCTGGACCAGTATGCTACGGGAAAGGAGGAACAGAACCAACATTGACCGACGCATACGTCGTCACCGGTTATCTGAATCCAAACTACCTTTTGGGTGGAGAGCTTAAAATTTACAGAAACAAGGCTGAAGAATCGCTGAAGAAGCTCGCAAGCCACTTCAATGTTTCGACCGAAGATGTTGCGGACGCCATAATCCAGATTGCTAATGACCAAGCGGCTCATGTAATAAGATTGGTCTCGGTGCAAAGGGGACTTGATCCAAGAGATTTCACTTTGATAGCCCACGGCGGTTCAGGTCCTATGTTTGCTCCATTTATAGCCTCAGAATTACATATTCCGCGAATAGTTGTCCCCGCAATCCCCGCTGGCGTGTTTAATGCTTGGGGTATGCTCGTCGCCGATATTAGACATGATTTAGTGAAAACTCACATAATGAAACTGACAAACAATGTGGAAGACGCAAAAATAATAGATAACCTATACAATACTCTCGAAAAACAACTCCTAGAAATCTTTGTCACAGAAGGAGCAGACCTAGAAAGGGTATCCATTTTGCGGCACGCTGACATGCGCTACTTCGGCCAAGAACACGCAATCAAAATACCAATTGCATACGGGAAAATAGACGCTTCAAAGGTCAAAGAAATTGAAAATATCTTCATAAAAGCTCACGAAAGAGAATATCGTTTTGTGCTCCCAAACAACCCTATCGAAATGGTAAATCTCCATGCCACGGGAATTCTCAGAGTTAAGAAACCGACTCTGCCCGCGATATCGAACGAAGGCAGATCAGTCGACAAAGCATTGAAGGAAGAGAGGGAGATTTATTTCGGCCGAAGAGAAGGTTCGAAGAGAACATCTGTATATTCGAAAGGTCTCTTGCCTTCCAATGCAGAAATTACTGGTCCAGCTATAATCGAAGAGTTAACTTCAACAATTATAGTGCCGAAAGATTTCAAGTCAAAAATGGACGCATTTGGCAATGTATTAATGACCAAAAATGAGAGGCTTAAACCAGACTCGGAGAGTTATTAAGATGAGTGAAGACATATTTGCAATAGAAATAATCAAAAAAGCTCTAGACAGCATAGCGAACGAAATGTTTTGGGTAACCATCAGGACATCAAAAAGTCCAATACTTTATGAAACATTTGACTTCTCAACCGGAGTTACGACCTCCGAAGGCGATACGGTCGGAATATCGATTGGTGTACCCCTCTGGGTAGGAGTCATGAAATATGTAGCCAACAGCATGATAGAGGGGGCTAGAAAGAACGGAGAACTATTTCCCGGAGACATTATGATATCAAATGATCCCTACCGGACTGGCACACACTTGAACGATATAGGACTAGCGATGCCAATATTCTATGAGGATGAAATAGTCGCTATTGCCACTGCAAAAGGGCACCTTTACGACGTAGGAGGCATGTGCCCGGGAAGTTGGTCGCCAGTGTCGACAGAAATATATCAAGAAGGCATTTTCATACCGCCCAGCAAATACTACAGTCGCGGCAAACCGAACAAAGACGTAATAAACATAATAGTGAACAACAGCAGAGTGCCAGATTTTTTGTTCGGAGATTTGGAAGCTCTCGCTGCAGCATTGAGATTAGCAGATGTCAGGATTAAGGAATTGATCGACAAATACGGTTATGACCTTGTTAAAACCGCTATGCATGATTCAATAGAGGATGGAATCAAACGAGCCAAGGCAAGCTTAAGGGAGCTGCCAAAGGGAGAATTCTACGCTGAGGATTATCTGGATGAGAGCTACGTCTCTGAAGAGCCCCTGAAATTATCAACGAGGGTTAAAATCACCGATAAAGAATTCGTAGTAGATTTCAGCGAAGCCCCAAAAGCCATTCCCGCATCTCTAAACAATCCTTATCCCTCTACTTTTGCAGCTGTCGGAACAGTTTTCCTCGCAATAACTAATCCTCACATCCCGTTTAATCAAGGACTCTTTTATCCACTCAAAGTCATCGCTCCTGAGGGAACAATATTCAACGTGCAAAAGCCTTACCCCGTATCGGTCTACTGGGAAGCTATGACCTATGCCTCTGACCTTGTTTGGAAAGCGTTAGCGCCTCATATTCCGGAAAAGTTTTCAGCCGGTCACTTTTTGTCGGTTTGTTCAGAGATAATAGCTGGCACTGACCCACGAACCAAAGAGTACTTCATCTTATGTGAACCCAACCCAGGCGGATGGGGGGCTGGAATTGATAAAGATGGGGAAAGTGCTCTGGTTGCAGTGTCAGATGGTGAGACCTATTCAAACCCCGTGGAAGTGTTGGAAATAAGATATCCAATCCTCGTGGAAAGAAATGAGTTGAACATAGCCGATGGCATTGGTCCCGGCAAATTCAGAGGAGGCTTCGGAGTGATCAAGGATTACAGAGTTCTAGCCGATCAAGCTACTTTTACAACAGACGTTAACAGATCAAAATTCCCCCCATGGGGCGTCCATGGCGGCCAGAAAGGCACTACAAACTACATGGTTGTAATTAGAGATGGCAAAGAAATGATGAGGGTCAGCAGAATTGCAAACTTCAAATTACAGAAAGGCGACATCGTAAGCATCAGAAGTGGCGGCGGCGGAGGGTGGGGTGATCCCTACGAACGAGATCCGAACCGCGTATTAGATGATGTCAAAGAAGCACTGATCACCCCCGAACAGGCTCGTGAAATCTACAGGGTAGTCATAAATCCAAAAACGCTGGAAATAGACTGGAAAGCCACGGAGCGTCTGCGAGCTGTAAAGAAAAAGCAGCCTCGGAATAAAATTTCCCGCTAAAACATGTTTCTGTGGAAAATTTCGGCCCTATTTTCAATAAGAAAGAGGCTGATGATGTGAAATCACATCCTAAGACTCGAAGAATTGATTTTTTGCCAAAACGAACGTCGGATAAGGTTTCCATCTCAATCAGAGACAAAGCTTTGGAGCTTCACAGTAAGTCTCTCGTGATAGACGGATGCCAATCCTCCAATTTCATTGACAGTTACTTTAAGACAGTGAAGGAAGCGGGTGTCACAGCTGCAATAACGACGGTAGCTTGGACTCATAACTTGTATGAGAGCATAAAAAGAATATCCGCTTGGTATTCCAAGATTGATCGAAATAGCGACTTAGCCGTCTTCGCTTGGAATGTCGAGCATATCTTTCGAGCAAAGAAAGAAGGGAAGGTGGCATACTTCTTTGCTTTGCAAGATACTACGCCTTTGGAAGGAGATGTCAATATTCTCGACGTTCTCCATAGACTTGGAATAGGAATTATCCAATTAACATACAATGAGAAGAACTCAGTGGGGGACGGATGTGGTGAAAGGACAAACTGCGGGTTGAGTGAATTTGGCATAAAAGTTGTAGGACGAATGAACAAGCTTGACCTCATTGTCGACCTCTCTCATACCGGTGACAGAACAACTGAGGAGGCCATAGAACTTGCAGAAATCCCCGTTTTCTCACATTCAAACGCACGTGCCCTATGTGAAAACGTTAGAAACAAGACAGATGAACAGATAAGATCGGTCGCCGAAAAAGGCGGGATAATAGGCGTAAACGCATTTCCGTCTTTCGTCAAGCGGAGAAGAACCGAGAAAGGAGAATTGCCAACAGTGAATGATCTACTAGACCACATAGAATACATTATCAGGCTGGTCGGTGTTAACTACGTGGGCTTAGGTCTAGATTTCATTGAAAACGCTACGGCTGAGGAGTATGTCCTGCTAAGAAGCAGGCCTGATATATGGGGTCTACCAACACTCAAAGGCGTATACGAATATGCTTCAAACATACAGACTGTTTCTGAAATTTTCAATATCACCCTAGGGTTAGTGGCTAGGGGCTATTCTGACCGAGAGATAAGGAAAATCTTGGGTGAAAATTGGGTCAGGGTTCTTTCTAGGGCTGGCTGAAGGTTTTATTGTAACTGAAGTTTTTTCTGTTTCCGCTTTCGACGGATGAAATCATTGCGGAAACAATTTTGCCCTAACCAAATCGCCGTCGCAATCTATTATTTTCTCATCAAGCTAGGATTTCTGTCCAAAAAGGCTCGCCGTCTTTAGTTTCCACCACAATTTGAGAACTTGACTCATCATGCCAAGCGAGTCTTTAACAAGGTTCACTTTGGTTTTACTTCCGCCCTTCCAGTCTACGGGGAATTCTTTTATTTTGTGCCCTTTACGTGATGCTCTGACGAGAAGTTCCGTATCCCAAAACCAGTGGCTCGATGTTACCTCTTCAAGGAGTTGTAAAAAGGGTTCCCTCTTGAAGGACTTAAATCCACACTGGTGATCTCGAATTTTTGATCCAAGAAGTACTCTCACCAGTAGGTTGTACGATTTTGAGGTTATTCTTCTGGATGAGCTTCTCTCGACTCTACTTTCTGGAAGCATCCTCGAACCAGTGGCAATATCGTAGCCCTCTCTTATGGATTTCACAAGCGTACTTAAGTGCCTCATATCCGTGGCCAAATCTACATCCATGTAGACCAAGATTTCGCCAATAGACCTTTGAAAGGCATTCTTCAGTGCATTTCCTCTTCCGAGACGTTTTTCGCTATGGATGTGTTTCACAAAAGGGTATTTTCTCGAAAGTTCCGAGGCAACCTTGTCGGTTCCATCAGCGCTTCCGTCCTCAGCGATTACTATTTCAAAGGAAGGCGTAATTTTTTCAAGGGCGTCGGTCGTTCTCTCCACGGCTTGCTCTAATTTATCAGCCTCGTTATATGCCGGGAAAACTATAGAAACTTCCACCTTATCTTTGTACTTTTCTTCGGTTTTCATACTCAGAACCCCCAACTTTTGAACCATCTTAGATCCTCTCTCCACCAGTATGGCATAGGATAACCAGAGGTTACAGGATAAAAAAGTGCAAACAAGGCAACTACTCCTAAAAGATAAGCCAATCCGGTCGTTTTTCCCCATCTTCCTCTCCAAGATTCATTCAGAAAATACGCAGTAGCTAAACATAATAGCGGAACGTTAACGTAGAAGTGATAAAGGAAAGTGCATCTCTGGATGAGTATGTATGGAAGCCATTGAAAAAGGAAGATGACCGCAATAAATGAACATGTATGATTTTTCTCCTTGACAGCTTTCCATATCGCCGATAACATGGAAGAAAAGCCGACCCACCAGACAGCGGGGTTTCCCATGGCCGCAATAGTTGAAACAAAGCCGCCGGGTAAATCTGAAACATACAGCCACACAGGCCTCAGAATTATCGGCCAGCTCCACCATTGAGATGCATAAGGATGATCAGCCATCAGAGTCGAATGATAAAAATACATGGACCACTGAGTCTCGTAAACGTCTTTCAACGTATCACCGATTATCATATTCGGGACAAAAGTCAGCAGATAAATAACTGCAGCAATTACGATGAATCCCAACACCATAAAAAATGGGTGACCAAAAAAGGTTCTAATCTTCGCGACCAAACCACCCTTAAAAGTAAAAAGATCCCTAAACCTTACCACTAGGAGAAGGAAGAGCTGCCCAGCAAACCCATATAGAACAAACCACTTTGTTGAAAACCCCAGCGAGAAAAAGAGAACAGCTAAGAAAAGGGGAACGACAGAAGTTTTCCAGCCATTTCTAAGTACATTTTGAAAATAGATAAAGAAGAAAAGCTGCGATATCAGCGAGAAAAAGACGACAAAAGTGTCAACTGTAGCAATTCTTCCCATTGTGAAGTGCATAAAATCAAACATCAGTAGAAAGGCTGGTACAAACGCGCCTATCCATGTTCCAAACATCTTCTTCCCAAAGAAGTAGATGACTGGTATCATCAACGTAGCAAATATGACTCCAATGATGCGCCACCCAAATGGGCTATAACCAAAGGCCAAGATCCCAGCAACCAAGATAAGTTTTCCAAGGGGTGGATGAGTCCACTCGTATGGTTCTTCAAGGTTTATGTAGTTTTCAGCAGTTCTGACATAATAAATCTCATCAAAGTATGTTTCAGACATGTAGGTAGGAGGAACCTCGGCTTTCTCTTGCTCGTCAATTAGTCTGCTCAAAGTTGAGTCATCATAGTTCTCGCCGCTAATCGAGTTAATGGTAATTTTCTGTTTCTCTTCACCTAAAACTGCTATCTCGACAATCTCTCCAGAGGAATGCTGGAAAACGAATTTAATAAATTGAGTTTCACAATTTGTGTCGATTTTATACCATCTATAGTAGTCATACATGGAAGCAACCCCATTTTCGCTCCAGTTCCCAGGATATCCCGAGTAAACCTGAAGATTTGCATACCCGCTTTTAATTAGGATGTAGACTGCGTCGACTCTCTCGAAGTTTCCAAGGTCTATGTAGAAGCTTTTGCCCCCAGAAGCCTGCCATGTGGTGAGCGGAGCATCTGCCAAACCGAGGCTCCATGCTGCCATTAGGAAAAAAGCCAGAGAAAGTGTGATGATCGTCGCTAGGTCTCGCTTGTCAATTGGCATTACCGCTTGGATCCCCCAATAATGGCATCTTTTAGGACTCTTATAGGATTTAAGCTAAACCAAGTTTTTCCTTTGGGTCCTCTAAAAATTAGAACTAGAGCGTACAGAAATGTCACTAGATTGATTAGAGTAATTGTCCAAACAACAAGATCCCAATCCGGTATAAACTTGTCGCTATTAAGAAAATAGAGGGCATAGGCTTGATTGGAGAGGCAAGTAAAGGTTAGAATCCAGTAAAAGGGCCTGATCTCTTTTCGGAAAGGCAACATCAAAGACAAGACGCTTAATACTGGAAAGAGATACCTTTCATGAATTCTTGTTGGAAGCATGAAGAAACCGAAGAAAAGGATGAACGCTGAAAGAAGCACCTGAAGCTCCTTCGAATCCTCAAATCTCTTATTTAGACTATAGAGCGAAAAAGCGATTAGCGTTCCAAACATGATCCACCCGATCGTGAAAAAGTCTAAGAATATGAAAGTCTGAGCGTCAGACTTCCAAAAGCCTCCGAAAGCCCATATGTTAAATGCATTTATAGTTGTATAAGGGTAGCCGCCGTAGCCTCCTAAGTAGATGTCTACTAGAAAATTTGCGGGGTTGCTCCACTTAAAGGGTATTATAATAATTAGGATTGTGACGGCCGAAACAAGAATTGAGGTGCCCAAACTCTTCCAACCGTGCTTTTTAATTATCAGAAATAATATCAGAGGTGCCAAAGCAATGCTTTGTGGCTTCGTTAGGATTGCTACGGTGAAGGCAATAACTGACAGTTTTGGTCGGGATCCAAGGATAAAAACAAGTGATAGAATCAGGAAGAACGTGTATATTGCGTCGTACTGACCCCAAATCGACGTGTCAAGAATTGCTGCTGGATTAAACGCATAGAAGGAAGTAGCCATTAAAGAGGGTTTGAAATCGAGCCTTCTTCTCAGAAAGATGAATATTATAAAGGCCGTTGCAGCATCAAAGAGGTTTGGAGGCAACTTAATGGCGTATACGAGAAAGCGTGTTCCAAAAAGCGAAAGCCACTTAGCCAAAGAACCGAACATCCAAAAGATGTACACATTAAAAGGCGGATAATCGCACCAACCTGCGGCTTCATAGAAAACATGGGGACCGTACTCCGCCCCTGTGTAAAACCACGCGGCGTATGTAGATAGGTCTATTTTATAGCCCTGAACAGGGGACAAGAGAAATTTGATCAGCAACGAAATGAAAAGTAAGGCGGCTACGTTCTTGATCTCATACTTTGTCAAAGAAATGCCTATGATTGCTTCCCCCGGAAACCCTAATCGATATTAATGCTAACTTTTTATTTAACATACTTTAATATAAAGAAGTTGAATATCAACGCAGAGAAACTTTGAACTGGCAGAATAGGAAAAAATTAGATGTCAAGTCCCGATAGACTTGACAGCTTGATACCTGAACTATTTGGTCAAAATCCTCTATCTCTTGTGCGACCTCAGACGGGCATGTATTACAGCGCGCGAAAATGCTAGCGACTTGCACTGGGCTTAATCAGTTAACACCTTTGAGAGCTTCGGTAAAAAGGTCTATGTCCTCTTCATTATTGAAGTAATGAGCACACACCCTTGCGCAAATTTGCAATCCAAAAGTACCTAGCGCCAAACGAGCTGCGAAAGTTCCAGCTTCAATAACAACGTTTCTCTCCGCAAGTTTTTCACTTACCTTTTTAGGATCAACTTTTTTCAAATTGAAGGACACTATGCCACCCCTTAATCTCTCGTCTTTTACGCCATAGATCTCCAGATCTTTCACATAATCAAGCTTTTCAAGCAAGTAACGCGTGAGTTTTTCAATTCTTGTTCTAATCGCCTGCAACCCACCAACCTCACCGACGTAATCTAGTGCCCTATCTAACCCGGCAACCGCAACAAAGTTTGGTTCGCCTGCTTCGAATCTTTCGCAAGTGTCCAAATGCTCGTAGTCTTCATCAGAAACCCATCGTGTTGTGTTCCACCCTATGCTCGATGGTTCAATCTCTTTGATCATTCCTTTACTGCAGAATAACAATGCAAGTCCTTGTGGTCCTCTCAGCCATTTTCTGAAGGGCGAGAACAGGAAATCACATCCTAACTCTTTGACATCAACGTCAATTTGACCAAGAGACTCACAAGCGTTAATTGCATATGTTACATCATGTTCTCTGGCTATCTTGCCGAATTCTTGAACTGGCTGTAAAGTGCCGAGAGCATTTGAAATGTGTGATACAAGGATAAGTTTAGTCTTCGGAGTTAACAAATGACTCAACTCTTCAACATTTAATATTCCTTTATGGTTAGCCTTCATGATCTTAACCTTGATTCCAGTCTGCTTTTGTAAACGAAGCCAAGGGACTAAACCAGAAGTTGTTTCCAAAGCGTCAACTATGACTTCATCATTTTTTTCAAATCTTAGCCCATTAGCCAGTATGTTTATTGCTTCAGATCCCGTTTTTACAAAAGCTATTTCATCCCTTCCTTCAGCATTTATCAACTCTGCGAGCTTGTCCTTTGCTTCGGATACTTTTTTCATGGACTGATCATAGAAATTTGGGTGAACAGGACCTTTTTCCGCCAGTTCTCTCAAATACTTTTCCATGGATTGAATCACTGGGGAAGGTGGAACTGATCCGGCAGCATGGTCAAGATATATGATGCCTTGAGAAAAAGTTGGAGTTTCAGATCGAATTTTCTCCAAATTCATCTCAACTTTACCTCAATTTTTTATTTTTATTAGCGGTTTCAACGCTTAAGATTTTCCGTCAGTGTTAACCCGTAGATTTTCTTTGCATCTTCTACGGTTATGTATCTGTTTAAAACATCTTTTTTGACCAGTTCTCGGTCTCTTTCAGAGGGATCACCCCAACCTCCGCCGCCGCCGCTACGAATACTGACAATATCTCCTTTCTTAAGCTGGAAATTGGTTATGCGGCTTAATCTCATTAGTTCTTTTCCATCACGAATTATCACGATATAGTTTACTGTCCCGTCTTTACCCCCTACAACTCCCCATGGCGGAACATTTGCTCTGTTAATGGCAGTCGTAAAACTAGCTTCTTCAGATAGAATCCTATAATCTTTTACTATGCCAAATCCTCCTCTGAATTTGCCATGGCCGGTCCCGTCTTCAACATTGAGTCTACATCTTTCAACTACGACTGGGTACCTGATCTCTAAGACCTCAACCGGATTAGCGAAAGTCTCTCCATCCGCAAACGAAACAAGAGAGCTTTCTCCATCCTTATCTGTTGCTCCGCCCCAGCCTCCAGGGTTAGGTTCAACAAGCACGAAATATTCGTTGGTTCTGGGATCTATGCCAGCAATTATTTCGGCGCATACTGAAAGGAAATGGCCTGCGGAAAGCTTGTCTGGGATATGAGGAGCCAGGGCCTTCCACAAGAGATCTGCCGCATATGTCATTGTTTCCCAATACACAGAGACTGCATATGGTTTCTTCGCGTTGAATATTGTATTTTCCGGAACTATGAGCTTCAACGGTTCAAGGAGGCCTTGATTAAATGGCGTGTGTGGATCAGTGATGGCCACGTATACAACTGCGACAGCAGCCAAAGTGGCCGGATAAGTTGTATTTAACGAAACGGGAAAAGCCTTTGGTGCACCAGTAAAGTCTACGATAAATTCCTCGTCAGTAATCTTTATTTTTGCCGAGATTTTTACAGGCTTCTTTGTTTCAGGATGCTCATCAAGATAGTCTTCTGCATAGAACTCTCCTTTTGGGAGTTCCGCCAGTCTCGCTTTGGCCCTTTTGGCTCCGCCTTCAAGTACGCTGTCAACAGCTTCACGGAAAGCTTCCAGTCCATATTTATCAATCAAATCGTTGATCCTTTTATTTCCAAGCCTAAGGGAAGCTGCAAGAGCTTCAAGGTCCCCGTACAAGTAGTCTGGGATTCTAGTATTGTTTAAGATCAGGCGTATAACATCTCTGTTCCGCTTTCCTCTGGTATAATATTTTACTGGTGGGATGAACAGTCCTTCTTGAAAAATTTCCCTCGCCTCTGGCCCCCAACTTCCAGGGTTCATTCCACCAACATCACTTACGTGGCCTTTAGCGGTTGTTATGGCTACTACTTCTTCATTTTTAAAAATAGGCATAGCCATGCCTATGTCATTTAGGTGGGTTCCAGTTATGTAGGGGTCATTACACACTAAGATGTCTCCTGGTTCTAGTTCGCTCCCTTCCTTTTGCGCTTCTTCAATCATGTTTTTCGCTATAAACTTCATCACACCTATCCATAGAGGCAATCCTATGGAAATTGCGACAGTATCTCCTTCTTGGTTGGTTATCGCCGTTGAAAAATCAAAGGTTTCATAGAAAATGGGGCTTTTTGAGGTTCTTATGGTGAGCCAAAACATTTCATTCGCGATACTGTCAAGCGCATTCTTCACTATCTCAATTGAGAATGGATCAGTCGGCATTACAATTCCTTCTTTTCGAGTTTATTCAAAGTTGACTAGCTCAACATATATATTTTGTTTAACGAGCGTTGGCTACTTCAGTTTTCGAAAAATTAAAGTATTGATTAAAACTGTATCTATTTTTGAGTTTTGGTGATGACAATTGAATTGGCGTTTAGGAATAGACATAGGCGGGGCTTTTACGGATTTATTGGCCGTGAACGACGAAACAGGCGAAATTCGATGGGTTAAGGTCGAGTCAACTCCGAAAGATTACTCGGAAGGAGTAATAGAAACGATTCTGAAAGGGAGACTTGACCTTCAGGAGTCTAAATCCATAGTGCACGGTCAAACCGTGGTCATAAACACTATTGTGACGCGTTCAGGTTCGAAAGTGGGGCTCATAACAACAGAAGGGTTTGACGTACTTGAAATTGGAAGAGCTAACAGGAGGGACCTATTCAACCTAAAATATAGAAAACCAGAGCCTCTTGTCCCTAGATACCTGACCAAATGGGTGGAAGAACGGATTTTGGCAGATGGAACTGTTCTTAAGCCTCTTGATCAAGAGTGTGTGCAACGAGCCGCTGCCGAGCTTCTGGACAACGGCTGCGATGCATTAGCCGTGAGCTTCGTAAACAGTTATTCTAATCCAGAGCACGAAAAAAAAGCCGGAGAAATAATTGAAAAAGAAATTGAAAAACGAGGAAAAGAGCCGTTTGTAACGTTAGGCCATGAACTTTCAAGAGAATGGAGAGAATATGAAAGAACAACAACCGCCGTTTTAAATGCCTACACGCAGCCCCAGCTAAATGCGTACATAGCAATTCTTGAAAGTATCCTATCGAAAAAGAACTTCAAAGGAATCTTTTATGTAATGCTAGCCACAGCTGGGATGGCAACTTCGGATTTCGCCAAGAAATATCCCATTGTTACGGTAGAAGGAGGCCCGGTTGCTGGAATAGTAGGCGCGACGGCGCTTGCAGAATATCTCAACTATAGAGACATAATAGTCTTAGACGGAGGAAGCACCACCACTAAAGCGGGTTTGGTTAGAGACTTACTTCCAAACATAATAACTGAATACTATGTTGGGAGAGACAGATTTAGCCCAGGCTATCCTTTGAAGGTTCCAGTTGTAGAAATCGCTGAGGTTGGCAATGGGGGAACAAGCGTTGCATGGATAGACGACGTCGGAGCTCTAAAAGTTGGACCTAAAGCAGCAGGAGCATATCCTGGCCCAGCTTGCTATGGTAAGGGAGGGATAGAGCCCACTCTCACTGATGCGTATGTGATGGCGGGATACTTGAACCCCAATTACCTGCTTGGTGGAGAGCTCAGAATTTACCGTGAGAAAGCTGAAGAATCTTTGAAGAAACTTGCAGATCATTTCGACACGTCGATCAATGATGTTGCAGATGCAATAATTAGAATGGCAAACGACCAAGCAGCACACATAATACGATTGATTTCCATACAAAGAGGACTTGATCCAAGGAGCTTCACTTTGATAGCCCACGGAGGATCTGGACCTATGTTCGCTCCATTCATCGCCTCCGAGCTACAAATTCCTACAATATTGATCCCAACAATTCCAGCAGGCGTATTCAACGCTTGGGGCATGCTGGTTGCTGACATAAGGCATGACCTAGTTCACACACATGTCATGAAAATATTGAATCGCGAAGAAGATGCAAAAGCGATAAGCACCATTTACTCCAGTCTGGAAAAACAGTTACTCGAAACATTTGCAACTGAAGGAATAAGTTTAGATGGTGTTTCAATTGTCAAGTATGCTGATATGCGCTACTATGGTCAAGAGCATACCATCAAGATTTCGGCACCGTCGGGAAAAATCGGAGCAAAAGAAGTTGAGGAGATGGACAAGGCTTTCATGGCAGCTCATGAAAGGGAGTACGGTTTTACATTAGAAGGTAATCCCGTTGAGATTGTAAACCTTCACACTGTGGGAATATCAAGAGTCAAAAAACCAAGTTTGCAGGCAGTGTCGGGCACAGGAAGAGGATTGGATAAGGCGATTAAAGAGAAAAGGGAAATTTACTCAGGGAGAAGGAAGGGTTTCGAAAAAATCCCTATTTACTCTAAAGAGCTTTTGCCAATAAATGAGGAAATTCACGGCCCAGCGATTATTGAAGAAACCACTTCAACCATTGTGGTAACGGAAGCTTTCAAAGTGAAAATGGACAAATACGGGAACACAATCCTAACAGGAAGATTCTAGCTGGCCAATTGCTGCTCCGAAAAGAAAAAGGAGAGAATTGTTGCTCTTTCCCTTTTTATCTAAATGGGTCGATGCGGGAAAGTTTAACGTTAAATAACGGTCAGCTCTTTGGCAAGCTTGCTCAGCATTCTTCCCTTGTTTTCTGAAACAGCTATGTTGTCTTCGATTCTAACCCCAAACTCTCTGGGCAGGTATATTCCAGGTTCAATTGTGAACGTCATGCCGGGCTTTAGAATTGTTTTATTGCCTTGAGT
>Ga0315306_10000369_pt1 | contig 21560 bp, 15 predicted proteins | sample TDP1_MG_FD_203803 | JGI IMG/M metagenome (GOLD analysis project Ga0315306, IMG submission 203803) | Freshwater sediment microbial communities from Lake Towuti, South Sulawesi, Indonesia - TDP1 | ecosystem: Environmental > Aquatic > Freshwater > Lake > Sediment | place: Indonesia: South Sulawesi... | reverse complement strand
GGTTTGGAAACCTACCACAGTGGAATCATAGTAGAGTGTTATGTTGAAAGTTTCATCGTAGTTGCCTTGATTGGCCACTGTCACGTTTATTGGCATTGTTTGGTTTTGCAGTATTATTGTTCCTTCGGGTGTCACTTTGACTATTGCTATGTTGTGTATTGGCATATTAACATAGAAAACCTTTATACTCGTCGCATTTACATTCCCATCGCTATCAAAGAAGTATATTCTCCAAGCAACCGCAGCAGAAGTAATCGTCTCATTACACCAGACAAACTTCGCCGTTATCCACACGTTTGAAGAGTCTTTGAAATACTTCGGCTCTGTTAACGGCCACCTAACATATTCTACGCCGTTCTCCGAATAGCTCTGGTGAAAGTTGTTCTTACAGAACATTGGCCACTCACCTGAGCCAGGGCCTATCCTAAAGGCGTAAAGCGCAAAGTCATTCGTAATAAACACGCAGCCGTGGCCTATGCTCGGACTTCCAAAGCCATAACTACCCATAGAAAATTCCCAGAGAACGCGACCATCTGTCTCATTTATTACATAAAAAGTCCCATTTAATGATTGATAATAAATCGCTCCGCCAGCTGCAGCTGGACTGCAATAGCTATAGTTTTGGAGGACACCATTGTGGAGTTCCACCGTATGCCATAATTCTTCTCCAGTCATTAAATCAAAAGCCCACATTCTCCAATCGTCATCTGGAATGAAAATTTTACCATCATGTACCAACGGAGTACTTGGACTCCCCCTATCTTCAAATTTTCGCATCAATTTTCCATCAGTTTCATTCAGAACACAAGTAGACCATACCCTTGTAGTAGCGTTTATGGTAACTTGGATAACCATTCCATCATAGATTACTGGAGAGGAGTCCCACGATGCCCCATAGTCTTTATGCCATACATCCTCTCCTGTTGTTGCGTTTAGGGCGTACTGCCCCGGAGGGTCATAGGCTGAAACGAAGATTACTCCATCGTGATAAGCCACAGAACACACTATTTTTCCGATATCTGGACGGTGCCATATGGGATTACCATTGGTTTTGTTTAGAGCGCAAACCCCAGAGCCTAGTGTTGTATAGTAGACGTAGTCGCCATTGACGAGTGGTGAGCCAACCCATTCATAGTCATTGGGCTCAGTAAAATTCCAGATTTCTTCACCTGTAGTTTTATTTAGCGCTAAAGCTCTGGGAAATGGTGTCGGCTCTCCGTAGGGGCCAGAACATTCGCCAACATAAATGATGTCACCGTCTATGCATGGGGAAGCATCACATTGTCTAACGGTTTTATTCCAAATTATGTCACCATTTGAAGCGTTTATGGCGTAAACGTTGTTGTCTCCCTTTGAAGGAGCATAAAGTACACAGTCTTTATAGGTTGCTGTGCCGAAATTGTCAAATCCATAAATAGCGTCCTGCCGCCACAAAGCCGCATGTTCAGTCTCATTTTTCCAACCCCCAGTCTCGTTTGTCGAAAGAACAGCTTTGCTCAGAGAAATAGTATCCATACCCTCTGCTTGAAGGGAAATACATTCACCCGACGAAATTGCCAAGGCGCTTTGTTTCTGGTTTCTCCATTGTGGAGCGTCAGCGTTTGGGCAAAGAACATGATTACTATGAAGATATACAATGGTTAGAATAAAAGTAATTATGATGAACAAGGTTGAATGCAACTTTTTAGCATAACCCTTCCAATTCATTCTCTCCTTCCCCTTCCAAAATCAATGAAATTTAAGGTTGTTGTCTACTCTTATATTTGTTGATATTGCCATTATGAAAGAAGTGAAATAATTAAGGGTGTTAGACCCAAAACTATCGGAAGGGGCAATCCAGGAAACATGCCCTTCCTCTCTAGTAATTTAAAAGCTAACAAACATCCAAACAAAATGCCTATTATCGAAGCTAAGCACGGGATAAAACCAAAATAGAGAAGCACATGCCCAGAAAGCATAGAATAAAACGTCAAATCACCCAGCCCCATTTGAATATTTCTAAAAGAGAAGCTTAAACCCCGAAACTTTTCAAGCCCACTATGGGCTATCTTCCCCACAGGCCCATGGTAAACAGCAAATGTATCATAAACCGCCAGAGAAACCAGAATTAATACTGCGCTCAAAGTTGGGATTGAAACTCCTAAAAACGTGCCTAGCGCTCCTCCTAAACAGAGAACAACCAGGTTGCAAACGCTGCTGCGCATTCGAAAAATTGCAAAGTCAGCTAACGCAGTGATAACTAAAGCCAAAATCAAAACTAAGATTTCCACGTGAGGAATAATAAACCTTGAAAACGCTGCCGATGTATAGATTATGGAAAGCATAAAAACGGCAGTTGTTAAAGCAAAACCAGTAATCAAAGTGATCAATTTCCGATTTTTCCACTTCAAAAGATAATATAACAATAACGCGCCAACCCCGACGAGAATAACAAAATAGACTGCGTTGCCCAAAGATCCAACACCTTCGGGGAAGGGAGTAACTCCATAAATATCCAGAGAAGATGTTGAAATCAGGAAGGCGCAAAAAACTCCAAATAATAGGCTTACTATAATGGGTGTCAAATGTATAGGACCTGCCTTAAACTCGCTACTCAAATCTCTCCCCCAACTTGTTTACAGCCGTTTCAGCCTTAAAATAACATTTATTACAGAATAAACTTTGCTTCCTGTCGGTTTCGAAAATGGAATTGGAGAAATACATGACACAAAACGGATTAGAGCAATGCCTCAAACCCAGAGTGTGTCCAAGCTCATGCACAGCCTCTTTTGTGCTTCTCTCCAGAAAAATCTCCATGTTGGGTGTCTCCCCATAAAATTCTGGCTTAAGCCTCCACAGAGAGATTAAGGCTGCTTTTCCTGGACATTCTGCCTCTCCAAAAACAAAATTTAACTCCGAAACAAAAATGTCAATGTTCGCAATTCCCAAGACACGGTCTAAGCCCTTCTCTTTTTCAGCATAACTATGAACCTGGCTTAAAATGATGTCTGAGCGGTATTGCTGTCTTGCTTTGTTGAAGGCTTCTTCTGGAATTGGCAATCCTTCACTAATCAGCGTACATTTTGTTCTTGGAAAAATCATGTTCAGATTTTCTTGAATTCTGTCTATTACAGAAGAGTCCACTTGCCCGACCCGTAAAATTCCCATCTTCATGTTCTCACTCTAAACTTCAACTATGTCTCCAGCCTTTGGCGCTGTGGCTTCTAAACCTAACTCATTCTTTACCCACTTTGCGAAGAGTTCACAGTTTCCTTCCGCGCCATGAACCACATAAATTTTCGGTTTCCCACCGACTTTTTTCACGGCTTCTTTAAGCTGGCTTGCTCCGCAATGGGATGAAAAATCGAAATGCTCAACCCGAGCCTTAACCTTCCTCATTTTTCCATCAATGAGACACACTCCCCTCTCCAACAGTTCTCTTCCAGGCGTACCCGGAATCTGGTAGCTAACTAGAAAGACGGCGTTGTGCGCCTTTTTCCCTATTTTCGATGTGTAGAATACTGCTGGACCGCCTTTAAGCATCCCTGCTGGGGAAATTATTACTCCAGGTGTTTTCGTGGCCTTCCTGCGATGTCTCCACCCTTCAACCCAATCAACAGAATGCACCATATTAATGAACATTTTAGGGTCTTTAAGAAATTCTTTGTAGTTCATTATTATTTTGCTTGCTTCACGAGCCATTCCGTCTACAGTGACGGGATATTCAAAGTGATGTGCGGTTAAAACGCATGCTATTTCTTGGGACCTTCCAACCCCGAAGGCTGGGACCAGAACCGTGCCTCCTCTTTCCACGACGTCAGTTACTTCATCCACAAAGCGTTTTTCCAGTTCTAAACGTTCTGTATGGTCTTCATCTGCATAGGTGCTTTCAATAATCATGGCATCCAAGTCGCCATATTCCATTTTTGCGCCTTCCAAAAGTCTCGTGTCAACAGTGTTAAAGTCGCTTGTGTAGAGTACTCTCTTTCCCTCAGCTTCAACAAGTATCTCTGCGCTTCCAGGAGTATGGCCAGCATTTAAAAGCTGAAATTTGATGTCTCCAATCTTTTCTTCGACGCCGAAATCCACGTGCGTGTTACTCCTCGTCATGGACCTTAGTTCAAGGTACTCGAATGGTAGATAATAGCTAGAGAGGTGAATAAAATCGGAAATCAATAGTTGGGTCAGTTCTAAATTTAATTTATTTGTGTAAAGTGGCTTCTTTCCATGAATATAAAAGATTGGGATCGCGCCTGAATGGTCCAGGTGGCTGTGGGTTAAAATGATCGCGTCAACATCTTTGGGCGGTACGTGCATTGGAAATCCTGGTTTATGATTTAACATGACTCCGTAGTCTAACAGAACTTGTGTTTTTTCAGTTTTCACGGCTATAGCTATTCTGCCAACTTCATGGGTTCCGCCTAGAAACCCGATTTGTAATGGGCTCATTCTTTTCATCCGCTAATGCAGTAATCATGCCCTTTGCTCTTTTAAAAATGTATTGACTTTCCTATTGAGGCAACCCTAACCATTCCCTTCTTGATGGCTTTCAAAATTTCATCGACGTCTGAAGAAGCTTGAACTTCCGTATAAACAGTCCACAATTCATCGACATGATGGGCGTCGCTCCCAGCAACACCAGGTAAACCCATTTCTTTGGCTAAATTTTCAGCCAATTTATTAACGTGAGATGCTAAAGCGCCGTTTAAAACTTCTATGACGTCAACATCATAATTTTTCGTTAAGTCGCCTAGACCATAAGCTCTGTAGGGATGTGCGGCAATGGTTAAGGCTTCTCTCTCCCTTGCAAAATCAATCACATTTTCCACAGTCCACGGTTTTGGCGGCAATTCTGCCACGCCCAAAATTACTAAGTCACCATTAACAGTAGTTACCTCAACTCCTGGAATTATCAGAATATCTTGATATGCGGAAGCCAATTCCCGCACTTTATAATATCCCTCAACTACGTTGTGATCTGTTATAGCAACAGCTTTTATGAAGGGGTGTGCATAGAGCTGTTCCACTATAGTTTTCGGGTGGATTGACGCGTCAAATGAATATGTTGTGTGAACGTGCAAATCAATTCGAATCAAGGACACTCGCTCAGCGTTTCGTGCAGAGTTTTCTCCAAACCAGTTAAAATGGCTTTGCTCAGCGCCTCTTTAACATTGAAATATTTAAAATTAATGTTTCGCTTCAAGCAGGTTCTCTTGCACATCTTCAAAACAGATTCTTTCCAATTTTCTGGGTCGTGAAGCAAAACAACCATTCTATAGTTCATGCAGCTAACGTAGTCTGCTACCTGAGTTGCCACATACTCCCCAGTTTCCTTGTCAAGCGGAAGAGCAGTTTCATGTTGAGAAAGGGGGTAAACCTCATCAAGCTCCGTTGGAATCACACCGTAGGGAGCCGAATAAAAACATATGTGAACCTCGCTTGAACGTTCTTTAAGGGCGCGTTGAAGATGTTTCATAACTTCTTTAGCCTCTTTCGACTTATGAAATGGTTTCATTCGGGTTTGAGGCATAAGTAAAAGAATTTTTGCTTCTTTTGGCTTGGAATATCTTTCTTTCATTCGTACTCTATGTCGGACAACTTCTGGTCGAATAAGCCCAACAGAATTGAAGAAGAAAAGTCCACTCTTTTTCACCAGTGGAGCATGTTTTTCGATAAAATCTTCGTAATTCTTCAACTTTTTTAAAGCTTGCAGCAATGCTGGATGTCCATGTGCTCTTAATTCTAAATGTTCCCATAATCTGCCGTCTTTTATGGCTTGTTTTATGCGTTTCAACTCGGCATGGCATAGGTAAAGGTTGTGTTCAGCAAGAAAGGCTTGTCTTTCATTTTTAGCCATTTCTAAGGCTTCTTTCGGCGTGTTTTTTGTGCATTTTGGGCATGTGCATGGGAAATACTCAAGTTCGTTCAGTTGCCCTGTGCCAGATTCTGTCATGTAGCGGTTTTCCCTAGCGTATATTGCGTAGGCTGCAGAATCGAAAAGGTCGCATCCGAGGGCTACAGCCAAAGAAAACATGAAGGGGTGTCCAGCCCCAAAAAGGTGGAGAGGCTTTTCAATGGGCAGATTCATTTTGGCGGTCATGATCATGTCAACTAGGACGTCGAAGCGGTAGCGTTCCATAACTTCGGTTGGGCTTCCTAACGCGTGTATTTGAAAGGGCAGTTTTCCCATTTCTTTGGAGGATTTGGCTACGAGATTTAGATAGCGTCCTCCTTGAACTGGGCCTACCCAGAGGATGTCATCGCGAGTTTTCAAGGTGAAGAATTCTTTGGCTCTCTTTAATGTTTCATTAACCGTTTGTTCCGCTTGGTTTTCTGAGACTTTCCAGCCTGTTGGTATGTCTAAGATTATGGCTATGTCTGTGTTTATTCGCTCTTGATACTCAACAATTTCCTTTGGGCTTATCTCTATGCCACCATAAACGAGGATTTGATACGCCCCAGAATCTGTCATGACAACTCCGTCGTAACCCAAAAACTTGTGTAAGCCTTTTTCCGCTGGCTGATTCTGGAAATGCTTCTTCAATATATATGCGTTGGTTATTAATGCTTCAAACCCAAAATCTTCCCGAATCTTTTTAGGAGGGATTGGCTGTATAACAGGGTTTATCACAGGAAACAGAAGCGGGGTTTCAACAGGACCACTTTTGGTTTTAAGTTTTCCAATCCTTGCGAGTAAATCTTTTTCTTTTATTTCAAAGCTCATCATTAAACCTAAACAAACTTCAGTTAAACGAACATATAAAAAATGTTCATCAATTACTGCATGACACTCGAGGGTTTTTTACTTTGACTCTGGTTTCTTTTAGCAGAAGTGGTAGTATAGCAGACACTCCTATGGCGAATGCGGAAGCATAAAATGGTGCTAACGTGCCCCAACCATCCCAAAGGACACCGCTGAACACGTTTCCCATCATTAGTCCAGTCCAGAAAGTCGTCGCAGAAATCCCATTCACGAGACCCCACTTCGAAGACGGTGTGACATCCATCATGAGAGTCTGAAATGCAAGCCATGAGGAATTTAATATAGCGTTTGACAAGAACATAATGACAATCAGTTCAAATGTGTTTCTTGAGTATGCAAACAGCAAGAAAAACGGGGCTGAAGCCAAGAAAGTTACAAACATAACCTTTCTTCTGTCGAATATATCGCTGCACTTGCTTCCTGGAATCTGCACAATTATGGAGGCAACTCCAAAACCGATGGCGTATAGTGTGCCTAGAAACGTATAGTCTACAGGAAAGTTTGATTCGACGAAGACTGGAATCACTGGGCTAGTCACACCTATACCTATGCCTTGAATTATGTTAATGAGTGAGAACAAAACCACCGAAAACAAATATCCATTGATTAGGTTGACTTCTTCATTCTTCTCCTTCACATTCTTTTCTTGCGATTTCCTCCTAGTTTCTTGCATAAGAAGTGTAAGAGGAAAAACAGCGATGATCAATATAAAACAGGCGTAGAAAGGAAAGCGTATGCCGAATGAATCCGCGGCGATTCCGCCCAAAAATGGGGCGACAGTGGAGCCCACTAACCAGGAAATGTTTGTCCAGCTGTAGGCCTTAGCCATAGTCTCAGTTGAGGAAACGTCTGCTATCATCGCCCATCGGATTGGTATGTATAAGCCTGTTGCAAAGCCAGACAGCATGACCCAAGGTACCAAATCCATCCAGTTATTGGCTAGGGCGTACATTAATGGCGGGAAGGCAGCCAATAGAGTTCCCAATGCATTTAGTCTTTTTCTACCGTACTTGTCGGATAAGAAGCCGCTGGGGATTTGCAAGGCTGCAGCAACAGCATTCGATACAGAGAAAACAAATCCCAGCTCTGTCATAGATGCTCCAAGAGAATCTTTAATGTAAATTGGCCATACAGGTCCTATCAGATTAAAGGCTAGAGAGCCGACTAGGAAGACGATGGAAAGGATTAGCATGTTTCTTCCGTAGGTCATAAGTCGACTCAATTCCGTTGCCCCTTGCCAAACTAACCAACCACCCATCGAACACGGCAGCCAGCTATTTAAGAATTATGGAGAGTGGGCGTTAATCTGGGCTAAATATACTTATACTGTTGTTTTATCTAATTAGATGTCTACTGCAAAGGAAAATAAAACATGGTTTGCGCAATTGAGGTTTATGAGAAGCCGAAACTGAAAAATCCCGTTTTAATTGAGGGCTTGCCAGGAATAGGGTTTGTAGCTAACATTGCAGCTTTGCATTTAATCCATGAATTAAAGGCTAAGCTTTTCGCCGAAATTTTGTCTGCCTCCTTCCAAGATTTAGTAGTTACAACAGAAACAGGTGGCACCCGCTCTCCGATAAATGAACTCTATTATTACAAAAGAGGCAATGGCGGTCGCGACTTGATAATTTGGTATGGCAACACACAGGCTTTAACAACTTTAGGACAGTATGAACTTTGTGGCCGTGTCTTAGACATAGCCCAAGAGTTAGGCTGCCGTTACATAATAACCCTAGGCGGGTTCAAAAAAGACGAAGTAAAGACAATACCGGAAATTTACTGTGCAGCCTCAGACCCTGAAACATTAAACGAAGCCCTAAGCCTCGAAGCGAAGATAATGGTTGGGCAAATATTTGGTGTTGCAGGCCTTACAATAGGTTTGGGCAAGCTTAGAGGTTTCAGCGGCTTTTCGCTCTTAGTGGAAACTTTGGGCACGTACCCTGATGCAAATGCTGCGCGCCATGCTCTGTTGGCTTTAAGCAAACATTTGAACTTGAACCTTGATTTGTCAAGATTGAATGTAGCTGCTGAAAAGACCCAGAAAATACTGGAATCCTTTGGTTTGGTTAGAAGCGTCAGAGAAGAAAAGAAGAAAGAGGAACAACAGTTCCGATGGTTTGTCTAGTCTAAGCGCATTTCACAAAAATTTTTGATTTTTTCCAGTATTTTCCCTATCCTAAGATGAGGTTTCATTTCGTCTCTCCATTCCCTTGGAAGTTTCCATTTGAACTTCCCGACTGCACGTCCATCCATAATGACAATGATTCCTCTGTCTTCTGGGTTTCGGAGAAGTCTCCCAGCAGACTGCGCTAATGCGTTTAAGCATGGGATTTCGTTTGCATATTCTATGGCTTTATCTCCAAATTTCTCTCTAAAATATTCGTATAGGGCGGCTTGAAGCTCTGTTCTTTTTGGATATGGTAAACCAACGATAATTACAGCAGAGAGCATGCTTCTTCCTTCTGTTGTCATGTCAACTCCCTCGCTTATTTTGCCTCTTGCTACACCAAAAACTACGCATTTTTCATGATTTTTCAAAAACCGAAGCATATCTAAAATCCTTGTGCCCCTCTCCTCCGCGACCAGCGGCGAATCAAACTTTGCAGTTTCCATAACTTTATGCATCACTTCATATGAGGGGAAGTAAACGGCTATCCTTCCATCAATCTGCTTAATCATATGCATAAGATGTTCTGCTATTCTCTTCCATTGCCTTTCACCACGTTTCTCAAACTTTGTCGTTACAGCCCTATCCACAAGGATAAGCCTGTTCTCAGGCGGAAATGGACTTGGAAGTTCCATACTTTCGCAGCGTTTTCTCTCAATTCCCAAGACATCTATATAATAGTCTGTATGCCAAAGAGTTCCAGACATAAGGATGGCGGAGCGGAGCTCATTGATAACGCTTGCAGCTAGTGCTGGGTCGAGACATCTGATTCCAAGCCTTATGCTTTTTCTTTCATCCTTATCCATTTCAACCTTCGCGTATCGGACGTAGCTTGAACCAGTAAGGCTGACCCAATCCGACAAGAAACTTGCACATCGAGATAGGTAAGAAATAGGGCTTTTGCCTGCCTCAGCCCTTTTCTGTCTAATAAGTTCTCCCATATCTGAGAACTCGGATAAAATTTTCAGAAACTTGTTAACATCAGTTTTAAGGCTTTTCAACAAAGCATTAACTAGGTCGTCTCTTCCGATGACACGTTCAATATCCAACCCATATTCCATGTAAACTTTTTTCCCAAGCCTAACCATTGCCTTATATAAGGCATCCAAAAAGCCGAACTCATCTAAACCAAACGTTTCAACCTCCTTCAAAGCCCTTCTAACGGATGTTGATGAGAGCTCGTCTGAGAATATGCCAGCAGCGTAGTAGGGTAAGCCATGAGATTCGTCAAAAATGCAGTTTATATCTTTCACTCGCCACCCTGCCCTGCCTAAAATAGACCCTCTAATAGATTCGACGAGGATGTAGTTGTAATTGCCTATTATTATGTCGGCGTATCTTGCGAGAATCTTGGTAGCCTCGTAAGGGCAGATTTCCTTGTCACGGCAGATCTCATATACTTCATCAGGCAGTAGAGGTCCAACCCCTTTTATCTTGTTAACAATGTTATAGGCGTGCCAACTGGGTTTCCATCCACTGTAGGTTCTGTCATAATACTTGCAGCTTCTTCTGAACGTGCCTTCCTTTAAGCCTTTGCAGTAGTATAGGAAATCACGATAGCTGACATCTCTGAGTTTAGCGTCCTCTATAGCGTAGGGACACATCTCCTTCTTGCTCTTAAAGACCGAGGCAACAAAGCTGATGTTGCAATGCTCTTTAATGCTCTTAAGTTCTCTACAATAGATTTCAAGCTGATTTCTAGTTCTGGTTAGCGCAAGAAGCCTTCCTACCGAATCGTCTAATTCTTTAGCCGTGAAGAAAGCTGTTAATACCGAAATAGATTTACCAGTTCCGCAAGGGGATGAAAGGAGACCTATTTTTCCGTTTCTGATGACGTCAAAAGAGAATTTTATCGCGTTAAGCTGAAAAGGACGAAAGCTTGAATAGGGAAAGAACCCTTTCACCATCTTTTGAAAATCAATCATGCCTTCTTTTTTCGTTTTTGGCTTTAGCGTTTCAAAATTAGATTCCTTTTTCAAGAGAGTTCCACATTTCCTACAGAAATGGCTCTCCTCATAATCCTTAAAGGCATAGGTTTCACCACATCGGCGACAAACATATCCCATTTTTTGAGACAACTCCTCAGCCGTAACAATTATTCCTCAGTCTCTTAGAGGAGTATATGGAAAGAAGAAAAAGAGACGACATTTCCACAATTATTATCCTTTTATTTCGCTGATGAATTGTTCATAAACTTTTTGCACTCGTTCGGCAGCAGGGCCTGAACCTTCTACTACGCCTTTTTCTGTTACCTTAACCTTGTCCATGACCCATATGAACCCCTTATCCTCGTAAAGTTTAATCATTGTTGGAAAGACTTTTTCGAGGCGGTCTGCCAAGGCTTTTATGTCAAAGGGTTTTTCCACGCTTAATATTTGGGCAACAACGTTTCCGTTAAGAAAAACCCTGTGCAACATCTTTCCTTCTTGATCCTTTGCTTCCGCTAGGCACAGGCTTAAGGTGTCTGGGTTGATGCCGACTAAGGTTCCACTAAACGTTTTTCCAGTTGCGGTTGAAACAATCACATTCTTATCCATTAATGCTGTGACTTCAGTGAAAAACTTTCTTTGGGCTACTGACAACTTTTAAACCTCCATTACCGCCTAACAGTTGTGAAAACACATATTTAGGATTTTAACCAGCCAGAAATAGATATACTGCAGTAAGCAAAATTTTCATCGAATAGCCTAGCTCAGAACCGAAAGTTGAGGTTTTATTCCAATGTATGAATTGGTAGCAGTTTCCAAATGTCAGAAATTGTAGCCATTCGCAATTCAATCGATGATTCTTCCACAATTCATAAGAATAGGAGCGGAAGAATATTCTATTGAGAATTAGCGCGGAGAGGGTTTCTTGGCATCTCTTGAGCATTTGCAGAATGGCAGATATGCTATTTTAAAAAAGCGTGGTGAAGGCGGAAAGGGCATCGTATACAAGGCTAGAGACACGGTTCTGAACCGCATTGTCGCAATCAAAATGCTCAAAAGCGAGGTTTTAAGTGAAGAGACCTATTCTCGTTTCGTGCGAGAAGCACAGGCAGTAGCTAAGCTTAATCATCCAAACATTGTTTCCATCCACGACATCGCGAAAGAAGATGAAAAACGTTTCTTTGTCGCCGAATTTGTTGATGGCATGGATCTACACGAGCTCATGAGAACATATCCAGAAGCTAAATGCGACGTACAAACCATCCTAAGGATCAGCATAGATGTTTGTAGTGCTCTTCAGTTTGCACACTCTCAAGGCGTTCTGCATCGCGACGTCAAACCCGAAAATATACTGATTACCGAAGAAGGCACTGCAAAACTGAACGATTTCGGCTTGGCCAAAATGCTTGGTCAGCCCAGCATAACACAGGAAGGAGTAATCGTGGGCACAGTCGCCTACGTGGCCCCTGAGATAGCGTTGGGAAAGGGTGCTGACGCGAGGTCTGATCTTTACTCGTTTGGCGCGGTGCTCTACGAGATGGCGACTGGAAGACCGCCATTTCCCGGAGAAGACGCTGTAAAAATTATTTTCAGTCATATCCATGATTATCCGGTTTCGCCGAGTAGGCTGAATCCCAAGGTTCCGCAGGCTTTGGCTGAGTGTATCATGAAGCTTTTGGAAAAGGAACCGGGAAAGAGGTTTCAATCCGCGGCGGATTTGCTTAAAGTGTTGAGGGACGTGGCCGAGGGTTTCTTGAGAGAGGTTTATGTTCCTTCTCATAAGCCAAGCGTCGTTGTTCCAAGTCCACGCCCTTCTGCTGTAAGAGAGATTCAACTTATTAATAGAGTTGAAGAAATGGGCATCCTTAGGGAGGCTGTGGACAGGGCGGTTCGTGGCGAAGGCGGTCTTGTTTTTCTGTATGGAGAGGCTGGAATCGGCAAGACAAGGTTAACCAGAGAACTAGGAGCTTATGCGCGCTTGCGCGGAATGCGGGTTTTGTACGGTAGATGCCCCGCCCTATTCAGGATGGACGGCGTGCCCCCTTACGTTCTCTGGAATGAAGTCATTAAAGATTATTTGCAAGTTTGCACCCCTGAACAATTGTACAAAGTGATTGGCTATTACCCGGGCGAGGTTTGTAAGCTAGTTCCCGAAGTTAAACAGAAGCTTGGCACAATTCCGCAGTCTCTGCCTATAAGTCCCGAGCACGAGCGCGATAGGCTTTTTGAGGCAGTTTCACAATTCATCACTAATATTTCTAAGGAAACTCCGTTGCTGGTTGTTCTTGATGATTTGCAGTGGACTGATCAGTCTTCGCTTTTGCTGCTGCATTATTTGGCTCGCGGCGTCTATAGGGAATCTCTGCTTCTTTTGGGCGCATATCGTGACACTGACATTGATGAGAGACACCCTTTACTTCCTGTATTGACAGAGTTGAACAGAGAACGTTTGCTTCAATCCGCCCAACTGAAACGCATGTCTTTCGATGAGATTTCGGAGATGATTAAAAGACTTTTGGAGCAAGACGATGTGCCAAAAGAATTTTGTGAACTGGTCTATGAGAAAACAAGGGGCAACCCGTTTTTTGTTGAGGAAGTGATAAAGTCTCTGAAGGAAGAGGGGGTCATATATCGTGAAGAGAATAAATATAAGATTAAGGAAGTTTCCAAGATCGAGTTTCCTAAAACCGTTAAGGGCGTTGTAAAGGCTAGAATAAGTCGATTAGATGAGGAATGCCAAAATGTTTTGACCTTGGCTTCCTTTATTGGAAACGATTTTACTTTTGAAGCGTTATGTGGAGTTACAGGTGTCGAGGAGGGTAAACTACTCGAAATAATAGAGAAAATACTCAAAACAGGATTGTTTAAACATAGAGTTATTCACGGAGAAGACGTATGCTTCTTTGCCGATATCATCGTGAGGGATGTTGTGTATGAGGAAGTTAGCCCTTTTAGGCGTAAGAAACTTCATAACGTTGTGGGATGCGCCCTAGAGAAGGTGTACGCTAAAAAGATTGATGAACATCTTGGCGAGTTAGCCTTGCACTTTCTTGAGAGTGGAGATAAAGGAAAGGCACTTGACTATTTCTTGAAGGCTGGAGAAAAGGCTGTGAAGATTTATGCCAATACTGAGGCGATTTCGTACTTCCAATCTGCCCTCAAGCTGCTTGAGGAAAAGGAAGGTGAATATCGGGAAAAAGCACGTGTTCTTGAGACACTTGGAGACATCAAAAGGCTTGTCGGGGAATATGACCTTTGCATGAAATGTTGGAATGAGGCATTGCTACTGTGGAAGCAACTTGATGAGAAAGAGAAGGTTGCACGACTGCACCGCATGATAGCAATTGTTCTTTGGCGCGAGGTCGGTAAAACAGAGCAAGCTCAGGGGAATTTTGAGAAGGCTTTAAGAATTCTAGAAATCGAACCTGAAAGCATTGAGTTGGCAGCTCTTTACGCTGCAAGAGCCACCATGTCGTATTTTACTGAAGATGTAACGAAGGCTCGTTATTGGGCTGAGAAGGCTCTTGAACTCGCCAAAAAGCTGAACGCTTCTGAAGTTATCGCAAGCTCATATGTCGACTTGGGACTCGTGTTCGGCGCTAAAGGAGAAAGAAAAGAAGCCGTTGAATGCCTAGAAAAAGCCTTGAAAATAGCCCTTGACAATGGCCACCTAGACATAGCGCTACGTGCTTATAACAACCTTGCAGCACACCTTCCAGCAGAAGAAAATGAACGAAAATTGGAGTGTTTAGAGAAAGGATTGAAACTGGCAAAAAAAGCAGGACATATTGAGTTTATATCTTGGGTTGGTGTTCACTTGGCAATAAGGTATTTTGGCATGGGAAATAGTGACAAGGCACTTACCTTGGCAGAGGAATCAGACGCATTGAACAGGAAGATCGGTAACTTGTTTAATCTCAGCAATTCCACACTTTTTCTTGGAGGCCTCTATCATGTTTTTGGAGAATTGAACAAAGGCGAACAGTACCTAAAAGAATCGTTAGGCATATCGCTAAGAATAAACAACACTCAGCAAATCTCGAGTAGCTACGGATTTCTTGGATATTGCTATTATGATAGAGGCGAATTCGTCCAAGCAAAAGAATACTTTGAAAGAATGTTGGAGATCGATGAAAAAATTGGAGCAAGAGCTTTCCAAATAGCTGATTATCAATGGATTGCCATGAACTGCATAGAACTTGGTGAAATTGACAAAGCAAGAACCCTACTTGACGACTTGCACAAGTTTGCTCACGAAAAACAAAACAAACAACTCATCGCCAATGCGGATGCGACAAGGGCAATGCTGCTCCGCGCAGAGAAGAAATGGAACGAATCCATCGAACTCTTCGAAAAAAGCCTTCAAGAATACGAAGCCTTACGTGCAAGACAATGGAACCTTTACTGGCTCGCCAAATACATCCTCTACGAGTATGCTCGTGCATATTTGGAGAGAGACCAACCGAGTGACAGAGAAAAAGCTCACAGCCTCCTCAATCAAGCATTAGAAATATTCCAAAAACTAGGCGCCAAAAAAGACATAGAAAAAATAATAGCAAAAAAGAAACTACTCACAGCCTAAGATTCACAACAGCAAACACCGACGCCAATCATAGTTTAGCTATATATAGGGGGCTATAACTGTTGCACGCACACAAACACGCAACACCCAACAACTACGAACCCAACTTTCTCTCTTCGAGACTCTGCTTCAACAACACAACAGTGTCAGCCGCCACATCACGCTGAACAACAACACCTGGCCCAACCCAACTATTACATCCCACTTTAATTCCCGGCATGAAAAGCGCATTTATGCCAGCCTTTACATTGTCGCCTAAAACTGCCCCAAGCTTTGTTCTTCCACTATCCACAACCTTGTCTTTAACCATCATTTTTATTGTTCCAGCGTCAAGCCGATAGTTAGCTGTTATTGTACCTGCACCTAAATTGCAGTTTTCGCCTAATAGGCTGTCACCAACATAGGATAGATGGCCAATATGCGCATTATCCATAATTATGCTATTCTTAATTTCGCAAGCATTACCTATTCGCACTTTTTTGCCTACGCTTGTGCAGGGGCGAATGTAACAGTTTGGTCCTATATCGCTTTCTTCATCTATTAACGCAGGTCCTTCAATGTATGCTCCCGACCGTATGCACGCAGTTTCTGCAACAGTCACCGGCCCGATTAAGTGGGCGCCGCTTTCTACATATCCGCAAACTTTATGTTCCATTCTCGTTAATGCCCAGCGGTTTGCTTCAAGCAAGTCCCAAGGTCTTCCAATGTCTATCCAATCCTCTCTTGAAATTTTAACGGCTAAAACCGTCTTTTTCTCCTGCGATAATTGTGAAATAGCGTCTGTGATTTCCCATTCGCCTCTCGCTGAAGCCTGCGTCTCCCTTATCTTATCAAATATTTCTGTTGAGAAAACATATATGCCAGCATTAGCCAAATTTGACGGAGCCTCCTTACGATCTGGCTTCTCAACTATACGCTTGACATACTTCTCATCCTCAAGTTCCACTGTGCCATAATCTTCGGGATTTTCAACAGAAACAACAGCCATAGTCGCGGCTGGTTTCTCCTTCTTATACAAGTCGATAACGTTTTTCACAACCTCGGTGGAGAATATTAAATCGCCGTAAACAAGCAGAAACTCATCCTTAATGTAAGGTTCAACGAGGCTTACCGCATTGCCCGTTCCAAGCACTGCTTTTTGCTCTACATAATCAATTTTTAACCCAAATTTTTTTCCATCGCCAAAATATTGGCGAATTGCATCTCCCATATAATGAATAACTATTAACGTGTCGTCTATTTCAGAGGTTTTCATAGCGTTTAAACAGTGTTCGAGTATTGGTTTTCCGCCAACCTTTATCAAGTGTTTTGGTCTTGTTGATGTGAGTGGTTGAAGTCTCACGCCTTCTCCAGCAGCCAAAATTACAACCTTCATTTCTCCATCTCACCAACCAGTTTTTTGACTAGCGCAATTCCCTTCTCCATTATTCCCTTCGCTGCTTTTAATGATTCACCCTCCACCGTAAGCCTTACAAGAGGTTCGGTGCCAGAAGCCCTAACCAAAATCCACCCATTTCTAAGTGCCAGACGAACACCATCAATCGTTGAGAAATCCTTGTACACTGGGAAAATAGACTTTATGCGTTCTCCAACTTTTTCCACAACTTTATGTTTTACCTCGTTCTTGCAGGTAACGTTCTCTCTAATGATTTCATACTGGGGTGTTTCGGCTATGAATTTCGACAGACTCTTGTCTTCATCTTCCAAGGCTTTCAGAAGCATTACGGATGAAAGTATTCCGTCTGGGCAATAATGGAATTGAGGATGTATCCAAGCTCCGCAGGGTTCCCCGCCAAACACAGCTTTATGTTTCTTTATAGCTTCTGCAACATAAACGTCGCCGACCTTCGTCCTCACTACTTTTCCCCCGTGTGTCTGCACCATTTTTTCAACGCACATGGAAGCCTCAACATTCGTCACTATAACGCCTTTGTCTCTTTTCGCAACTTGTGCAGCATAAGTGGCTAAAACCCTGTCAAAATCTACAAAATTACCTTCCTCATCAATAAAAGCCGCTCTGTCACCATCACCGTCGTAGGCTATTCCCACGTCTGCATTAAATTTTTGGACAATGTTAGCGAGAGGCTTCAAAGATTCAGCGTTTGGTTCCGGGCTTCTGGCTGGGAAGAACCCGTCAGGCTGAGAGTTTATGGCTGTTACTTTGCATCCTAAAGTTTCAAAAATCGCTGGTGCGAGGTTGTATGTTGCCCCGCATCCCGGGTCAACTATCACATGCCATTTCTTACACAATTTCGTTGTTTTCCGTATCATTTCAACATAAAGACGGCTTTCATCAACATACAAGGCTTCACCAACATTCTGCCAGTCCACCAGTCCAAAACTTTCATTTTCAATAATCTTTTCGACTTTATCTTGACTTTTGTCACCATAGGCTATGCTATCTCTACCGAAAATTTTTACGCCGTTGTATTGTGGTGGGTTATGGGAAGCCGTAATCATTACACCAGCATCAGCATTCAGCTTTTTAGTCAAATACGCCAAAGCAGGAGTAGGCACAACACCTAAGCAATTAACATAGGCTCCTCCAGCCAAAAGACCAGAAACCAACGCGTTCTCAAGCATTAAACCTGAAACTCTGGTATCCCGAGCCACTAACACCTTTTTCGCCTTGGAAAATGTTACAACAGCCAAGCCTATTTTAGCCGCTAAAACTGGTGTTAAATCAATGTTAACTAAGCCTCGCACGCCAGAACTGCCAAAGAGTTTTGACTTCAAGCACTCTTCACCAAATGCACATCTCCATCGTTAAGGTGGAGAATGTATTTAAATAATTATGCAAAGCATAACTTGTAAAATTTGGTGCAGCCCTTGGGGTCAAAAACTAAGTCCTGAAGAAAAAGTTAACCTATCAATTAACATGACAGACGTGTCTACCTGCATCTGTGCAGAGGGAATCAAACAACAAAATAAAGTAGATGAAATGGTGTTACAAAGTCATTTTTGCTTCAACTTTTCACAGAATTTTATGAGATGTTTTCGTTTAGGATGCATTCCATTCGGGTTCGAGATGTAAAAGGCTGCAACCGCGTTGGCTAAAGCCAGCCTGCCACCGTCTGAAAGTCCGTATGCGTCCCCTACAATGTTTCCAGCATTCCATGCATCGCCAGCTCCAGTTGCCCTTAAGACTGGAACCTGAAAGGCTGGAACAAATGTTTCGCCTTTTCTGGTGAATGTCGCTGAAAAGCGGGTTGTGTGTAAGTCGACTCTTGCCGATAAATGTGATGCCAAAATTCTTGCAGATTCTTTTGCCAACTCGTCAAACCTTAATCTCTTTCTGAGTTTTCCTATCTTGCTGCTTAGCTTTGATGCATAACAAAATGCTTCGTTTTCATTTACACTCAAGATGTCTACGTGTCTGCCTTGCAGAACGTTCTTAACCAATTCCGGAATCTTTTCCTTGTTTGGGGTTGGGTCTGCTGTATCAAAGTAAGTTTTTCCTTTCCCCTTTGTTTTTGCATGATGAAAGACTGTCTTGGCTAGTTCTGTTCCAAAGCGTCTAGTTCCAGCCCAATTAAAGACGCAGACGTAATCAGCTTTTTCAACAGCTTCGAAATCTTCATCACCTAAGTGTTGAGGTCCGAAATCGGCCAACGCGCCCACGTCTCTAAGCATAACGTTGACTTTTCCATTTTCCGTTTTAAACTCCATCGCCGTTGTTATTGACAGTTTCTCAGATATTTTAATGTGGGAAAGATTAATCTCAAATGGCTTAAGGTAAAATTTTATAAGTTTTAATCCAAGCCTGCTTGTGCACACTATCGGAGTAACTTTCATGTCTAAAGCAGCCAGAGCAGAGGCTGTGTTTATCGCGTTTCCTCCCCTGAGCTCTGTTTGTTCTATTTCGTCTATGCTACCGCCCTTTCGTTTAGCTATATTTCTTAGGATTTCAGAAAAATCCTCCACATCACAGTTTAAGTTTATTAAGCGGTCAAGGAAAAAGTCAGGCATAACTACTACGTTATGTTCTTTAATTTTGGCTTTTAGAAACCTCTGCATTTCGTCGAAAAAGTCATCAAACAAGCTTTGTTCACCTGAAAACAGATGGTTGCTGAATACAGATAACATTTTTTCATAAAGTATTTTAGTGGGTCTAAAGCAATAGGGTTACTTTATCATTTAAGGCAAATTTGAGTGGGAATGCATTTGAAGTTTAAAGCTGAAATTTCCTTGCTTCTGTTGGCAATTATGCTATACATCTTAAGTGCATTTTGTTATTCTTATGAGGCGCCTAAGCAAGACCGGCTTCCTATCATAAATTATCCGTACAGAGATTATGCCATTCCAGCGGCTGGTGTTGCTTCGACACTTTTGGTAATTGCCGCGATTATGTATTCAAAGCGAAGGTAGAGCTACGTGTAGGAAGAAAGAGTGTTGCAAGACAGAAAAGTCTTTCTTGTGGCGTTCGTGGTTGTAGGCTTCTTTGTTAAAATGGTTGCTGAGTTTGTGCATGAAATCTGCGGACACGGCTTGTTTGTTTTGCTATTTGGGGGAACGATAAAAAACGTGTATATTAGTATCTTGTGGCCTTACGAACTTTCTTGGATAGACTGGTCTTTACCAAGCGGTGTTACTTCTGTGCAGATGGCATGGATTTATGGAGGCGGAATACTTGTGTGTTTGTTTGCATCTGCGCTTACCCAAGCGTTCTTACTTTTGAAAAAGAGAACCCCTTTGTATTGCACTCTTACACTTTTTTGGTTTGCATTCTGGACGCTTGTAAACTCAACTGGATACCTCATTATTGGAGGGTTAACACCATTCGGAGACATTTATAAGTTAATTGAGTTGGGAGTTTTAACAGGCCTTTTCTCCCTTTTCATTGGCTTAATCATTTTTTTCGTGGGTTTTGTTGCTTTATCTTGGATTCTGAGGAGAATATTAATTAGATTGTTTACTTCTCAAAAGGCAAGTTTAGGTGTGAGCCTTTTCTGGTTCATAATTCCAGTACTTGTCCTTGTGATGTTAGCTAATCCGGAACGCGGTCTGCAACCGGCCTATATTCCTTTAACGCTTATCCCCACTTTGCTTTCATTTGTTATAGAGTATTTTCTGGTTTTATCCAAGCAAGAAGCTGATGAAAATCCAAATAATATCGCCGAAGAATAAGGTTATGATTAAACCCGTCGTGATGAAGATTAGCATTGGCAAGCCTGGGGTTGCCCAAACAAAGTCCTGAATCTTTCCAGCGTCAACAGCTTTAGCTAACCTCTCAACTATTGCGTTTCTATTTTCGTCTTTCGGTATGACGACAAGTTTTCTTTTAAATCTATTTTCAACGTTTCCTTCTACATCCTCTAGAGGATATAAATGCCATTTCTGTTTCAGCTTATGAACCGGAACTTTGTAACCGGTTATTAAGACAAGAATTCTTCTACCTAAAGATTCTTTTTGATGGTCTTCTTCGAAGACTTTTCTGCCAGTTTTCTTATGCCAGAATATGTTGTAAATAAACATGTAGACTGCTGTGGCGGCTGCCAGCAAAACGGCGTTACTAAAAACAGTTATTGGAAAAAAGTTTTGTGAAATTAGTGAGGGCTCTCCTAATATGGGCGAAAACAGATTTTCTGGGTAAAATGGTAAAACAAGCGCTAGACACATTAAGGCTTTTGCGTCAGCGCCTCCGAAACCTCCAGAATAGAAAAGTATCACAGCGAGGGCTGCGGTTAAGCCGAAGCACCTCCCGTAAAAAAGCAGCTGTGAGGGTTCGTAGAGAAACAGTTCAATAAAGGTTAATACGAAAGCTGGTGGTGCGAAGAGTATCCAGAGATTATTGCTTACTTCTCGAGTTTTGTAGTCGCTCCACGAGGCGTAGAATAGAAAAAATAGGGCTAACGCGGTTCTTGTTACGTCTAGTACGGGTTGGATTTGCAACTATGACACCGTTGACTATTGATTGATGAATTTTTAATCTTGTACTTGATTTTAAGCATATGTCATAAAATAAGTTTCGGAGTTTTGGTTTGAAAGTTTTAAAAAGAGAATTTTGTTGGAATGGTTTTATTAAGGAGTTTGAGGCGCTTGTTCATGGAATTCTATGGTTTGCCCTGCCGAAGATGCAATTTTGAAATAATATGTTGCTCCGGCTGTCCAATCGTGGTTTACGGTGGCTCTGGCTATAGA
>Ga0315306_10000368_pt1 | contig 21569 bp, 24 predicted proteins | sample TDP1_MG_FD_203803 | JGI IMG/M metagenome (GOLD analysis project Ga0315306, IMG submission 203803) | Freshwater sediment microbial communities from Lake Towuti, South Sulawesi, Indonesia - TDP1 | ecosystem: Environmental > Aquatic > Freshwater > Lake > Sediment | place: Indonesia: South Sulawesi... | reverse complement strand
CTGGAGAACACACGTTAAAGATACGCATGGCTGTTTTTACGGAACAATCTGCCCCTTGGAAGCCTTTTCAGAATTAAAGAAGGAAAATCGAACGGAAGAAATGAAGGAAACCATTGAAAAAGGCGCTGAATTTTTGCTCATGCACCATTTATTCAAGGCTGATCATCACGGTTATGAAGTGATTAACCAGTCTTGGTTGAAATCGAGTTTTCCTTGGTTTTATGGATACAACATCTTAAGGGGATTAGATGTTTTAACCAAGCTTGGCTATGTGAAGGATGAACGTCTAAAAGATGCAGTAGAAATTATTTTGCAGAAACGACAAAGCAATGGAAGATGGATTTTGGAAAGCGCCCCTATTGGAAGAATGCAAACTAACATAGAAGCAAAGGGCAACCCTAGTAAATGGATTACTCTTATTGCCTTAAGAGTATTAAAACGTCTAAGTTCAACAAATATCAAATCGTAAAATTAGAACGATAGTTCATTCTTTCATCATATGTCGCTAACTGAAATATAGTTGATATAACTTGCAAATTATATGCTCTCGGAGAAAGCTTTGACAAAAAAAGATAACAATGATGAAAATTCTCCTCCCCCTTCGGGGCGTTACACAATTTTTCACGCATTATTTGAAGCCTTGAAAGAGAAAGAAAAGAAGTGTAGGAAAAAATAATTGTCTATTCGCTGGTTTCTTTCTTGTATGCGCTTATCAGATAGTTGAATGTAAATTTCTTCATTATAACACTTCCTGATATGCTTATGAGAAAGACTTTGAAATCCTCGAGGTATTTGCCCCAGTCTCTTCTAAAAACATGGTAAAATTTCACAAAATTCGCGTAATCCTTATGCACTGAAACCATAAGCGCGTCTGAATCTGCTCCTTGACCAGTGCTTACAAAAACAACATTTGGTTGCTGCTCTGCCCATTTCTTTCCTTCCTCCCAAAGAGGGTGCACAAGTTCCTTTGATCGGAAAAACGTGAAGGCTGCTAAATCAAAGCCCAAGTAAGAAAGATTAGGAATTATAGTGTACTGTCCTATTGCTTCCTTTTCTAGAGTCCTTCTTAACCGGGTTACTGTTGGTTGGGAAATATGCAATGCTTTTGCTATGTCTCTGTCGCTTCGTTTCGAATTCCTAATAAGTTCGAAAAGTAGTTTGACAAGCTTTTCTTGCTTCATAAGGTATTGTTAGTTAAAATCCTTTATGAAACTTTTCATTATCTTAGTTAGACTTAACAAGAAGTTATGATTTAGAGGTCAGTTTCTGCAGATTTTACAACGTTCACTGTTCTCTTCAAAAGAAGTTGAGCAGCCTCTTGCGTTGGCCAGCCTCCCAAGCCGCAATCAGGCCCTGTAAAAGCCATTCTTTGTCCGAATTTTTCTTTAGCTGTTACAAATCTTTTTCGTATAATCTCTTCGCTCTCAACCAATTGACCTGCTTCTGGTTTGGTTATGCCTCTTTCATATAGTTCTGACATAATTGAATTTATGTCTGTTCTTGATATGCCAACTCTTATTTGCTTGTCCGCCTTCTCCAGCATTTTTCTTGAAACTGCTCCGATGTTTTTGGGAGATGCTGCACATTCAAATGATAATACATTAAGGTTTCTCACATCCAATATGTCTGCAATTCTAGACGAAGAATGAAGATGGATCTGCTTTACTATGCCGTTAAAACCAAAGGCTTTTTCCAGAACCTCTAAAATTATGTCTTTATCGGCAGATATGTCTTGAAATCCAAAGCTCGGCTCATCAAGTGATACCACTTCGGTTTTGACATATTTAGAACTCAAAATCGAGTTTTTTGCAAATCGCTTTACAGTTTCTGCAAACATTAATAGAATGTCTTTGTAAGGTGTGGCACCAACTTCTTTCAGATATAACTCCATGGGCCCAGTAACACTTACCCGAAGCGGGACCTTTTTTCCAGTTTCTTCAAAGAGCAGTTTGGCTTCATGATTAATCACATTTACTTCTGGTATTATCGCGTGCTTTTCATCAACTATATATGTGCCTTTATCCATGGCTTTGTGAATGGCATCCGTAAACTGTCCATACATCTCATAATGTTGCGGATAGTTAACAACATCTAAGCCTGCGTCAATTTTTTTCTTAAAAGAATCTATTACAACTCGATAAAAATTGTTCAGCAAGAATACGTCTTTTCTAATATCTTTTCCACTGATTATTGCTTCCCTTGCAAGGACATATGCCTTATCAAATAATCCTCTATTCACATATTGTGGTAATGGAAAACTTCCAATATCGTCAACAAGAGTATCCATAAATACTATGTTAGCTAAAGAATCATTTAAAACTACTTTGTCCGCAAAAAGCTTTAATGCATCGGAGCAGATTTCCATAGTAAAAGATATAAGTTACCGTTTCTTCGTGAGCAATAATTGAGGGTTTAACATGAATATCTGGAGACTTCGTATGTCCATGTTTGGCACCTTAGCCGTAATAATAGGCTTATCTACGCTAGTTTTCACAGTAATCCTAAGCCTAGTCGGCTCTTTAGACATAATAACCTTAGGCGTTTTAGTGGTGGCCTTCAACATTCTTCAATGGCTAATATCGCCCTATATTATTGATGCTCTTTATAGCGCACGCGAGTTGCCTGAAAATGAAAACCCGAAACTGCATGAGATAGTCGAAAATCTTAGTGAAAAAAGTGGATTGAAAAAGCCTAAGCTGATGCTTGCACAAATTCCAATTCCAAACGCGTTTGCTTATGGTTCACCCATAGCTGGAAACCGCGTAGCAGTCACAAGCGGTCTTTTGAAAACGCTGGAAAGCGGAGAAGTTGAGGCGGTTATTGGGCATGAGCTTGGACACTTAAAACATAAGGATGTACAAATAATGATGTTTGTCTCACTGTTACCGGCATTATTATATTACATAGGCTATTCATTCATGCTCTCATCCATGTATAGCGGACAAAGAAGGGAAGGCAACGGTGGATCTGCATTATTGGGTATAGGTTTTATGGCTTTCTCATGGATATTAAACATGTTTATACTCTATTTAAGCCGCTTACGTGAATATTACGCTGACAGCCACAGCGCTCTAATAGTTGAAGATGGTCCACGGAAGCTTTCTGAAGGTCTAGCAAAAATAGTTCATACAACTAGGAATATGAAAAGAATCAGAAAGGAAAAGCAAAATCTAAACGCTTTTAAAGCTTTGTTCATTGCGGACCCAGACCGTGCAGATATAGATTCGATGGCAATATCAACAATGACGGCGGCAAGTGACCAAAAACTAGTCCAAGAAATTCTGTCAAAGGATGTAACAACTATAGACAGGATCATCGAAATTTTCTCAACTCATCCTAACATAGTCAAGAGATTGAGGGCCCTTCAAGAATTAAGTTAGCGATCGCCAAATTCCCTGCCATTTTCCTATTTGTCAAGAAAACGTTAAAATTACAAGTCAACAACTAATTTTAAATCGTTAATTAGTGATGCCTATGCAAAATCAAAGGATTTTCTCTGAAAATGAACCAAATATTGTAGCCTACTCCTATGGAGAAAACAATGCTGAAAAACTTTGGATAATAACACATCTAGACGTAGTTTCTCCAGGAGAAGAGTCTCTTTGGACTGTTACAAAACCTTTTGAACCAACAGTTAAGGAGGGACGTATTTATGGACGTGGGAGCGAAGACAATGGACAATCAATGGTTGCATCCGTCTTTGCTGTTAAAGCTCTAAAGAAATTAGGTATAAAACCAAAAAGAACAGTTGTTTTAACCTTCGTCGCTGATGAAGAACAAGGAAGCAAATATGGAATCCAACACCTTATAAAGCAAGGCCTTTTCAAAAAAGATGACCTGATAATTGTGCCTGACGGCGGAAATGAGAATGGAAGTTTTGTAGAAATAGCTGAAAAAAGCGCTTTGTGGTTTAGGATACGCACAATTGGAAAGCAAACCCACGCCAGCAGACCCCACCAAGGCTTAAACGCGCATCGCATAGGAATGGATTATGCCTTGGCTCTTGATAAAATGCTACATAAGAAATATCCGATTAGGGACGAATATTTTGACCCGCCAGAAAGCACATTCGAACCAACAAAGAAGGACAAAAACGTCGATGCAGTAAACATTGTCCCAGGCGAAGATATAACTTGCTTCGACTGCCGAGTTCTACCACACTACAACATTGAAGAAATACTGAACGACATCAATGACCTTGCCAAAGAATTTGAAAAGAAAACTGGAGCAAGTATAAAAATTGAGATTTTGCAAAAAATGTCGCTCCAAAACCAACAGACGTCAACTCAAAAATAGTTAACATTCTGAAGGAAGCAATTAAGAAAATCAGAGGAGTGGAGCCGAAGGTTGGAGGAATAGGCGGAGGAACATGTGCCGCCTTCTTCAGAAGAATAGACATCCCAGCGGTTGTATGGAGCACAATAGAGGAAACAGCCCACCAACTAAATGAATACGCAAAAATAGAAAATATGCTTAACGATGCAAAAACCTTCGCTTTTCTAGCAGTAATGTAACAATTCACAGCCGGATTTGGGCAAACTTTATATTGTAGGATGGATAATCCATCCATCATGAATAGCAAAAACACAGCGGCAATAGCTATTTTGGTAGCGCTTTCGATTGGTACTAATTATGCTCTTGTTGGGATTTACAATGTGAAGCTTATGGATTTAATTACTTTTGTTAGCGGTTTTGTCTTTGGACCTTTTGTGGGAGTTTTTGTGGGAGTTTTTTCTTGGGCGATTTATGGGGTTTTGAATCCTTATGGTTTTGTTCTACAGATCTGGGTTGCGACCATGTTTTCTGAAGCAGTTTATGGAGTAGCTGGAGGTTTGCTTCATATGGTTAACACGAATTTTAACGGGAAATCATTCTGGCACGTTGTCTTTCTGGGGAATTTGGGCTTTTTGTTGACACTTGTTTATGATTTAATTACGAATATTGCTTATGCACATGTTCTCGGACAAGATGTTTTAATTGCTATGGTTATAGGGGCGCCGTTTACGTTAACTCACGAGTTGAGCAATGCCTTGCTTTTCGGAATTTGTTTCATCCCATTAACCACCACACTCAAAATAATGGGGGTGTATAGCATTGCGAATATTAGAAAATAAGTGGGCATTAGTTTCTATTACTATTCTATGCTGGTCTATAGCAGCCACATTCTCAACGGGATACTTTTACTATCAATATTTAGGTTTGATTGAAAGAACAAAAGGAACCCCCATTCACATAAATCTGGGACTAAACTATGGTAATGGAACCATAAGATGGTTTAATAACACGGAAGCCACTGGTGGCATGACCCTTCTTAATGTAACGCTTCTGGTTGCGGAGGTAAATTATACAATATGGCCTGGGATGGGCGCTTTCGTCGATTCTATCGCCAACATTGAGAACGCCTATCCATTTTATTGGATGTGGTGGACATGGACTTCCTATTCTGGTTGGGTTGAAGGCCCAGTCGCATGCGATAAATATGTAGTTGCAAATGGTGAAACTCTGTACTGGTATTACGAGAATACGACAATTTCTCCTCTTCCACCACCACCGCCTTAAGAATTCACTTTGAAACTGGCAAGGAAAAGTCCTTAAATAACGAAACATTAAACTACATTTTCCCGCAAGAGGCAGTATCATGAAGGCAGTATCACAAATATTTAACCAAGTCGTCAGGGAAGGAAGAAAACATCTGCTAGAACCTGAAGCCAAAACTGTATGTCTTGAATGTGGCATTCCAGTCACCAAGTTCAAGGTGGCGAAAAATGAGGCAGAGGTAGTCAAGTTTGCTAAGGAAATAGGTTTTCCTATAGTTTTGAAGATTGTTTCACCAGATATTATTCATAAATCAGATGTTGGCGGTGTTATAGTTAATCTTAAAACTGCAGAAGATGTTCGGAACGCCTACAAACAGATTTTAAGAAATGTGAAAAAGCATAAGGCAGATGCAAAAATTGTTGGTATACTTGTACAGGAAATGGCTCCATCGTCAACAGAAGTCATAGTAGGTGCCATTAAAGACCCGCAATTTGGTCCAGCACTAATGTTTGGGCTCGGCGGAATCTTTGTGGAGGTTCTGAAAGACGTAACCTTCAGAATTGCACCAATAACCGAGGACGAAGCCCATGAAATGATCACTGAAGTTAGGGCTTACCCGCTGCTGAAAGGGTATAGGAGTCAGCCTCCAGCTGACATAGAAGCTATAGTACAAATTCTGCTAAATGCTTCAAAACTTGTTATGAAACATGAAGAGATTAAAGAGATTGACTTAAATCCAATAATGGTTTATGAGAAGGGAGCAAAAACAGTAGATGCAAGAATTATCCTTGAATAGATACAAAAAGTGGTCAAGATATGAAATCTTTTCGAAAATGTGTGTTCCGCCAGAAACAGAGTTTTTCTTAAGGTTAGATGGATGGAAATTTAAGAAGCTTTCAGAAACAATAGAAGCCGAGAAACCCTTTGCCGAGAAATTTGCAAAGTGTCTTGTCTCTTCTGGAAAAATTCTGTTTAAAAAGGGATTTAGCCCTGCTTTAGTTTATGTTGCGAGCGACGAAATTAATATTTTATTCATAAATGCGGTTCCTTTCCTCAGAAGAATTGAAAAAGTAAATTCTGTGCTGGCTAGTCTGGTCTCAAGTGCTTTCACGCTAAACGTTCAGAAGCTATTTAACAAGGAAAATGTTGTTGCTTTTGATTCTCGTATGGTTGTCGTTTCAAATGATAAAAAGATAATGGAATATTTGGCTTGGAGGCAAATGAACAATTGGAGAAACCACAATAACGCTTATGCTTACTGGATTTTCCACAAAATGGGGTATAAGCCTTCCGAAATTTCGAAAAAACTTGAGGGATTAAAAACAGAGGAACTTCATGAAATAATGTTTAGAAACGGCGTGAATTTGGTTAAGACCCCTCAATGGCAAAGAAGAGGAATACTAGTATACAAGGAGCCTTTTCTTAAAAAAAATGAAAACAATTTAGTAAGAAGATGGAAAATCAGTGAAAACTGGAATGTACCGCTTTTCACATATGGGGATGGAGTAAAGCTAATCAAACAGATTTTGGAATGGACAAAGCAGAAGAGGAAAGATAGTTGTCAGAGCAGCAGAAAATCCAAAAAATTGAGGAATTGACCCAAAAGCTTTCAGAATTAAAAGAACAAAAAAACAAATTAAACGCCGAAGCAAAGGAGTGGGCTGAAAAAAGGAACAAGCTTAATGAACAATTTAAAAGCCTACGTGTCGAAGTACTTGAACTCAAAAATGAAAGAGACAAATTAAATGAAAAGGTCAAGGAGTTAAAACAGCAAAGAGATGGAACAAGAACAGAATTCCATGAAAAAATCGAAGAGATAAAAAAACTGAATCAAGAAATTAAAATCCTAACTAACAAAAAGCCTTCAATAAACTTTCAAACTCTTCAAAGGGAGCTTAAGAGTATTGAATGGAAAATTCAAACTAATCCTCTAAGCCTAAAAGAGGAGAAAGAACTCGTAGAGCAGGTCAAACAACTGGAAATTCAGTTAAACATTCATAGAAAACTTGACCAGTTAAACCAAAAGATTATTGAGCTAAAAGCCGAGCTAGAGGCTCTTGAAACCAAAAGCAAGCTGTTTCATGAGAAACTAACAGAAACCGCACAAAAAAGCCAGAGAATTCATGAGAAAATGTTGGAAAAAATTGATGAATCAGAAAAACTTAAAACGGAAGCCGACGGCCTACATGAAATCTTTCTACAAACAAAAGAAAGAGCAAGACCTCTTCATGAGGAAATCTTGGAAATTTCAAATCAAATGCAAAGGTTGAAAGAAGAAATTCAAATGGAGGAAGAGAAAGAAAAGAAGAAAAGCGAGGAGACGCTTCGCGAAAAACTTGAAAAACAGGCAAGAGAAAAATTGAAACGCGGAGAAAAATTAACTTGGGAAGAGTTCCAACTCCTCGCCGAGAAGGGAATGACAGCATAAGATTAAAGTGAGACCCCATAAATATAATTAAGGAACAGAAATCAGATGGCTAAGGAAGAACCAACAGAGAGGGAACAAAAAAGAATTCTTATTTTATGTGTGGACAGGGATGGTGATTTAGGAGCAAAAGGAGGAGTTAAAACCCCCATTGTTGGAAGGGGAGAAAACCTTAACGCTGCGGTAGCCCTCGCTTTACGGGACCCCGAAGAACCAGACGCAAATGCGATGTTCGAAGCAATACGGGTATATGACCGCCTACAAAGCGAAGGTAAACCTGAAGAAGTTTTTGAAATAGCGACAATATCTGGCTCTGAACTTGGCGGGGTTGAAGCAGACAGGAAAATAGTCTCTGAACTAAGCGAATTGTTAAATTCCTTTCCAGCAGGTGAAGTTATTCTAGTTACTGATGGGTATTCAGATGAGGCAGTTCTGCCACTTGTGGAGTCTAGGGTACCAGTTTCATCAGTTAGAAGAATAGTTGTAAAACACAGTGAATCAATTGAAGAAACGGCCGCTCTATTCACACGATACTTAAAAATGATTATGGAAAATCCACGTTACTCCCGCATAGTGCTAGGCTTGCCCGGACTGCTCATCTTAATCTTGGGGATACTTTCAATTTTTAGAATGCTTGACATTTTTTGGCTAGTTTCCCTTTTTGTCCTAAGTGCGTTCATGCTCGTGAAAGGTTTTGGAGTTGACAAAACAGTTAAAAATTTCATTCAATGGATGAAGGCATATTCACCACCACCCCTTCAAGTACAGATTTCAAATTTTGCCACAGTTGCCGGAGCGTTATGCGTAGTGATTAGCATTTATTTAGGATGGACCAATGCTGCAGCTTTTGTTGCAAGAATTATAGCACCGCCGGACATGGCTGGTTGGCTAAGTATTTTCCCGCAAATTACTGGCTATTTCATTCAAGGCTCAATGGATCTTGTAGTAGTTGGCATTTGTGTAATATTGTTAGGAAGCGCAATACGCTTGTATCTCGAACGCGACCCTAGATTACTTCGTAACGCAGCGCTGATAGTTTCGGTTGGATGGTCTAGACAAATTCTTGATGGAACATCTGCAGTGCTAATTGAACCTGGGCGCTACGAAAAACTCATTTTTTCTATAGTTGTCGGCATTTTAATCGGTATAGCCTCAGTTCTGGTTGTATTTGTCATTCATAGGTCTGCTAGAGGATTTTTTGAGGAAACTGAAGAGCAGGTTGAAGAGTTTGAAGAAGGTTAGGATTGCAATTATTGGTGGAACGGGCTTCGAAAATTTGTTTAAGGATGCTAAGCAGTTACGTTTGGGGACACCGTATGGAATTGCTCCACCTTTATCCATTGGAAAAATAGGTGATAAAGAAGTAGCTTTTCTTCTAAGACACGGTCTAAATCATTCGGTTCCTCCACATAAGATAAATTATAGGGCGAACGTTTACGCGCTTTGTAAAATGGGTGTTGAGAGAATTATAGCTATGAACGCCGTTGGTGCCATAAACCGCGATTTCAAACCCGGTGATGTTGTCATTCCCCATGATTTTATTGATTTCACGAAATTTCGCTCTACAACCTTTTACGATGAAGCTCCAGTAACGCATGTTGATGTTTCTGAGCCCTATTGCCCTGAAATGCGCAAACTACTGATTAAAAATGCAAAAAGTTATGGGTTGCGTGTATGGGATAGGGCTGTGCTGGTTTGCACTGAAGGACCTCGTTTTGAGACTCCTGCTGAAATTGAAATGTTTAGGCGGCTAGGCTGCGATGTTGTTGGAATGACAGGCATTCCAGAAGCCGTACTAGCAAGAGAGCTTGAAATTTGTTATGCAGCTTTTTGTTTTGTTTCTAATATGGCTGCTGGCATCCAAGAACAGCTGATGCCCATTGAAGTTTCAAAAGTTTCCGGGCAGATTCTGCCTAAACTAGAGCAAGCTTTAATTGAGACTGTAAAGGCTTTACCACTTCAACGTAAAGACAACTGCTCATGTGCCAGCGCACTTAGAAATGCGAGGCTTAAAAAATGATTAAAACATTCCTCTCCGCCATCGGAGCATACAAACTCTATGAGAAATGGCTTTGGCATCAAGTTAAGGACGGTGGAAAACCGGAACATATAGCGATAATTTTGGATGGAAACAGAAGATGGGCTTCTGAGAAGGCTCTTGATCCATGGTTCGGCCATGAAAAAGGCGCTGAAAAAGTTGAGCAACTTCTTGATTGGTGCTTGAAACTTGGTGTTAAATCTATAACTCTATATGCTTTTTCTACTGATAACTTTCGCCGCCAGAAAAACGAGGTTGAGGAAATCATGCGGATTGCTAAAGAAGAATTTCAGAAAATCCTCACGGACGAGCGCATACACAAAAACAAAGTTCGCACCAAATTTATTGGCAGAGTAAATCTGTTGCCTGAAAATTTGCAGAGGCTCATAATGGATGTTGAAAGGGCAACAGAGGGTTATGATGAACACTTTTTAAACATTGCTTTTGCTTATGGTGGAAGGGCGGAAATTGTGGATGCTGCAAAGAAAATTGCAGAGGAAGTTCAGAATGGCGAACTGATTCCAGAAAAAGTTGATGAACAAACATTCGAGAGGTATTTGTATACATCGCACATGCCTAAGCAAGATCCAGATTTGATCATTAGGACTTCAGGGGAAGAAAGATTAAGCGGTTTTTTGCTTTGGCAGTCAGCATACAGCGAACTCTGCTTCTTAGATGTCTATTGGCCTGATTTCCGCTTAATAGACCTTTTAAGGGCTGTTAGAACTTTTGAAAAACGCAAGAGACGTTTTGGTGCATAAGAACAATTAAGCTCTTTTTTTGGCACTTACGATTGAGACGACGTCTCTGTCTTTGAGTATGTAGTCTTCTCCAACTCTTTTTCTTTCTCTGGCTTCAACTGCATAAATGAAACTTTCCCCTAATTCTGTATGAATGATGTAGGCGAGCTGACGGGCTGTGGTTCCGTATGGCACAAGGTAGGCATCTGGCAGAACCCTTCCGTTATGATCTGCTAAATGCTCTAAATCTTCAACGGGATAAACTGTAATCATGTTTAAGAGTTTGGAATAAGCCATGTTTACTGCGTCTTGTACGCCTGTGGAACCGAATTTGAGCAGAATTTTCTCTCTTATGGTTTCCAATGCCCTGATTTGGCTTTCCGTTAGCTTTTCTGGGTGGTTCATTCTGAAATTGCAGTCGCCAGGTTTATAATCTATTAGTTGCTTTTCTGCAGCTCTTCTCAAGGCAAGTTCCGCTTCTGAACAACAAGGAACTACAAGATAGTTTAGCTTTTTTAGCTTTTCTAGGTTTTCTTCGGCCGCAGGTATGTCAATTTTATTGGCTGCTATTAACATTGGTTTGGCAATTTGCCTCAGCATGTCCACAAATCTTAGAAAGTCCTCCTCACTCCAACCTGTGGGTTTGTCAGCGTTTAATCCCGCCCCTTTTATTGCTTCAAAAACATGGCTCCTTTTTATTGCTAAGCCGCTTAGTCGTTCTTCCAGCATCGAGAAAAGGTCTTTTGATTCGGCTTCGGCAGTTCTGGCAATTTTTGGCCAGTCCCGTTTCAATATATTTGTCATCCACATAGTTATCTCATGTTCTAAGAACCGCACATCTTCCAAAGGATCATGCTCACCAGATTTGCATAATCTTCCTTCACAGTCCGTTCCTCCAGAAGCGTCAACAATATGGATCAAAGCGTCAGCCTTCCTAATTTCGTCCAAAAATTGATTGCCTAAACCTCTTCCTTGCCATGCACCCGGCACGAGGCCTGCGCAGTCAATAAATTCTATAGGAATTAGTCTAATTCCATCCAAACATATGGAATTAATAGGAGTGTCTTTAACATTGAATTCTTCATGGACGCATGGAGTACGTACGTATCCGACACCTCTATTCGGTTTAATGGTTGTAAATGGATAATTTGCAATTTCAGCCGGTGCCAAGGTTGCTGCGCTAAAAAAGGTTGATTTGCCAGTGTTTGGCTTTCCGACTATACCTAACAATTTTGAATAAGATTTCTGCATTTAGCCCCCCTCAAAATTTTGATTGTAAATCATCTAATATTAGTCTCCTTGTTTGTAATTTACATACGTAACTCTATATGGTTTGTGCTGTTACTTGGTTTGGTGTCGCTTAAGAAGAACCAAAGCAATTAGCATGATGACTATTGGAATACCGATTAACAGAGTGAATTCTTCAGCAATAAGCGCCCAAGCATCTCGTGTTGCCTCTTCTGCGCTTCTGAGGGCTTCATCAACGTTTGAATGGGCAAGCTGCTGATTAGCTTCCCAAGATTCAATTGCATTTTGCATTTTAATCTCGCTTCTTAAAAAAGTTTGTTCAGCCTTTGCAAGTTCTGATGAAAAAATTACGGTTGCTCCAAAAACTCTTGCAAGAAAAAGTGCAAATTTTGCTTGGTTTGCTTTTTGAACTGTTTTTACAATTTTTTCTGTAAAGATCTCGCCGAAAGCGTTCGTTGAAGAAGATTTTAGGAAAACATTTTGCTCTTCATCTAAAAAGTCTGGTCCAGTTGTATAATTGAAAACATAGTTCGCATATGGCATAATTTCTGGTATGCTTTGAATCGAGCTGAAATGCCTATAATCCATTGTATCAAACAGTTGCCACGTGGCATCCACTGGTATCCATCCATAATTTTCCAAGTAATATTCAGCCCACATGTGCCCCTCTTGCAAAGTTTCTTTGATGGAATGAAAGGCGAAGCCAGCTTGAATTCTCGCAGGAATTCCAGCAGCCCGGCACAATGCAACAAAAAGATAAGAATATTCGGAACAGTCACCAGTCCTATTTTTTAAAGCCCATAAAGCGCCTCTTTCATCCTTTTGAATAGCGTAGCTCAAATGCTTATCTACGAAATTATATATTTGGGAAACTTTTTCGTGTACGTCACTTTCACCGTTAGTGAGGTTTTGCGCTTTAGAAAGTATTTCGGAATTATCGGATTGTATTAGTTCTTCTGGCTGTGTATATTTCATGTACAAGTCGGAACTCTTGTCATACTCTGCTATCATGCTTGAATTTATTGAGTAGTGCGTGCTGAAAGAAAGTACATAATAATCTAATTCTACCGTAAAAGTTTGCTTTCCATCAATTATTATGTTACTCCAGTAGGCATACTTGTTTCCAGAATCATCACTCAAAATTGCTAATCGCCCCATAGAAGAGGAAATATTATAAAGAATAGCGTAATGACGTGCGGTTTCATTCCTAATCAGCGGAACAAAAAGCTTTCCACCCATAACTTTATGAGATGTTGGATTCTCAAAGGAAATTATGTGTCTAAGGATTCCAACAAAGACGCTATTCACTTCATACTTAAGAAGAATTGAATTTTGATTTTGAGCTATGGCTTGAACAGATGGAAAGATAAAAGAATAGAGAAGGACGAGGCTAATTAAACACGCAATAAACGCAACATACGCAGCTCTAGGTTTCATATGCATCTTCTTTTCAGCTTTTAACAATCATAAAATAATATAAAAGTGTCGGGGTCTATAAGAAGTGAGCTAAGACATTGAGGACGGTAAAGTAATTGAATTTCGAACTAACAAAAGAGAAACTTGTGGAAATGTATAGGAAAATGCTTGAAATTCGCATTTTTGAAGAAAAGGTTTTCGAACTTTACGGCCAAAACCTTGTCCCAGGCACAATCCACCTTTACGCTGGAGAGGAAGCCGTAGCAGTAGGCGTTTGCAGCGCTCTAAAAAAAGATGACTACATTACAAGCACACATAGGGGACATGGGCACTGCATAGCAAAAGGTGCTGAATTAAAGCTAATTATGGCTGAGATTTTAGGCAAAAAGACAGGTTACTGTAAAGGGAAGGGCGGTTCTATGCACATTGCAGATTTCAAAATAGGCATGTTAGGCGCAACAGCCATCGTCGGAGCGGGAATACCAATAGCCGTTGGCGCCGGCCTATCCATAAAAATTAGAAGAACAGACCAAGTGGCAGCATGCTTCTTAGGCGAAGGAGCCTCAAATCAAGGCACTTTTCATGAAAGCATAAACATGGCATCTATATGGAAGCTTCCAGTAATCTTCATCTGTGAAAACAATCTTTACGCCATGGGAACACGCCAATCAAGAGTGATGGCCATAGAAAATGTTGCAGACAGAGCCGTAGCCTACGGAATCCTTGGGGTTGTTGTGGATGGAAACGATGTTTTAGCAGTTTATGAAGTTACACAGAAAGCTGTTGAAAGAGCCAGAAAAGGCGAAGGCCCTACGCTTATTGAGTGCAAAACCTATAGGCATAAAGGGCATTCGCGGGTCGACCCAGCCAAATATAGGCCAAAAGAAGAGGTTAAAGAGTGGTTGGCTAAGGACCCAGTTAAATGCTTTAAAGAAAAGCTTCTACAAACGAACGCTCTAACAGAAAGTGAAATTCAGCAAATCGAAAAAGAAGTTTCGGCTGAAATTGAGGAAGCAGTAAAATTTGCCAAAGAAAGTCCATATCCAGCTCCAGAAGAAGCCTTAGAGGATGTTTACGCCTAAGTGCGAGAGGGATAGATGTGCGGAAGATAACCTATAGGGAAGCCTTGAGGGAAGCTTTGATGGAGGAAATGCACCGAGATTCTACAGTTTTTCTTTTAGGTGAGGACGTTGGCAAATATTGGGGAGGAGCCTTCAAAGTTACAGATGGTTTGGCAGAAGAATTTGGGGACGAAAGGGTTAGGGATACGCCAATCTCGGAATCAGCCATAATTGGAACAGCCGTAGGTGCAGCAATAACCGGCATGCGTCCAGTAGCAGAGATAATGTTTGGAGACCTAACAGCCCTAGCCATGGACCAAATTGCAAATCAAGCAGCAAAAATACGTTACATGTTCGGCGGTCAAGCAAAATGCCCTCTTGTAATTCGAACACCCTTCGGAGCTGGAGTAAACATCGCTTCCCATCACTCACAAAGTCTAGAAGCATGGTTTATGCATGTTCCAGGCTTGTATGTGGCTGTACCCTCAACACCCTACGATGCGAAAGGTCTTTTGAAAACAGCTGTACAAGGCAACAACCCAGTTTTTTTCTGTGAACATAAGCTTTTGTATCCGATTGAAGATGAAGTTCCAGAGGAGGAGTACACAATTCCCTTCGGCGTAGCGGACATAAAAAAGGAAGGAGCCGATGTCACGTTGGTGGCTACCTTATACATGGTTCACAAAGCCCTTAATGCAGCTAAGGAACTTGAAAAGGAAGGCATAAACGCAGAAGTTGTTGACCCGAGAACCTTAACACCCCTAGATAAAACAGCAATAATTAATTCCATTAAGAAAACTGGAAGGCTAGTTATTGTAAGCGAAGATTGCAAAACCGCTGGTGTAAGCGCTGAAATAGCCGCCATGGTAGCTGAGGAAGCAATGGACTATTTAGATGCGCCAATAAAACGCGTAGCCGAACCAGACACACCCATCCCGTTTAGCCCACCTTTAGAAAATTACGTAATCCCAGACGAAAAAACCATAGTCAAGGCTGTCAAGGAAGTGGTCTAAAATGGTAACAAAAGTTGTTATGCCAAAACTTAGCCTAACAATGAAGGAAGGCACAGTTGGCAAATGGTACAAAAAGGAAGGCGACACTGTTGAAAAAGGCGAACCAATAGTGGAAGTTATCTCAGAAAAAGCCACATACGACTTAGAAGCCCCAGCTTCAGGTGTGTTGCGAAAGATTCTAATAGAGGAAGGCGTTGATGCTCCCGTCAACGCGGTTCTAGCTGCCATAACTGCTCCTGGCGAAGCATTTTCAGAAGCAGAAATCCTTGCAGAGGCACCTCAAGCAGGTGAGGAAGCGGGAAAAAGAGTTTTGGCTTCACCTGCCGCAAAACGTTTGGCAAGAGAGTATGGAATAGACTTGTTGAATGTTAAGGGTAGTGGACCTGAGGGTAGAATAGTTGAAGAAGATGTCAAAAAATTTATCCAGGAGACTCGTGGTATTCTGCCGAAAGTTAAGGAAACTATTCCCTTAAGTGGTTTCAGAAAAACAACGGCTGAACGGGTTTCTACTAGCTTTAGAACTGCTCCCCACAGCACATTAATGATGGAAGTTGACGTCTCAAAGGCTGTGGAATTACATACAAGAGCTCAAGTGTCTTATACGGCTATTCTTGTGAAAGCTGTTGCAAACTCCCTAAGCGAACATCCTATAATCAACTCAACATTGGAAGGAGACAACATAAAACTCTTTGAAGACATAAATGTGGGTGTGGCTGTTGCCACCAGATACGGCTTAGTTGTTCCAGTCATACGTGATGTTGACAAAAAATCCCTAAAAGAAATTGATATAACCATAAATGAGTTAACAGAAAAAGCAAGAGAGGGAAAACTAGCCAAAGAAGAACTGACTGGCGGAACCTTCACAATCACTAACCTTGGCATGTATAGTGTCGAATTTTTTACGCCAATAATTAATCCGCCCGAAGCAGCCATACTTGGCGTAGGAAAAATAACCGAAAAGCCTATGGTAATTGGTGGGAAGATTGAAGTTAAACCAATGATTATGTTGAGCCTTTCATATGATCATAGAATTGTAGATGGTGCTCCAGCTGCTGAATTTTTGCTAAAAATTAAAGAGAGCATTGAAAAAGCATTGGAGTTTGAAGGTTAAGCTAAGTTTCCTCGTTCTCAACTTTTTTTGCGATTTCTGCCGCTTCTTGGACGCTTTTTGTGACACTCTTTGGCTTTACATGTTTTATTATAGTTACGCTGCGGCTGGTAATTATAGAGCCCGTCCATACGATAATAATGAAAATAAAGAATAATACGCAGACGTTACTGAAAGTGGCAACAGCTCTAACAAACCCATCTGTTTCTCCTGTTGAAACTGGAACAAACTGAGGAATCTGTGCCCCGCTTAAAAACATTGAAAGCGCTAGCAACGCTGGAATGATTATGAAAATCAATCCGATAATGAGCATCGTATAACCGCTGATTTTTTCTATTTTTTCGGCTTTTTCTTCGGGTTTCATGGGGAACGAGTATTTCTTATCCCTTATAAAAGGTTTTATCCAAATTCTTTCTGTTGCGCACAAAAATTGCAGTTCTTCATCGCCAATTTTCTTGAATTCATGTTGCCCATATAAAGAAAATTTTCCAATTATGTGATAAGTTAGTATTTTGGAAAGTCTTAAGTGCGCCTCGACAGAAAAACCATTGAGCCAAAATGAAAGTTGCTATGTACTACAGCAACGAAGATGTACGGATAGAAGAAATGCCCATCCCAGAAATAGACGAAGAAGAAGTTCTAGTGGAGATGAAGGCTTGTGGAATATGCGGCTCAGATCTTATGAACTGGTACTTAAAAAGCCGTGCTCCACTGGTTCTTGGACATGAACCAGCAGGAGTAGTTGCAAAAAAAGGAGATAAAGTTGAAGGACTTGATGTTGGTGACAGAGTTTTTGTTCATCATCATGTGGCTTGCCTAAAATGCCATTATTGCCAGCATGGCGACTACACGTTATGCGAGCAATTTCACAAAACAAACATTGAGCCCGGCGGTTTGGCGGAATACTTCAAAGTTCCAGCCCCAAACCTCCAGATAGATACTTTAAAAATTTCTGAAGCCATTTCCTTCGAAGAAGCCACTTTTGTTGAGCCTGTCGGCTGCTGCTTGAGAGCCCTTAAAAAATGCAATGTTCAAACTGGTGATTCAGTTGCAATAATTGGTGCTGGAACCACTGGAATAATCCATACTGCTCTATCAAAAATCTCTGGTGCATCAAAGACGTTTGTGAGCGACCTAATTGATTATAGGCTTAATGTAGCGAAACGATTTGGAGCTGACATGACGATTAATCCAGAAAAGGAAGATCTGGCTAGCGTTGTTAAAGCTGAAACTGATGGCAGAGGCGCAGACATTGCAATTATTACTGCACCAAGCTTGGAGGCGTATAAAGCTGGCATAAATGCTTGCCGCAAAGGTGGAAAACTCTGTGTTTTCGCACCTGTTGAAGTTGGAAAATATTTGCAAATAAGCCCAAAAGAACTGTTTTTCTCGGAACTTCAGATAATCCCTTCTTATTCAACCTCGCATTTAGAAACAAGAATGGCATTGGAGCTAATAAAATCTGGTAAAATAAACGTGAAGGAACTGATAACCCATCGTTTCAGGCTTGTAGATGCCGCCAAAGCATTTAAAACTACTTCCGATAGTAAAGAGAGTTTAAAAGTCGTAGTTTTAAACAAGTGATTTAAATGAAGGCAGCAATGCTTTACGGCGTAAAAGACCTAAGAATTGAGGATATTCCAGTTCCAAAAGTTGAGGCTGGCGAGGTTCTTGTTAAGGTTAAAGCAGCCACAACATGTGGCACTGATTTGAAAATTTTCCAGAGAGGCTACGTTGAAAGGGTCATAAAGCTTCCAACAATCTTTGGGCATGAATGGGCTGGCGAAGTTGTTGAAGTTGGCAAAGGTTTAGAGTGGCCAAAAATAGGTATGCGTGTTCGTGCTGGTAACAGTGCTCCATGTTTGCATTGCGGAATGTGCCAGAAGGGTAAATATAATCTGTGTGAAAATATGATTTGGCTTTGGGGAGCCTACGCCGAATATATCAAAGTTCCAGCCCGCATGGTTCTTGTGAACACGCAAGAAATTCCTCAACACGTTTCCTACGAGGAAGCGGCAATCACCGAACCTTTAGCGTGCGTGTTACATGGAGTTGAAGAGGCAGGGGTGAAGCTGGGAGATACTGTGGCAATAATTGGTGCTGGACCAATAGGATTACTGCACCTCTTAACCGTTAAGAAAATGGGTGCCGAAAAAGTGATAATTATAGACGTGGTAGAGGAAAGACTAAACTTTGCAGAAAAACTAGGGGTAGATGAAACAGTTAACGCTGGAAAAGTTGACACTGTGGAAATGATTCGCGAACTTACTGGCAATTACGGTGCAGACGTTGTAATTGAAGCTATAGGATTGCCTGCTACATGGGAGCAAGCCCTAAAACTTGTCAGAAAAGGTGGAACAGTTCTAGAATTCGGCGGATGCCCGCCCGGAACAGAAATCAAACTTGATGCTGAACTGCTTCACTATGGAGAGGTAAAAGTTCTAGGCACTTTTCACACAACTCCCCTACATTTCAGAAAAGCCCTAAACCTAATCGCGACAAGAGTAATTGATGTGAAACCGCTTATAACGCGGAAAATGAGGCTGGAAAACATAAAAGAAGCCTTTGAAATCCTTGCAACATCAAAAAGCGAAATTAAAATAGCCATAAACCCGTAAGTAGTGAGAATAGGGACTGTTTCAATGGTTGAGGTTTATGGTTACATTTTAAGGATAGCCACTGAGGAGTGGGTTGACCAAGTTTTCAGCCTCGCAATATACTATACGAGTATTCGTAGAAAATGGATTGTGGGGCAAGTCATAATATTCGTGCACAAAACCAGCATAGGCGACGCCATCATTGGTTATGGTGAGATAGGAAACATCTACGGTTTGGACGAGCTTTCTGAAGAGGAAAGGCGTGGATGTGAAAAATGGGGATGGAAAAAAGCCATAGAATTCAAGTACATTTTGAAATTTGACAAACCCTTACCCATAAAAGAAACTTTCCTCAAAAGTTTAAAACTTCGTGGCAGGTCTCTTCACGGTTTCCTACTCACCGAGCAGCAATTGAATTCGATTATAAGTCAAGCTGAACTGTTGCAGTCTCAGACAGCATAAATAAGAGGGGATTTCACCAAAAGTCTTAAGAAGATTATATGCAGAATGAAGTGTGGAGAGAAAAAGAATGGTTTACTGCACTAAATGTGGCGCCAAGAATCCGGATGATGCTAAAGTCTGTGCTCAATGTGGAGCGTCACTTTACGCAGTTACTGAACATGAGCGCCGCAGACGACGTGAAGATGAATGCTTTAAACCTGAAGAGGAATGTTTCGGAATTCCAAGAGGCGGCGCAATTGTGGGCATTGCCATCGGCGCAATAATCCTAATAGCTGGGTTCATATGGCTTTTGCAACAGGCACAACTAATTCCTAAAACTGTGGAGTTCTGGCCGTTTGCAGTGATCATCTTTGGAATATTAATAATTATGGGCGCTCTCTACGGATTACGTCGCAGATATTAACCCTGCTTTTTCTTTAAATCACGAATTTCACATGGAACTTTGCAACTGTTGCAAATTTTCAAGTGATCCCATTGTGAAAGCTGTATTCTCGTAAAGAGCCAAAAAACAATCAAAAGTATTAGAAATAAATCAACAAATAGACTTTGAGTTAACTCGTCGATTCCAGCTAGAATTAAGAAGGCTCCAAAAACAAAGAACGCGTTTAGAATTAGACGAATGAATCCCTTGAATTTTAGTTGAAAGAATCCGAGAACTACTCCCACGACTCCAATTAGAATCAATAAGAAACTCGTCTCTCCAATTTGCCACAAGCCAGAGAAATAAAAAGCTGCTCCTATAAGGGCTACTGTAGCTCCAAGAAGCAAACCATTGCATGCCGCACAAAAAGTGTGATTGTTTACATGTATCACGTGGGCTGAAAATTCTTTACAGTTAGGGTGATGACCCTTAAAAGTGGCATAATCCGTATGAGAAGTAAAGCTCGTTTTCTCTTTTTCAAAGTTAAATGTCTTTGAGCATTGTTTTGGAAAAAAAGCAGCAAAAATCCCCAACAAAGAAATAAGGCCAAAAACTGAGCCTATTAATGGTTTTCGCCAAAAAAAGTTTTCATGAGTTATTGGCGGATTAAACGCAAATATCAGTACGATGAATATTCCAAAAATGGAGACGCTTATGGTAAACAGCAAAATTTGATTATGACCTATAGTTGACATTTAATGTCGCCTAAAAAAGCTTTCTGAGCTGTCTTAAAATGCCCTTGAAAGCCATGTACCAATAAATCCTTCTTTTCAGCGCATTTTCAGAAAACAACCCTTGCAGCCTCCTCTCAAAAGAACTGTAGAAGCTTCTATAGCAGTTGTAAAGTTCTTCTTGCACTTCTCTCCTTGACAAGGTTTCTGTTGGCATTATGGCATGAACCATATCGTAATGTGACCAGTTGAAGTCTTCTATCCATCCGTTTCTTTTTGCTTCTTCGAAAAGTTCTGTTCCAGGAAATGGTGTGAGAATGGCGAATATAGCGAAGCCTGGGTCTAACTCATTCACAAACTCTCTTAACTCTGCAATTGATTTAGCTGTGTCTTTTCTTTCACCAATTATAAACATTGTCTGAGCAAAAATATCGTTTTCCTTTAACAATTCTACCGCCTCTTTAGCCTCTTCAGCAGTTATGTTCTTCCTAAAAGTTTCAAGAGTAGATTGTTTTGGATTTTCCACACCGAGAAGGACCCAGCGAAGACCTGACTTCCGCATTTTTGGCAAAACATCCTCATGCTTCACGACATCATCGCATCTCGCCTGTGTAAACCACTTTATATCTTCAGCGATTCCTCGCTGCATGATTTCGTCAGCAAGTTCACTTGCTCGCTCGCCGAAGCCGAAGTTGTCATCTGTCAACCAGATAAATCTACTATCATAGTTTTGATAGCAGAACGCGATTTCATCTGCGATACGCTTAGAAGATTTTATCCTCCATGTTCCTTGCCAATGTCTCCATTGAGAGCAAAATGTGCAGTGGTGGA
>Ga0315306_10000367_pt1 | contig 21605 bp, 23 predicted proteins | sample TDP1_MG_FD_203803 | JGI IMG/M metagenome (GOLD analysis project Ga0315306, IMG submission 203803) | Freshwater sediment microbial communities from Lake Towuti, South Sulawesi, Indonesia - TDP1 | ecosystem: Environmental > Aquatic > Freshwater > Lake > Sediment | place: Indonesia: South Sulawesi... | reverse complement strand
GCTTCCTCGGCGGGCGATGACGCATATAACTTGATCGTGAAGAATTTTTTGCGCTTTTTCCATTACTTTGGCTTCTGCTGTTGACGGAACAATAACCGTAGCCGTAGCTTGGAGATCTTCAATTTGCATAAATATTCTTCGCTTCCTTTCTCTCGTTTCAGTAACAATTCCTATCGTCTTCACTTCGGTGTTTGGAGGGGCTTCCAAAGCAACGCTTATCGATACGGCATCTCTAGCGTCAAGGCGTTGTCTCAGTAGTTTTTCAAGTTTTGAAAAGCGATCCCTAAAACATTGCAAAAAATCATCGATATTACCTGTAGAGCTTAACGTTGCAGTGGGGTCCTCAATAATTTTAATGTTACTTTCAGCTTCTTTGGCATAGGGCTGGAAGAGACCTTTACCGGTTAAGACTGGCGGTGGTGGTTTAGCCGCTTCTTTTTCCGGTAGAAGTTCCTTGGCAACATCTTCAATAAGCTGGCGTGTAATAAACAATGGGTGCTCGGGCAGCTTATTGGCTTGGTCGATTGCTCGTTTAATTATTTTATCTACATCTGCCGTCTTTGATAGAACTTGGAGTATATTAAATGCCTCTTGATCAAGCTGGTAGCCGGAGCCAATAGCGATAGTTACGGCTTGCTTAAGCTTATTACTGATAGCTGAATTTTCCACCAAGGTTTTCTCACCGGGATGATTATGAAACCTTCATTCGTATCACCTATGCTTTCCGTTACCCCTTGAATGTGTAAGTTTGCCGTTAAGGCCGCAGTCATCGCGTCGATTTCATGTGTTGTTAATTGTGTTTTCTGAAAATCTCCAGAGAACCCCATTTTCAGAAATTCTTCTTGAATTCGTTTCCAATTGCGGAGTGACATTCTAAGGGCCCTTCTCGTCGACAATGGGTGAACCTCAATCACTGTTATCCTGGTTTCCTCCAATTTTTTAACGAGCCTCCTCGCCCTTTCCGTCAACATCTTCATGCCCTTGAATAACGGTGGAAAGACTTGATATCCCCGCCGTCGCATCTCTTGATCTACTGATCTCATAAATCCCTTCTTTGGTAGGGTTAGTGGGGCATCAATCGCTACCAACATCGGCTTCGCACTTACTGTTTCAAGTAAGATTTCCGAGTCTTCATAGAGTTCCTTAACCCTAAAGATTCCATCTTGCAACAACGCCCAACCTGTTGGGTTGCATGGGTCTCCAGAAAGATCTATTCCTATTACTTGCATGTTTTCCTCTAGAAGTAATTAGCGTAAACGCCCTCGTTTAAGTCGACCGCTAGTAGCGTAACTAATTAGGTTTTTATTTGATAGTTATGCGATGGCCCCAACAAGAGCATTTTTACATGAGCACTCCCGCTTAGGGGGAATAAGTTTGACTGCTTTGCGAAAGACTTTTTGGACATTGTCAATGTTTTCAGCAAAAATTCTAGTCACTTCTTCATGGGTAATTTTGATTGGGCCTGTTCCAGCTGCGTAATTAGTAGCCATGGCGATCGAGGCGTAACACATCGTTAGTTCACGGGCGAGGACGCATTCCGGAATGTTAGTCATTCCAACTACGTCTGCACCCAATATTTTATATGCACGAATCTCTGCCGCGGTTTCGAAACGAGGGCCGTCTGTGCATATATATGCGCCAGTGTTGACATGGTGAATGTTCAACTCCTCACAAGCCTTTATCAATACCGCCCTAAGTTCTGGACAATACGGTTGAGTGACATCAATATGAACTACAGTTTTAATTGGCGGTTTATCGGGCCACACTTGTACAGGCGTTTTTCCATCGTAAAACGAGTACACTCGATTCTTGGTTTCGTCAATAAATTGGTCAATTATTACCAGCATACCTGGTTTAATCACAGGGTTTATAGCACCGCAAGCTTGGCTTGTTAGAATTCTTTCCACACCAAGCATTCTTAAAGCGTAAACATTTGCCCGATAGTTAACCATAGCCGGAGGAATTGCATGTGTCACCTTGGTTGAACCGGGTGCCGCATGCCTCGGAAGGAAGGCTACTCTCACTCCGTCGATTTCACCGATTTCAATCCGAGGGGTCCTTCCAAATGGAGTGTTAATGAAAAAATATTTTGGATTTTCAAGGATTGCATACAACCCAGAACCACCGATGATGGCAACTTCTATAGGCGTAACTTCTTTAAGCTCAACTTTCAAACAAAGCCACCCGCTTTACTTACGAAATAGAGATTTGACTCTTATCTTTAATAAAAAGATGGCACTTGTATAAAATGGAAGAATTTACATCTTCAACTTTTTCTTAAAAAACAACTGGTAAATACCTAGTCTTTTAAAAAGAGTATTAACATCAACCTTTGCTCACTATAATCTTACTTGAGCAGTGGAGGTAATCCTATGGCAAGTATAAGATACAAACCGCAAGAAACAGCAGAAATAGGCTACTTCGGAGGAACGGGTAATTACGATCCCAATATCTTCCAAGATGTCAAACAAATTAAAGTATATACTCCATATGGTCAACCAAGCGACCTAGTTACAGTAGGGTGGATTAAAGGTCGAAAAGTTGCTTTTATCCCAAGACACGGACGACATCATACGATTCCACCATACAAAGTAAACTATAGGGCAAACGTTTGGGCGATGAAAGCACTCGGGGTCATTCGTATTATCTCTCCTGCTGCAGTTGGAAGTTTACAGCCAGAATTCATTAAGCCATACGAATTCGTCGTCTGCGATCAATTCTTCGACAGAACTACTAACAGGAGGTCCTTAAGCTTCTATGAAGGTGGCATAACTGGGCACGTACCTTTTGCAGATCCAACCTGCCCAGAACTCCGTAAACTCATACTGGACACCGCGCGTGACGTGCTTCCTAAAATTGTAGTACACCCCACGCCGAAAGAAGGAAAAATGGGAAAATCTTTTACCTACGTGACTATTGAAGGGCCTAGATTTTCAACACGCGTCGAGTCTCTTTTTTACAAAAGTCAAGGCTGGTCGGTTGTTGGAATGACCGGTTTCACGGAAGCTTGCCTATGTCGCGAAGCCGAAATCTGTTTTGCCAGTATCGCTTTAATTACCGATACCGATGTCTACGGATTAATGCCGGTTACTGCCGAGCGTGTTGCAAAGAGTATGCGTGAAAACGTAGCTAACGTGAATAAATTATTGTTTGAAGTGTTTCCGAGAATTCCTAAAGAGCGTAAATGCTCGTGTTCAACGGTGCTTGACGTTTCGCTTTATTAGTGCAACTGGGACTTGGGTTCGTTGAAATTTTAAATATATATGAAAAAAGAACGCTGAACTAGTTTAGCACCATTAATTTTTAGTCCATCACCTTCGTTTATTGACGAAGTAGTATTAGTATCTTGTCGAATGACAAGGTTTTTTAGTCAAATGAAATATATTTCTTAGTCGACGGAACATTCATGGCTTTAGAAAAGAAGGAGGCTTGTATACAATTGAACTCTGACGATCTCAATTACTTACGTGAGCTTCTCGACAGTGGTGGAACTAGCGTTATCAGTTTTAGAGAGAAAGAAATTGTAAAAAAATTGTCAACGTTAGATCTCGTAACTCTAAACATCGTTGATGGCGCGTTCTTTGCAACGCCTCACTATAAAATGTTATTCAAAATCCTGCCTGATTTAGAAAAAGAAGTGGCTGTTTTAGCTCCCTATAGATGACAAAACCTACCTACAAACGTCATAGGCCTCTTTATTAAATGGGAGCATGTATTCCCCAGTAGTTTAGTTTCTCTCCGACTAATCTTTCTATCTTGTTATTTGTGAGTGTTTTGATTTGGTTGGGTTTGAATGAGCCTATGTCAGTGATTATTTTTGTTATTAAGTGAGCGGGTGTAACGTCAAATGCCGGATTAAAAATGGACGCTTCGCGTTTGCCGGGCATTTTTCCGTGGACAAGAATATTTTTTGGAGGCCATTCAACCAAGCTTCTCTTTGACAAAATTCCTTGTCTTCGCTTCTCCAGGGCCTCCAGGTGATAAGGGTACGTAACCTCGTCTATGCTCCTCTCCTCGATTTGAATATCAGCACTCGTTTCCGCGCGTAAATCCACGGTTGAGTATGATGTGGCGTAATAAAATGGAAGCCCATAGTCTCTCATGACACGTGCTAAGTCTGCTGATCCAACTTTGTTAAAAACGTCTCCATTTTTAGCTACTCTATCTACCCCAAGTATAGCCTTAGTTATACCTAGTCTTTCAACTGATATAGAGATCATATTGTCAGTGATAATTAATACTGGCACGCCAGCCCGGTTTAACTCCCAAACGGTTAACTTGTAGCCTTGGCTTCGGGGTCTAGTTTCCTTAGCTATAACTGTTAAATTAATGCCTTCCACGTACGCTTCCTCAATCAAACCAAGGGCATGGCCGCCACAGGTGCTGCTAAGTGAGCCTCCATTACAATGGGTAATGATACGATCTCCGGTTTGTAGATATTTTTTTCCTTCCTGTCGTAGGTACCAATTTAGAATAAGATCCGACACTAACACGTAATCAGCCACGTTTCTAGTTGCAACTACAGCTGCATCGACATCTTTAGTATCATTATAGGCTTTTTTCGCAGCGTTTAATGCCATATTCACAGCCCAGGGAAGAGGAGCAGCCGTGGGTCTAGCACTTCCGATGATTTTTGCACAATTTCCCAGTTTTGAAATAAATCCTGCCTTATCGACGGCACTTTCTTTGGCAGCTAATACCATACAATATGCTCCAGCCGCTCCAATCGCTTGGGAACCGCGTATGACCATTCCTTTAATCCCAAGATCAGCGCCTACTTTCCAGTTCCTTGTCTTCCAAGTGGTCATCTCATAAGGCAACTTTGTTTGATCTAAACAAATCAACTCATCTTTACTTTCATTATAGAAAACCGTAATCGGAATCATCGTCTTCTTATGAACATAAATGCCAATTTCACTATCAAATTCTAATCCAATCTTTTTTAGAACATTCTCTACACTTGCATCCATAGAAGGTCCCTCATCAAGTCTTCACTTATGAAATAACAACTTTAACGTTAAAGAATCGCTTGGATGTTAAAAATAATTGATATGGCTTCATTATTCCATTTGCCTTAAATTGTCAGAGGATTATGGCGCCGGGGGAGGGATTTGAACCCCCGAGGCCCAAAGGGCCACTGGATCTCGAGTCTGTTCCTATTTTTTATTGTAAATAGGGGTCCAGCGCATTTCCACTCTGCCACCCCGGCGTTCAGACCTCATAGTAAAGAACCTCGGCTAAATCTGTTCCTATTAATTATCTAATAAAAACCATAAAACCTCAACATTTTGAACGTTCGTCTTATGAGCAGCCCTATCTGCTCCTCACATTGGTGTAATCTCGCCAAACTTCACCTTTGAAGATCTCAAATGTATTTATAAGTCAGCCAAACCAAGAGCGAAACGTTAACTCTCAAAATGATGTAATCGCACTAGAGGGCTACTTATGGATCCACAATTAGAGCAGATAATCAGCATGATTCAAAATTCCAACCTCCGCGAAAAGATCAAGGACATGGTAAATAAGCCAAGCATAAAAATCAAAGGCTTTCACAAAGTAGGTCTTCCATTGGATAAAAGTCCAGCTGGCAAATCAAAGCATCATAGTTACGATAAAGGTCTTGTTGACCACGTAGTTGCTACGTCACGTACTGCCCTCGCTTTATGCGACGTTGTTGAGAAAGTCTACCATTGCAAGGTTAATCGAGACCTAGTAATTAGTGGGGTTCTTCTTCACGATTTAATGAAGCCTCTAACTTATACCAAACAAGAGAATGGAACATATGGAATTTCTCAGCTTGGTGAGAAATTAGACCATCTGTCACTCATTGTAGCAGAGGGATACCGTAGGAAATTGCCCATAGAACTTTTGCACATAATTTGCGCACACCATGGAAGAGCTGGGCCTATCAGTCCGCGTACAATTGAGGCTCTAATCTGTCATGTTGCTGATGTTGCCGACGCCACTCTCAATGGTGAAGTATTTAATGCAGCACGCTGGCTTGTAAGAGATTGCGTAGGAGAAGACGTCATTACGTTAACCGCAGAGGAAGCTTACATGATCGTTCAAGCCAAACAAAGCCGAGGCTGTGAAGGTGTAAAAGAAGCGTTTAAGAAGATTAGGAAACGGTGTAGTGGCGTTTGAGAATTATTAGGATAGAATTGGCTGTCACCAGTTTAAACCACAACCTAATTACTAATCGTTGAAATCATCTTGACTAAAAGCCAACATAACTTGTTGAATGGTTAGCGATTAATTGTATAGAATTTTGTATATAATTGTATAGAATTTCCTCAAAAAATCACTAGTGATATTTATTGGAAAATTCTATATATTCGATTCTGATAAGGGAAACTTGTAATTGTAAAAGTGGGAAAGGAGGAAAAGGATAAGTGTCAGTCTATAACTTGCTAGTGCCGATCACCCTGGTCATGTGGTTCTGTGGTATCTCTTGCTTCGTCGGTGGTTGGTTACTCCTAGGAAAGGCCGACGGTAAAGGCGGCGGCTTTGTAGTAGCTATGGGTGGACTATGTGCGCAACTTGCTTGTGCCATCAGCTTGGCATTCTACGCACCAGTCACTTCAGCGATAGAGGCAGGAGTTGTTGCTGCGCCCACCACTGCTGCGTTGTTCATTATCTGCCCCTGGATCTATGGGTTCATACTAACCTCATTTGGCGCACACGCACACTTTGGGTGGGATGTCCGAAGCCAAGGCTGGCTAGCCGTTTACATGGGGATAACTGCGCTATTCTATCAATGGTACTTTGCGGCAAGCGCTTTCTGGGCAGTCATGAACCTAACATGGGTTATCGCATTGTTTAGTACGGCGGCAGCATGCTTAACGAAATGGCCTATAGGAAAATTCCTAGGTTATTGGCTGTGGCTTGTGTGTGGTCTATTCAGCTTGCTCTACGCCAGCATTGCAGTAGGAATGGGTGCACTCTGGTAAAACCGAATAATTTCCTCCATTTATTTTTTGTAAGTTTTCTTCTCTAGTTAGATCTCGCGACCTTAGTCGAGGAGAGAGTGTCAAGCGGTTCTCATATGTGCACGTATAATTTCTGTAATTTCTTCTGCCTCTTTTTTTGGTTGTATAAAGAATACCCTTTTTTGCGTCGCTCCCGCAGCGAAATCAACGTATCCTCCATGGAAATCCTTACCAGACTCTATCGAAGTTATTTGATCGTATGAAAACTCCTCAAACTCAAACTCGCCGACCATTTTTGGTATGTAAAACAACACCCGCTTATTGGTAGCAGCAAATATGCCAACAGGCATGGCTTCTTTTTTTCCAGGAGTTTTTTCCTTTATTCTGCCAGATGAAATTATGTAAAGTATTTCTTCATTAGGTTTCAAAACTTCTTGCACTAGCCAACCGTGTTTCCTTGTAAGTAAATACTTGAAAAACTTCCAATTTATCTTTGGCACAATCACTCCTCCTAATCAGTTTTCTGTTGCGGTTGTCTTATCTAATAACATTACATGCCCTAGCGTTTGATTGTGTACGGTAAATTTTTTGCTTAATATAAATTGGTGCGGGGGGAGGGATTTGAACCCCCGAAGCCCTACGGCAGCAGATTTCTCAATCTATTTTTTGAAAGATTCTTGAGTCTGCCCCCTTAGACCTGACTTGGGTACCCCCGCTTTAATTGATACTCTGCCAAATGTTTTTCATCAATTTTAACATTTCTTTTAATGCATGTAATCCGTGGGCATTTTAAATAGAAGATGCTTAGTAGTCTTGAATTTACTCTTTTTCCGAAACCCAATAAGATTCGCCGTCTGCGAGTATTTCTTTCTTCCACACAGGTAACTCTTTTTTATAATGTTCTACAGCTTCGATCAGTGCTGGGAATACATCTTTCCTTGAGCGACCTGCGACGATGACGTAAACAATATCATCGCTAACATTAAATGAGCCAGTTAAATGGTAAATGCGAACGTCCACTATACCAGCTCGGGCTGATAAATTCCCACAAATTCTTGCGATAACTTCACTAGCTTTTTCCTTGTAAGCCTCTACCTCTAATTTAGCAACTTCCTTACCTTCGTAAGTAAGTCCACGCACGATTCCAATGAATGAGACGATTGCCCCAGCTTCTCGGAGACGAGGATTCTCATGTAAAGATTCTAGTATTTTTGGTAACGTGAGGGTTCCTCTTTCGTAAATACCGCCATAATCAGCCATGTTGTTCACCGTTAACTTCTTATTGGCAGAAACGGATTACTCTTGCGCGAGTCAGCTAGCGGGGAAATCGTCTTTTGACTAAATCTGTTGAGTCCTCCCCTAACTTCTCAAAAAGTGTTAAGGAGATTAGAGTGATTAAAGATCGGTGTAAAGGGTGTGGGTTTTGCATCTGGATATGCCCTAAACATGTCCTTAGCTTCTCAGGTAAGTTCAACGTCCGCGGCGTCTTTTCTGCTATGATAAAAGATGATGGCTCATGTATTGGTTGTGGATTATGTGAATTGATTTGTCCAGATTTTGCGATCTTCCTTGAACGGAGAAGGAAAATATGAGAAGAGATGTGTTGACAGGCGTATACTTCGTCCAAGGGAACATCGCTTGCGCTGAAGGTGCTATTGCTGCTGGTTGCCGATTTTTTGCTGGCTACCCGATAACCCCCGCTACAGAAATTAGTGAGCACATGGCAGTAAGACTTCCAGAAGTTGATGGTGTTTTTATTCAGATGGAAGACGAAATAGCATCACTTGCCGCTGTGCTCGGCGCATCGTATTCTTGTGTGAAAGCTATGACTGCGACCTCTGGGCCCGGTTTCAGTTTGATGATGGAAAATCTTGGCTTAGCTGTTATGACTGAAACTCCATGTGTTCTTGTAAATGTCATGCGTGGTGGGCCAAGTACTGGACAACCGACTAAAACCGGGCAACAAGATATAATGCAGGCGAAATGGGGCTCTCACGGCGACTATGAGCTAATCGTTCTCGCCCCGGCCTATGTCCAAGAAATGTTTGATCTAACGGTTGAAGCCTTCAATCTTTCTGAAGAGTATAGGGCGCCCGTCATCATTCTTGCCGACGAGATCGTCGGCCATATTCGAGAGAAATTAATTATTCCTGAACCGAACGCGATCAAATACATTGAGCGTAAAAAACCAAACGTTTCACCTAACGAATACTTACCATTCAAACCTGATGAGAATCTTGTTCCACCTATGGCTTGTTTTGGAGAAGGATACCGCATCTATGCCACTGGTTTGACACACGATGAGCGAGGGATGCCCGATATGACTGCAGAGGCACATCAACATCTGGTGAGGCGACTATGCGATAAAATTCGAAAGAATGCGGATAAAATTGTCAAAACGCAAGAAGTTATGACTGACGATGCTGAAATCGCAATTATCGCGTATGGAACTCCTGCTCGCTCGGCCATTAGCGCTGCAAAAAAAGCTCGAAAAGAAGGCGTTAAAGCTGGGGTTCAGAGATTAATCACGATTTGGCCTTTTCCTGAGGAAGCGGTTTCTAAACTAGCCGAAAAAGTTGAAGCTATTATTGTTCCGGAAATGAACTATGGGCAACTTATTCGGGAAGTCGAGAGAGTGGCAAAAACAACCCCTGTAGTGCCCCTCTCAAAACTTGGTGAAGAACTTCATCGTCCAGGTGAGATTTTGGAAGCGATTAGGAGGAATCTTCGTGGCTGAGGTTTCTATATCGTATCCACTTGATGATTACTTGCGAAAAGGAGTCCTTCCTCATATATGGTGCGCTGGTTGCGGATATGGGGTTATTCTAAACTGTTTCATCAGAGCCTTGCACGAGCTAGAGTTTGATCTTAACAATTTAGTGGTGGTCTCGGGAATTGGTTGCATTGGTAGAATCTCTGGTTACATAAACGCGGATGGATTTCATACAACTCATGGACGGGCGCTAGCTTTCGCTACTGGGGTGAAACTAGCTCGTCCTCGCCTTAAAGTCGCCGTGATTAGTGGAGATGGTGATTTATTTGCAATTGGCGGGAATCACTTTATTCACGCCGCTCGTCGTAACGTTGATGTAACCGTAATTTGTGCAAATAATTTTAATTACGGAATGACTGGGGGGCAACTTGGCCCGACCACTCCTCTCTCCGCTTACACACCGACAACACCGTATGGGAGCATTGAACACCCATTTAACTTAGTTTATTTAGCAGCTGGGTCGGGAGCTGTCTACGTTGCGCGATGGACTGTTTTTCACGTTCGAGAGCTAATTACCTCGATGAAAAAAGCCTTACAAAGAAAAGGGTTAAGTTTTATTGAAGTAATTACGCCGTGCCCCACTCTCTTCGGTCGATATAATCGACTTGGTTCCGCTGTGGAGATTTTGGATTGGCTGAAAGTTAGCTCGGTTACCCGATATCATAGTAACCCGGCAGAGGCAGAAATCACGTTGGGCGGAAAGATCATTGTCGGTGAATTTGTTGACACTGAAAAGGTAACCTATTCCGAGTTCCTTAGAAAAATGACCGAAGAGGTTCAACAACGGCTCGAAAAGGAGGAAAGAATAACTCTTGCCTCGTTGTGAGGTTAGAATCGCTGGGTTTGGCGGTCAAGGAATTATAAAGGCAGGAGTAATTCTTGGGATGGCCGCGTGTCTGTATGGTCATCTGAATGGAACTCAAACAGAGTCTTATGGTCCAGAGGCGAGGGGTGGCGCCTGCAGATCAGAGGTTGTAATATCCGATGAGGAGATCGATTACCCAAATGTAGAAACGCCCGATGTTCTTATTGCAATGTCGCAGTTAGCATACAAGATGTATTCTAGTGACATTAGAGAAAATGGTACGATAATTCTGGACCCGGATATGATTCCGTACCGTGCAACTCTCAAGAAAGTTAAGATCTATGAGCTTCCCGCAACTCGGATTGCTGAAAAAGCTGGCAGCAGAGTTGTTGCAAACAGTGTAATGCTGGGGGCTTTCGCAGCAATTTCTAACTTAATTGAACAGACTGCCATGGAAAAAGCCATTGCTGCAAACTTTCAGCCTGAGGCAAGAAAAATGAATTTACTTGCGTTTCGAAAAGGCTACAATTTAGCTAAGAAGATGATGCGGCGCGCATAATTCGTTTACGTAGTGAAATACAAATGGGGCAAAATCAACTTCTATCTCTGTCAGAAATATACCTGTTCTCAATAGATGTTGTAAAACATATATCAGTGGTCTACAGGGATCGAACCGAGAGTGTTATCAAAGCGCTAAAGACTCCAGGTAGTCGTTATTGTATTCGTGTAAACACCTTAAAAACCGACCCAAGCCATCTCATTAAAAGGCTGCGCAATAAGGGGCTTAGGGCTGAGTGCCATCCAGTAATTTCTGAAGCAGTTTTTCTCCCAGTTGAGGGACCACTTGATCTTCCAGAAACGCCTAAAAAAATTGTTGCCGATAAATATGCGGCAGAAAGCGTCTTGCAAGGGGCACACCTCTATGCACCAGGGGTGACAAATTGCCACGGAATCAAGAGAGGAGACCTAGTTTTAATTATAGATGAATATGGGCAACCGGTGGGGGCAGGAATCACCAGAATGAGCGAAACGGAGATACTGCGATACAGAAAGGGCTTGGCAGTTGAACTTACGCATCCACGTTATAAAATCCCCTGCTTAAGAGAAACTGAAGAATTTCAGAAGGGTCTTATATATCCACAATCGTTTCCCGCTATTGTCGCTAGTCACGTTCTTGACCCACAACTTGGTGAGACAATAGTGGATATGTGTGCTGCTCCGGGAGGGAAGACTGGGCACATCGCGCAACTTATGCACGACAAAGGATTGCTTATCGCTATCGATAGGAATCAAGAGAAGCTAGCCGATCTTAGAGAAACTGTTACCCGCCTTGGATTTCAAAATGTTAAACTGATTTGTCAAGACGCACGTTACCTCGATATTAATACCCCCAGTTTAAAAACTGACCGCGTTATTATAGATCCGCCTTGTTCAGCAATTGGGGTCAGACCTAAGCTTTTCGACCATACCAAAGATGCCGAGATTCACTCTCTTTCCGAATATCAACGTCAATTTATCCGTGTGGCTGCTAAAATCGTGAAGCAAAATGGTATCGTTGTATATAGCACATGTACCATCACAACTAATGAAAACGAAGAAAATTTACGGTTCGCCTCTGAAGATTGCGGTCTAGAACCAGAAAATACGTCATTCCAATATGGCTCAAGGGGGCTCGAACGGGTTTTCTCGGGTGCTAAATACGCACAACGTTTTGACCCAGACGTTCATGATTCTCCAGGTTACTTCATAGCTAGATTCCGAAAAACAGGCTAATCATGGCTGGGTCATTAAAACAATTCTTATCAAAGCCTTCAATGGGACACCTCCAATGTTTTGGCGAGCTTGCTTGTCTATAAGAACAACAATCCCAACAGGTTTCGCTTTCGCTTCACGTAGCATTCTTATAGCTGCGCTTAACGTTTCGCCAGTGCTGGCTACATCATCCACTAAAATGACTTTTCGGTTCGCTACATCTGCAAAGGTAGCGCTAATACCACTGGGCATAGTCTGCAAACGGGTAACAGCAGTCTTTTTTTGCATATGAGGGCGGGTACGCACAATCGTAAAAGGCAACTCTAACTCTTCAGCAATCACAAAACCTATTGGAATTCCGCTCGCTTCTACCCCAGCAATAACTTCTGCTTCCTCAAATTCACCGCGCTCAATTGTGTCCCGAATTAAGTCTGCAAGAGCCCAACTAATTAGGGTGAGACGACGTGTATTTGAACCAATAGCCGCCCAGTTTATACAGAAATCTCTTGGTAATATTTTTACTAACTTATCTTGCAACTTGGTCAGCCTCGACTTTCCTTCTTTACTATGTATTTTCTTAAAACCTTCCGTTTTAATTCCGTGCCGCAGATTCTGCAATACTCCTGTGGATAGGATGATGGATACTTTTTGCGGCAACCAGGACAGTAGAAAACCCAATGGAAGCGATGCCTAATTCCAAACGTAGCAAGAGATACATACTCTATACCCAAGAGAGCAGCAACATTTTGAATAGCGTAGTCATCGCTGATAATTACTGGATTTTCGCTTTTTTCTCTAAGTTCAAGAGCTAATGCAAGCACATCTTGGTCTGCTCCTGAGAGTGAACGTCCTTCACCAATTTCCGTCGCTAAGGTGGAGATCCGACGACTAAACTTATCTGAAGGCTCAAGTACTCTCAATTTTCCCCTCTGCTCAGCAATTTTCACTCTTAATATTCCAGTTCCCTTTGAAGGCAACTCTTCAAGAACCTTAGGAACTGTATATTGGTTGCTGCCGATGAAAGGGTCATAGCCCATTATGATTGCCGAAGCATCAAGAACGATAACCCGAGGTTTTTTTAACATGTAACCCACAATCCTTCTTGAAGTACACTTAAGCTATAAATTTGATAATGGTTAACCTGTGGACGCTAATGGAGGAAGAAGACGTTGAGCAAACCTGTGGAAGTGGGCAGCCTGAAGCCAGGTCAATACGTCATAATAGATAATGAGCCTTGTCGTATTGTTGAATACGAAAAGTCTAAACCAGGTAAACATGGCTCTGCGAAAGCACGAATAGTAGCGATCGGAATTTTTGATAATACTAAGCGAAGTATGGTCAGTCCAGTTGATGCTAAAGTCGACGTACCAATTATAGAGAAGCGGAGTGGGCAAGTGGTAGCGCTTATGGGATCTACTATCCAACTTATGGACCTTGAAACGTACGAAGTCTTTGAAACCATTTTTCCAGTTGAAGATGAAGTTAAATCAAAACTTGCTCAAGGCGTGGAAATTGAGTATTGGCATGTTTTAGGACGGACAAAGATCATAAGGGCTAAAGGTACTTAGACCAATTCGATATTTTCTTATTCTTTTAGTTACAGGCAGGGGGAAATAGGTTGGAGTATGTCGAACAAATGCGTTTGAAGCCTGGTATGAGCATCGGACAACTTATGGAGCAGATGGGTCGAACTGGGGTATTGGGTGCTGGGAAGCTTAGTAAAGCCGTTGATATAATTACCGAGATGTTCATTGATCCTAATTACACGGTGTTCTTGGCACTAGCAGGGCCGATGGTTCCAGGCGGGCTTAGAAGTGTTATTAGTAGCTTAGTTAGGAATAGATACGTTGATGTCTTAGTCACTAGCGGGGCAAACATTGCGCATGACATAATTGAGGCATTGGGTCACAAACATCTAAAGGGAACGTTCTCAGCAAACGATAGGAGTCTTCGTGCTAAGAAATTGGGAAGAATCGGAGACATTTACGTAAAGCAAGATGCGTTTGAAGCCCTAGAAAAGGCGGTGTACCAGATGCTAGAAGGAATGCGAGCGCAGTTAAGTCAAGGAGCTTCCATACGCCAAATCCTTTACGAATTCGGCCTGAGGTTGAATGATCCGGAAGCTATTCTCGTCAATGCTACAGAACAAAATATCCCAGTATTCGCGCCGGGATTATTAGATTCAATGATTGGATTGCACTTCTGGGCATTCAGTCAGCTCAAAAAACTGCAAGTAGACCCTCTACGCGACCTACATGAACTCGCTGACATAGTCTCAACAGCGAAGAAAACTGGTGCCATAATACTTGGCGGTGGCTTACCGAAACATCATGTTCTAGGAGTTAACATTCTTCGTGACGGTGTTGACGCAGCGGTTCAGATTACCCTTGACCGACCTGAGGCTGGTAGTTTTAGCGGTGCTCCTTTGGAGGAAGCGGTTTCATGGCGCAAAGCTAAAACTGGGGAACGGCTCGCGACAGTTATAGGGGATGCAACAATTATTTTTCCATTAATGGTTGCAGCCGCTTTTGAAAAAATTCATTAGAAACCGTTCATCAATCTTCATTTGGAAGCCTGTGATGCGACGGAAGAGCCGTCTGATTTATGAGGAGACTTTGCAAACTGAGGCTTCCAAACCTCGTCTGGTTCTCTTTCCATTCTCAGATCTACTTGCTTTCTTTGAAAATGGCTATTGTAAATAGATAACGCAGTATTAGGGAGCCTAAATGCGGCTCTTCATCAGCGTCAAATGAGTTCTTATAAGTTTATCAACCAGTTCTGGATCAGCACGTCCTCTTGTTTTTTGCATTAACTTGCCAATTAAGAAATGAATTGCTTTTTCATCTTTTAGTGCATCTTCTGTTGCCTTAGGATTCTCCTCGCATACTTGTTTAATTAATGATTCAAGCTCTTCACGGCTACTTATCTTCACTAAGCCTCGTTCTTCAACGATTAGCCTCGGGCTTTTCCCAGTTTTGATCATGTCCCAGAGAATCATTTTTGCGATTTTTCCACTAATAACCCCATCTTCAATTAAGCTAATCATCTCGACTAATTGTTCAGGGGTAATTTTCGCTTCAGTTAACTCTAGGTTGAGATCGTGAAGGCAACGTAATACATCTGTCATTAACCAGTTACTAACGGTCTTAGGGGCTTTACCGAGTTTAACACAGCGTTCAAAGAAGTCGGCAAGCGACTTATCGCTTGTTAGTACCTCCGCATTATAGCTTGGAAGTCCATATTGTTTGATTAACCGTATTCTCCTAGCATCAGGTAACTCTGGCATTTTTGACTGAAGCTGGGTCAGCCAGCTTTTGGTGATATTAATCGGTATTAGATCCAGTTCTGGGAAGTAACGGTAGTCGTGTTCCTCCTCTTTTGTGCGAAGCGAAATTGTAACTCGCCGTGTTTCATCCCAATGTCTAGTTTCTCGTTCAACAGAAATACCCTTAGACACAAGGTCTTTCTGGCGGGCAATTTCAAAGTTTAACGCGCGCTCAACTTCTTTGAACGAGGAAATATTCTTAACTTCGACACGTGGTCCTCCAACAATGGATATGTTTGCATCGCATCTCATCGCTCCTTCCAGACCGCCATCGGATACGCCTAGATGTTCAAGTATGGATCTCAGTTTTTGAAGGAAGATTCTTGCTTCTCTTGGAGAGCTTAAGCCTGGATCCGTGACGATTTCAAGGAGCGCTATCCCAGATCGATTGTAATCGATTAAGGTATACGGAGAGGTGTCAATTGTACCTGTGTAAACGAGACGCGCAGGATCTTCTTCGATGTGTACCCGTCGAATATTAATCTTCTTCCGTTTATGGTCGACATGTATGTAAACATTACCATCAGTTGAAAGAGGAATTCCACCTGCACGGTCATATTGAGAAATCTGAAAGTTTTTGCTCATATCAGGGTAATAATAGTTCTTCCGAAAGAAGAAAGTCCTCCTAGAAACTTTGCAATTCAAAGCAAATGCGACCATTATTGTCGATTCAACTGCTCGTAAGTTTAAAACAGGCAGTGAACCTGGAATTCCTAAGCAGACTGGACAGACTAAAGTATTAGGTTCCTTTCCTCGATAGTTAGCTGAGCAACTACAAAATAACTTAGTTTTCAAGGCAGTCAGTTGGCAGTGAGCTTCCAATCCAATTTTAATGCCGTTTATCCCAAGCTTCTTAGTTTGCATCTTTAATGTCTTCCTATAACGATGGTCTGTTGTTCTTAAATGGTGTATTCTGCTCGAAAGCATACGCGACCCGAAGTATTTTCTCTTCGTCAAACGGTTTCCCTATAATCTGCATGCCAATCGGTAAACCATTGACAAAATTGCAGGGTATTGTAATTCCACAGCAACCTGCGAGGTTAATTGGTACTGTGTCAATATCGCACATATACATAGCTAGGGGGTCGTTTATCTTCTCTCCGATCTCAAATGGTGGAATAGGCATAGTCGGTCCTATTAATACATCAAATTTTCTAAAGGCTTTTTCAAAATCTCGACGTATAAGTGTCCGTACTTTCAAGGCCTTTAAATAATAACGGTCATAGTACCCAGCGGATAATGCATAAGTTCCAAGAATGATCCTTCTTTTGACTTCCGTTCCAAAGCCTATCCGCCGACTCTCAGAAAACGCTTCGCTCCAGTCTAAATCATCTCTATCTACCCGGAAACCATATCTGACACCATCATATCTAGCGAGGTTTGAACTAGCTTCCGACATTGCTATTAAGTAATAGGCTGGAAGAGAATAGGCTAAATTAGGCAAAGAGATTTCTTCGTAGCTTGCTCCAAGTGCCTCCAGTTTTTCGATTCCATTCCATAAACATTTTATAACTGATGGATCCGTTCCAACTCCAAAGAACTCTTTTGGAACCCCAACTTTTATTCCTTGGACATCGTTCGCAAGGAAACGGGTATAATCTTTCTGTGGCATATTGACTGAAGTGCTGTCCTTGGGGTCATAGCAAGCTATGACGCTGAGTAACAACGCACAATCGTATACGTCTCTTGTTATGGGGCCAATCTGTTCTAGACTGTTCGCATATGCAATTAATCCAAATCGACTGACCAAACCATACGTTGGCTTCAGTCCAACTGCTGAACAGAAACTTGCTGGGCAGCGGATGGATCCGCCAGTATCCGATCCAAGGGCTAGGATAGTTTCACCTACGGCAACTGCAGCGGCACTTCCGCCCGATGAACCACCGGCTACTCTTGAAAGCTCCCAAGGGTTATGGGTTGGACGAAAATAACTTGACTCAGTCGATGTCCCCATAGCAAACTCGTCCATATTTGTCTTCCCGATTATGACTGCATCCTCTTCTTTAATCCGCTGACTTACCGTCGCATCATATGGTGGAATAAAGTTACATAGCATTTGAGATGAACAAGTAGTTCTAATGCCCTCAGTACAAATGTTGTCTTTTATTGCGATCGGAACTCCGGCGAGCTTACCAACTCTGTCGCCGCGGATGATTTTATTATCAACTTCTCGGGCTTTTTTTAATGCTACTTCTTCAGTCAAAGTTATGAAAGAATGCACGTGATCCTCGACTTTTCGGATTCTTTCAAAGACTGAAGATACACAATCCATAGCGGAAACTTCTCCAGTCGTAATCTTACGAATATACTCTTTTGCGGTGAGAAAACAGGGCTGAGTTGCCAAGTTTTCATCCTCATAACATTTTCGGGGCTTTGAAAAGGCGACCTTTTTTGCAGGGAGCATTTAGTAAAGCTTTTTCAATTGGCAGTGAAGGGCCAATCTCATCTTCTCGAAATACGTTTTTCAAGTCTATGATGTGAAAAGTCGGTGGGACTTTTTCGGTATCCAATTCGTCGATTTTCTTAAAATAGTCTAATATTTCGTTAAACTGTTGTGTGAATAACTCTTCTTCTTCCTTGGAGAGATTAACTCTGGCTAGCCAAGCGATATGCTTCACTTGCTTTCTTGAAAGATATTTCCTCGTACTCTTGCCTCCTCAAGAAGCATCTTAATCCACAAAGGTTAGCAAAGGTACACAGACAAATACATTTCTTATTTCACTACAACTTTAAAAGTGTCTAACTAACCAAACCTAATGAAGCTTGCTAGAAGGCGTGGCTTGGTATTGGTTCTCGAAAAGCTTGGTTCAGCACTTAATGAAGCCCTACGGCGAATTCTTCGTGCCCCGATCGTGGATGAAACCACGGTCAAAGAACTTATTCGCGATATTCAAAGAGCTCTTCTTCAGGCTGACGTTAATGTTCAATTAGTGCTTAAACTTTCACAAGAAATTCAAGAAAGGGTTCTAAAAGAACAACTGCCACCAGGCATTTCTAGACGTGAACATGTTGTAAAGGTGGTTTACGAAGAATTAACTAAATTTCTTGGAGAAAAACCTGCAAGGCTTCCTATAGAAACCGGCCGGACCAATGTTCTTATGCTGGTGGGAATCCAAGGATCAGGAAAAACAACCAGCGCCGCAAAGCTTGCACGTTATTTCAGAAAGCGGGGGTTAAAAACATGTTTAGTCTGCGCTGACACCTTCCGACCCGGCGCTTATGCCCAGTTAAAAACACTCGCTGAGATTGCAGGAGTTCCTATCCATGAAGAGCATAAGGGAAAAGACCCCATGCAAATAGCGATACATGAGGTAGATCATTTCAAGAAAGAAGATTTTGACGTAGTAATTCTCGATACCGCAGGCCGACACAAAGATGAGCAGTCCTTAATTCAAGAAATGAAGGAAATCTCCTCAATTATTAAACCAAATGAAATCATTTTCGTTATCGACGCTACCATTGGGCAACAAGCCGCGGCTCAAGCGAAAGCTTTCCACGAAGCAACAACAATTGGCTCTATTTTAGTCGCAAAGCTTGACGGTTCAGCTAAAGGAGGAGGAGCGTTATCCGCTGTTATAGCTACTGGCGCTCCAATTAAATTCATCGGTGTTGGTGAGAAAATTGACGGCCTCGAGCTATTTGACCCAGCGCGTTTTGTCGGTCGTCTATTGGGAATGGGTGACATTCAGAGCCTAATTGAGAAAGTTCGAGAAGCTGAGCTAGCCATACCAGAAAAGAAAGCGAAGGCTTTCCTTAGCGGGAAGCTTACACTCGAAGATATGTATGAACAATTTGAATCCCTACAGAAAATGGGTTCTCTTCAACGGGTTCTAACAATGGTTCCAGGGCTTGGATATCGGCTACCAAAAGGCACCGTTGAAGTTGCTGAGGACAAGATGAGACGATGGCGGGTAATTATTCAATCAATGACTAAAGGGGAGCGCAAAGATCCAAAGCTTCTTAACGCTTCAAGAATCCGCCGGATTGCTCGAGGCGCAGGAACAAGTGAACACGATGTTAAGGAACTCGTTCAACAATACTTTACAATGAAAAGATTTATGAAAACCTTCGCGAAAAGGAGACTGCCGTTTTTAGGAAAAGTACCTAGAGATATCTTAGGATCGTAGATGAGATACTCAATCAACAGATTACACCAATCAACCAGAAGGTAGGTAGGAGAGCCATTTATGGAAGTGCTTAAGATTGCCGAAAATCTGATAAAAACGCATCCCTTTTGCGATCGATGTCTCGGTAGGCAATTTGCTCTTCTAGCCTCTGGTACAGACAATCAAGCGAGAGGATTTGTGATAAAGTTAATTTTAACCATAGAAGGGCATAGGCAAGCAATCGAAGGAAAAAAAGAAGGTATACCTCTGCTGAGGGCTCTGTCTATAAATGGGTTCTTTCAATCCGCCACCGAAACTCTCAGCAAACTAGGTCAAGAAATTGAGTCCTTATCTAAACCGGAGTGTTACCTTTGCTATGGAAAATTTGAGCTTTTAGATAAACTAGCTCGTCGAACTATAAGGCGTTTACATAACTATGAATTCGAGACCTTCCTAGTTGGCGTCACGGTTTCCGCTGATATAGTTAATCGTGAGGACGAGTTACGAGCAAGCTTCGGCTTAAAATGGAGCGAGAGTATCCGCAATGAATTTAGTCGTGAAATTGGAAAGCGAATTACCGAAATTACAGGTAAGTCAGTTGATTTCAATAGACCTGATGTTGTCATTATGATAGATCCATTTTCAGAACAGATTTCACTGCAAGTAAACTCTCTCTTTGTAGCAGGTCGTTATAAGAAGTTAATTCGTGGAATTCCGCAATCTAAGTGGATCTGTCGAACGTGTAAAGGTCGAGGATGCGCTAGATGTAATTGGACAGGAAAAATGTACCCTGAATCTGTAGAAGAGTTAATCGCCGGCCCTATTCTTGAGATGACAGGTGGATCGGATGTAAAATTCCATGCCGCCGGGCGTGAAGATATCGATGTCCGTATGCTTGGAACCGGCCGTCCATTTATCATTGAAGTCAAAAATCCAAAGAGGCGGTTTCTCGATTTAGAGCAACTAGAGAAGGTAATTAATGGGCGGTTTCAAAACAAAATCCAAGTTACCAATCTTTCGATTGCCTCAAAGAATATGGTACGTAAATTAAAGGTCGAGGAAAAGGCTGAAAAAGTGTATCAAGTACGCGTGGTTTTTGATCGTCCAGTCACTGACGATGAATTAGCTAACCTTAAAACCAATTTATCAAACTGCAAAATCAAACAGTTAACTCCGATCCGAGTGCAACATCGTCGTCCAAAAAGGCTTCGAGAAAAATACATATACGAGACCGAAATAAAGAGGTTGGCGCTCGATCAAATTGAAATGATTATACGCTGTCAAGGAGGCTTATACATCAAGGAAATGGTAACTGGCGATGAAGGAAGGACGAAGCCTAGCGTTACAGAATTGGTCGGGACAAAGGCAGACTGCGCTGAACTTGACGTAATTGAGGTATGTACGGAAGGAAAATAGATGTCTAAGTCGAAAGGCTACCGTGTCAAGACAAGAACCCTCTTCAGAAAAAGTCCACGAAAGACAGGGATGCGTCCACTAAGCAGCCTGCTTCATGAGTATAATTGTGGCGATAAAGTCGTCATCGTAATTGATCCTGCATTTCATAAGGGAATGCCCCATCGAAGGTATCATGGAAAAGTTGGGGTCATACTTGAGAAAAGAGGGCGTGCGTACGTCATCAATTTGGAAGCCGCAGGAGACAAAACAGTAATTGCTAGGCCAGAACACATTAAACCATATACGCGCTAAAGCATGGATGTGAGATCTAATTTGCCTAAGAAATGTCTCCAAGAGAAAGTTATCCCTATTTCTGAAGTTAAAAAAATCCTGGAAACTAAAAGTGGCGCTGAGCTAGACCAATTTCAACAACGAACGCTGGATTATACGGTAAAATTCTCTAAAATAGATCCAAAGAGGGCAGAGGAATTAGTGAATAAACTTGTTGAGAAGTTTGCCC
>Ga0315306_10000366_pt1 | contig 21608 bp, 11 predicted proteins | sample TDP1_MG_FD_203803 | JGI IMG/M metagenome (GOLD analysis project Ga0315306, IMG submission 203803) | Freshwater sediment microbial communities from Lake Towuti, South Sulawesi, Indonesia - TDP1 | ecosystem: Environmental > Aquatic > Freshwater > Lake > Sediment | place: Indonesia: South Sulawesi... | reverse complement strand
CGAGTTAAACGAAGCAATTTTATATTGAGAAAGAAATTGTCATTGCGAGCGACCGAAGGGAGCGTGTCCACCTTGTCATTGCGAGCCCGAAGGGTGTGGCAATCTCTTAATTTGATGAGATTGCCACGGCGCTGCGCGCCTCGCAATGACATCATAGGAGCGCGAGGGCACTCCGCTCCTCTTGATGACATATTCTTATTCTGGTCGATGAGAGGAAGATAGCGTAATGACAAAGGAATATCGCTCGCCCTGGGCTAGCGGATGGCGCAAGAAGGCATGGAAGAGCCTCGAGGAGCCTTGGGACCTGATTATCATCGGCGGAGGAATAACCGGCGCCGGAATTCTGGCTGCAGCGGCGCGAAGCGGATTGCGGGTTCTTTTGCTCGAGAAAGGCGATTTCGGCTCAGGCACTTCCAGCCGCTCCTCAAAGATGATTCACGGCGGGCTGCGTTACCTGAAGCAGATGCAGGTCAAGCTCACGCGGGAAAGCGTCCATGAGAGGCAGTATTTGCTTCAGGCAGCTCCTGGTCTGGTCGAGCCACTCGGCTTTGTCTACCCTGTTTATGAGAGCGACAGGCTGAGCCCCTGGCTGGTGCGTTTGGGCCTTGGCATCTACACCCGGCTTGCGCCCGATACCGGCAAATACCAGCGCCTCAATGAGCTCGATATCAGCTTGATGGCGCCAGGGCTGAGGGTCGATGATTTAGCGCGTGGTTTCCATTACACGGATGCCCAGACAGATGATGCGCGCCTGGTTCTTCGGCTTCTTCACGATGGTCTGAGAGCTTCTGAGGGCAGTGCCGCTGCCCTGAATTATTGTGCTGTCACCGGCCTTATAAGAGATGGCAACAAGCTCACTGGAGTTAAGATAAAAGATGAGACAAGCGGAGATTCCGCAGATGTCTTTGGCGGCCTGGTCATCAATTCCACAGGAGTCTGGGCAGACGAGCTGCGCAGCAAGGTCGGTAAGAAACCGCGTTTGCGGCCTCTGCGCGGCAGCCATCTCTTCTTCAAGCTCGAGCGAATGCCGGTTTATCAAGCAGCCGCCTTCAGTCATCCTGATGACGGCCGCCCTGTCTTTGTCTATCCCTGGGAAGGCGTGACTCTGGCAGGGACGACGGATGTCGACCACAGGTCTCGGCTGAGTAAAGAGCCATCGATTTCGGTCAAGGAGGCGGCCTATCTGTTGCGAGCAGTTCAACACGCTTTCCCTGAGCTTGAGCTGACAAAGGAAGATGTGACCAGCACCCAGGCCGGAGTGAGGCCTGTTATATCAACGGGGAAAAAGGACCCTTCTGCAGAAAGCCGGGACTATGCTCTCTGGATTGAGAATGGATTGTTGACCGTGACCGGAGGAAAGCTCACCACCTTCAGGGTTAGCGCTGTCGATGCTCTAAAAGAAGCGCGCAAGCTTAACAGGCGGGTTCCGGAGCCGAGCAGCGACGTGCAAGTCTTTGATGCGCTCGAGCCCTCGAGCTTCGCTCGAGCCTCTGAAGTCTTTGATTCAGTAAAGCCAAGCGTTTCTCTGCCAGGCATCTGTTCTTCTCTCTCGCGCCGCATGTGCGGCCGCTACGGTGCCGCTGCGGCAAGGATTGCTGATTTGCCCTCTGATCTTCTGAGAAACATCGAAGGAACTCCATACCTTTGGGCTGAAGTAGCCTGGTCTGCAGAAAACGAGGCGATTTGCCATCTCGACGACCTGCTTTTGAGGCGCTTTAGGCTGGGCATTTTATTGCCTGATGGCGGGCAGAGCCTTCTTCCAGAGCTCAAGGCTGTGGTCAAGGATAAGCTGGGCTGGGATGAGCGGCGCTGGAAATCAGAAGTCGAACGATACATACCCATCTGGAAAATCGCTCATGGCCTGCCAAAGGACTGGAAAGAAAGAGCAATATCCAAGTCTAGGAGGGATTAGGAGCATGGTTTGCGTGAATCAGAGAATAAAGCGAAAAGGAAGCCAATTTGACATTAAAAAAATTTTATTTTAAGAGATTGCGTCGTCGCTGCGCTCCTCGTTATGACATTATCATGACTTTAATGAAGTCGTCATTGGCATATGGAATTTTTAACACTACGGCTAACTTCGATTGGAATAATAATTTGGCCTGGCCAGCATTTGGCTTGACAAGTATTATTAAGTGAAATCTATTAGCCTTATCAAAATCAAGGAGGGATAAATGAAAAATCCGCTTTTGGTTGTTTCTGTGGCCTTGCTGCTCTGCTTTGCGTTTGGTTGCCAGAACAAGGCTGATAAGGCAGAGCTTGAGGATTTCAGGGCACAGGCAAAGCTTGAGGAGCAGAATAAGGAACTTGTGAAACATTTCGCTGAGGAACTAAACAAAGGAAACGTTGAGATTTTTAATGAAGTGTGTGCTCCTGAATACGGTATCTATTCTCCATCTAATAATTCCAAACCTATGTCCCGAGAAGAGGAACTGGAAGCTTTAAAAATGACTTTTAAAGTATTTCCAGATGTTAATTGGAGAATGGAAAATTTATTTGTTGTTGGAGATACGGCAATAATCCGGATTATCTTTACCGGAACTCATCAAGGAGAATTTGAAGGTATTCCTGCGACTGGTAAAAAGGTTGAAGCCAGTGGAATAACGATAATCCGCATTGAGAAAGGAAAATTTGTCGAGCAATGGGAAGAATTTGATATGCTGGGTCTTATGCAACAGCTGGGCATGGAGCTTAAGCCGAAGGAAGTTAAGAAATAGCCTTCCCTTCCGCGAAAGAGCGCGAAAGAGCTGTATTTGACACTGGCTATCTGATTAAGTAATAGTAAGACCAAATAATTAAATCATGAACAAAAAAACGCTTATCATTGTCAATCCCCATGCGGCAGGGGGACACAGTTGGGAAATTTTTAAGCAGATTGAAAGCAAGCTGGAAAAAGCTTTTGGCCAGCTCATGGTTGCCGTCACCCAGAAGCCGGACGATGTGCCTCAGCATCTCAATGCTGCAGCAAAGGCTAATGTCAAACGGCTTATCGTCATCGGCGGCGACGGCACAAGCCACGTGGCACTCAATGCCCTTGCTAATCGGCCAGAGCTTAAAATGACCTTTGGCAGCATTCCTGTGGGAACAGGAAAAGATTTTTCGCGCCTGCTTCACATTCCTTCAGAGCCTGAGAAGGCTGTTGACTGGCTGGCCAATGCCAAGCCTTTGCCCTGCGACCTGGGGAAGATCGAGTACCTGGACATGAAATCTGGCGGCAAGCCTTCGATGCGCATCTTCCACAACATCGCCAGCGCCGGCGTCAGCGGCGAGGTCGATTCCCGGGTCAACCGGGCCCGGCGCCGCACTTCCCTGACTTTCCTGCGAGCAACTATCGCCACTCTGTTGAAATACAGGCCGCAGCGCATTTCTGTCCGCTGCGACGAAAAGGAGTTCTACTCTGGAAAAAGCTACTTGCTGGCTGTGGCCAACGGCCAGTATTTCGGACGCGGGATGTGGATCGCCCCTCAGGCTGCGATCGATGACGGGCTTTTTGATGTGGTGCTGGTCGAAGGCATGCCGAGGCGCCGCATCCTGCTCGCGCTCGGGACTGTCTTCAGCGGAAAGCACATCAGGCGAGACGATGTCCACCTTACCCGAGCCGCGCTTATCGAAGTCCACTCAGAGGACGGACCCCTCGGTCTCGACCTCGACGGCGAAGAAGGGCTCGGCCAGGACCTCCGCTTCACCATCCTTCGCTCTGCAGTGAACATCCTGCGTTCCCAAGGTTGAGCTGGCAGCTTCTCTATTTTCCTCATTCAACCTAAAAATTTCTTCAGCTAAGACGCGAAAAGACCTGGCAAGCATAAGGCATAAAAAAATGGCATAATGTCAGTCTTTTATGCTGAATTCAAAGCGGCAAAGCCAATCCTCAACACCAGCCAGACAGGAGAATCAATGGCTGTTCGAAGCATATGAATAAAGCTCGAGTTCAGCCATATCCTCAGCGATTATCACCGTCTAGCCTTCACGATGGGGATTATCCCCCCTTGATGAGATAGAAAAGCCGCATAAAATTCACCCCCTGAATCATTCCTGTAGGCGATTTACTCTTAACTCAAGTTATTTCAATATATTACAGATTTTTTTGAAGAAGCCTAACCTTTAAGTTCTGGCTTTTTTTTAATTTATGGCGTCAATAAAGATGAACGACGAGGAAAAGACAAAGGAGCAGTTCCTAAGAGAGCTGCGGCAATTGCGAAAGGAAGCTTCTGACTGGGAGAGGTCAAAAGCCAGACAGGAGAAGGTGGAGAAAAAGCTGAGGGAGTCAGAAGAAGAGCTGAGGAGCTTTTTTGAGAACGCCAAAGATTGTCTGATAATTATCGACAGACTCGGCAGAATACGCAGGGTCAATGAAAAAGCCGCTCAAATCTACGGGGGGACAAAAGAGGAATTACTGGGAAAGTATTTCTTCAAGCTGGGCGTATTGTCTCCCAAGACATTGTTATCCATCCGTCAGGCTTTTAAGCTAGCGCTGACAAAGAATAAACTGACTCTTAATAACGTCCCCATCAAGAATAAAAAAGGGCAAGAGATTCACTTAGAGACCCTGTCCACCCTACTCAGAAAAGACCATAAAATCAAAGGATTGCTGGTCATCGCCAGGAATGTCACAGAGCGCAGACAGGCCGAGCAGAAATTAAAGGAATCCGAAGAGAAATACAGGGCCTCTTTTGAAGAATCTCGGGATGCCATAAATGTCTTCTCTTTAGAGAGAAAGATTCTGGATGCCAATCAAAAGCTGATTCAACTCAGCGGATATTCGAAGGAAGAGCTTCTCTCCATGAATCTTCAGGAGCTTTACCCTGAGGCTTCCAGTCCGGCGACAGAAGAAAGAATCAAGAAGATATTGAAGGGGGGGGCGCTGCCCGTATTTGAATCTTATTTGCTGAGCAAAGATCAAAGAAAAATCCCGGTCGAGATAGCTCTCTGCCTGCTCAAGAATTGCTATGGCAAAAAAATTGTTTTTCAGGGGAATGTCAGAGACATCACAAAGAGAAAGCTCGTCGAAGAAGAGCTCAATAAACATCAAGAACATCTTGAAGAGCTTGTGGAAGAGCGAGCAGCCGAACTGAAAGCGGTCAATGTTGAACTCGAGAAGGAAATCGCCGAGCGCAAGCGAGCAGAGGAATCTCTTCGGGAAAGCGAAGAGAAATTCCGCAAGATGAGTGCTTCTGCGCTGGATGCCATCATCATGGTTGATAACAACGGAAACATCTCCTACTGGAATGATGCGGCTGAAAAGATATTCGGATACACAAAAGAAGAGGCTCTTGGCCAGCACATAAAGCTTATCATCCCGGAGAAATTTTATAAGGCTTACAATAGAGGATTCAGCAGGTTCAGGAAGACAGGCAGAGGCCCTAAAGTTGAGAGAACACTCGAATTGACTGCCCGGCGCAAGGACGGGTCCGAGTTTCCGGTCGAGCTCTCATTGGCCGCTGTCAAAATAAGAGACGAATGGAATGCGATAGGTGTAGTCAGAGATATCACCGGGCGTAAAAGGACTGAGGAAGCGCGGCGTGAGAGCGAAGCCCGCTTCAAAGAGCTGTGGGATAACGCGCCTGTTGCCTATCATACCTTGGACACCCGAGGAATCATCACCAGCGTCAACCAAACAGAGGCAAGGATGCTGGGCTATAGCCCCGAAGAAATGGTGGGGGAATCAATCTTCGAATTCATCCTTCCTGAGCAGCGGCAGGAGGCACAGAAAAGATTCAAACAAAAGCTATCCGGAAAGCTTCTTCCCAGGGCAGAAGACAGAATCTATGTCAAGAAAGACGGCTCAAGGGTTTATGTTGTCATCGACGATGTATTGGAACACGACAAAGAAGGGAAGCTCATCGGCGTCAGAACTACCATGGTTGACATAACCGATGTCAAGCGGGCAGAAAATTTGCTGCGGCAATCTGAGGAAAAATACCGTCTTCTTGCTGAGAATGCCATGGACGGGATTTATATCATCAGCACCGGAGGCTTTGAGTATGTCAACCCTGCCTTTGAAAAAATATTCGGCTATAAGGAAAAAGAAGTCTGCCACAGAAAATTCAATTTCTTTGACCTGATCCACCCTGAGGATCGAGAGCTTGTTGCCAAAAGGGAGGAAGCGAGAAAAAAAGGAGCACCGCTCTCTCCCGAGTACTCCTTCAGAATCCTCACCAAGGATAAGAAGATTAAACACGTCGAAGTCAACACCGTCCCCCTCTTCGGAGAGAAATTGAGAGTTCTGGGAATCCTCAGGGATATCACCAAGAGAAAAATGGATGAAGAGGCGCTTAGGGAGAGCGAAGAGAAATACCGGAGCGTGGTGGAGCAATCCAGGTACGGGATTGCCATCATTCAGGATGGGGTCTTCAAGTATGTGAACCAGCGTTTGGCCGAGATGGGAGGCTTTTCGGTAAAAGAGTTGATCGGCAGCCCATCAAAAAAATTCATATCCGCAGAAGATTTGTCTAAAGTGGACGATTATCACCGCCGCCGCCTGGCAGGAGAAGATGTCGCGCCCGTATATGAACTGGAGATAAGCAGCAAAAACGGGAAAAAGATTTATATCGAGTTCAATACGGGCGTAATCACCTATCATGGCCGTCCTGCCGATCTCGTCGTTGTCCAGGACATCGGCGAGCGCAGGAAGGCAGAGGAGGCTGTCAGAGAGTCAAAGGAGCGCTACAAGGACCTGGTTGAGAAAGCCGGAGTGGCCATTCTCATCGATGACAGGGAAGCAAGGTTAAGATACTGCAACAATAACTACGCGGAGCTGTTCGGCTATTCGATGGAAGAGATAAAAAAGCAGACAATCTCAACCCTCGTCCATGCTGACGATGTGGCTCGTGTCAGCGAATACCATAAAGGGCGCGTCGAAGGCAGGGATGTTCCATCTCGATACGAATGCAAGGCGGTCAAGAAGGACGGCTCGATCATTCATATCGAAGTCAATGCCTCAGCTTTTAGAGAAGACGGGGACATCATCGGCACACGCTGCTACATGTGGGATATCACCGAAAGGAAAGAGGCAGAGGAAGCTATTCAAGCCTCGGAAGAGAAGTTTAAAACGCTTTTTAACAGTGCCAGCGATGCCATCTTTATCCACGACCTTGAGGGCCGCTTCCTGGAAGTCAACAAGGTTGCCTGCGAGCGGCTGGGCTATGGCCGTGAGCAATTGTTAAAGATGAGCCTGATGGATATCGACCTCCCTGAATATGCCCTGCAGATGCCGGAGCGAATACAGGAGCTGCGCAAGATGGGCCATATCTTTTTCGAGACTGCTCTTGTTCATCGGGACAGCTCCGTTTTACCGATTGAGCTCAGCAGCCGGATCATCGACTATGAAGGAAAAACCGCTGCGCTCAGCATTGCCCGCGATATCACCGAGCGCAAGCGGGCAGAGGAAGAGCGGAAAAGCAGCTTTGAAAGATTGCGCAGAGCCCTTGAGGAAACGGTCAATGCCCTCTCCTCTGCGGTCGAGATGCGGGACCCTTACACCGCAGGCCATCAGCACCGGGTGACCAACCTGGCCTGTGCCATAGCCAGGGAAATGGGACTTTCCAAGGAGCAGATTGAAGCCATTCGCATAGCCGGGATCATCCATGACGTAGGAAAGATTCGAGTCCCTGCCGAGATTCTGAGCTGGCCGGGCCGACTGAGCGATATAGACTTCAACGTTATCAAGACTCATCCTCAGGTCGGCTATGACATCATAAAGAAAATCGAGCTTCCCTCTTCGGTAGCGCAAATCATGCTCCAGCATCATGAAAGATTGGACGGCTCCGGATATCCTGGGGGCTTGAAAGCGAAGGATATTCTATTAGAGGCGAAAATACTGGCTGTGGCTGACGTTGTCGAGGCCATGGCCTCGCACCGGCCCTATCGCGCTGCTCTCGGCATCGATAAAGCTCTGGAGGAGATTTCTAGGAATAAAGGAATCCTCTACGACAAAAATGTTGTCGATGCCTGCTGCAGGATTCTTTCCAAGAAGAAGCAAAGGTTTAATATGTCCAAGAGGGTCGCTGCTTCCTAGAAAAAGCTGTTTCCTCTTCGTTATTCATCTTTAATCTTTGATGCGGATTTTACAGAATTCAACCCGGTAGCCGTGGCCGAGAAAACCGATATGACCTTTTTCCCTTTTTAGCCCAGGATGGTCTCTGCCGTCGATTGTGGCTGGCGTGCCGGCCTGGTCGATGTCGGCATCAACAATAGTCACGCCGTTGAGGTTAACGGTAATCCTTCTTCCTTTGGCAATGACTTCTTCGGAGTTCCATTCACCCACAGGCTTTAAATAACCTCGCTTGGCAGGGACAACACCGTATATGGAGCCATGGTATTGATACTCCTTAAGGTCCTTGTAATCGGCGGCCGAATCATCCAGGATCTGAATCTCCATTCCTTCATAGGCCGCATCGCCTGTAAGAGGAGTCCGTATGCCCAGGCCGTTGTTTGCGCCGGGAGTGAGCTTGAACTCAAAGCGCAGGATGAAGTCGCTGAATTCCTTTTCGGTGTATAAGTTTCCGCTGCCCCGGTCAGGATAGAGGACGATTTTGCCCTCTTCAGCAGCATAGCCGACAGTGTCACCCGTCCAGCCGCTGAGGTCCTTTCCGTTGAACAACGGCTCAAAGCCCTCGGCAGCCTCTTCCTCGGTCAGGACAGGGAGACACTTATCAGCAATGATCTCGCGGACAAAGATGTTGCGGAAATAGAGAGGGCTGCTGTGCGACTGGAGCTCGATCGGGCCTGTGGAATAGATCGGCTTATCCCGCTCCCAGTAGTTTTCCATCACCACCTCGTCAACGACAAGCACATCATTCAGATAGACTGTCACCCTCTCGCCGACCATCTTGATGCGGAAGGTGTTCCATTGACCGATGGGATTGTCGGCGCATTTGAGCGGCTTGCTCGGCCCAACCTTATTGTTGTAAAGCCCGCCCGAGCCTTCAGGCCATTGGGCCGGATCCCAGATCTGAACCTGGGGCGAGCCGCGGAGGTAGATGCCGCTGTCTCCCTGGCTTTCGATCTTCCAATCAACCAACAGTTCGAAATCTCTGTAGTCTTTAATCGTGCAGAGGTTTTCGCCTTTGCCGTCAAAATAGAGAATCCCGTCGACAGCCTTCCAATGCTCCTGCATGAGCTTGTCGGCCTCTGCCTGCGCCTTCTCCAGTTCCTCTGGAGTCATCTTGGTTCGGCTGGCCGGATTGCCGACAAGGCCTTTCCAGCCGGAAAGGTCTTTTCCGTTGAAAAGAGGCGCAAAGCCCTCCTGCGCTAAAATAGCTTCGATGGATTTCCCTACCCTTTCCCGTTCATATCTGTTTTGAATGATGTCAGCCGCTTTTTTCAAAGCCGATATCACTTCATCGCCAAAGAGGCCTTTATCAGCCCCAGGCTGAGGCGAAGCGATTCTGGCTGCAGCGGAGGCAGCCGCGGCTTGAAGGTCCGCATCTTTCATGAAAGGAACAACAAGCCTCAAGGACTCAATCGTCTTGACATTTGCCAGCCCCGAGAGCACGACTCTCTTCTCCTCAACATTGGCTGCGATGCCTAGGACATTTTCCAGCCTGCCCAGCTTCTCTTGAGGTGAAAGCTCAGCTTCGTTCGCCAACCTCACATAGCCCTGAAGAGCCAGCAGCCGATGCTTTTGATTCGCTGTTGAGCGGAAGATTGCGAGCAATTCATCTGCAGCCCTGAGCTCAGGCCATCGAGACAAAGTCAAGACTGCTGCATCCTGAACCAATGGGTCTGCGCTTTTTGTGGCAGCGATTACAGCCTGATAGGCATTCTCGCCGCAGATCCTTGAAAGAGGCAAGAGAAGGTCAGCCTGATGCGGGGCTGGGGCCTTTTTTAAAGCTTCCAGAAATAGGTCAGCTCGCCTCTCCAGATCAGGAATCAAATTGGCGCTGGCCACAGCCGCATTTTGAGCAAGGGAAATTTCACGTCTCTCCTGAGATTCGAGGAGTATATCGATTAGACGCTGGAGGTCATTTTCACTCGCCAGGTTTTCAAGCGCGGCCAGAGCGGCAAGCCGCACTGCGGCATCGTTGCTTTTTGTTTGGGCATAGACAAGCTCTATCTTTTCCTTTGCCATCCGCTCTGAAAGAATTTCCATAAGAGCGACTTTTGAGGGCCCGGGCATTTCTTCGAAAGACTTAGAAATCTTAGGAATAACCAGTTCGTAGGGAAAGCCCAAAAGAGCTTGCTTTACAGCCCTGATTTCATCTTCTTCGCTTGTGCCCAGAATGGAGAATAAATCCTGAATAACGCTGTTTGCTCCAAGCTTCGCGGCTGCTGGAATGGCAGCCAGGCGAACAGCTTTCTCCCCGCTTCTCATTGCTTCGAGCAACACAGGCAGTGCGGATTTATCCCCTCGGCTGCCGAGCATGGCGATGATCTCAGCTTGAGCTTCTGCTTGAACTCCGGCCATTCTTTCAATCCATCTGGCTGTCGCCCCCTTACCTTGGATGGAGCCTGCAAGCTCGAGCGCCCTCAAGCGGAGGTCTTTATTAGGATTATCCATTGCAGCCAGCAGGTCTTCAAAAACGCTCTCACCTAAAATAGCGGCAAGCGTACTCAGCGCAGAACAGGGAACATTGCTTTCCTGAGGAGCTGTGTAGTTCTTTATCAGGCTGCGGCAGATTCTGACGCTGCGAATCTTGTTCCCGGCTTCGGCGAGACGCCGCGCATACAATAGATACAACGATGGCGCCATCTCTCTTTCGTAGGGCGATGAGGCCAGGGCAACGCTATCCAGCGCACTTTCTGATTTGGGGTCCCCGATATTGGCCAGCGCAGAGAGAGCCACCTGGCGGAGGTTTTGGTCGCTGCTCGATGCATATTTGATAATCTTTTTTGCAGCCGCCTGGCTGCGAAGCTCACCGAGCGCTTTTATGAGCGTGATTCTGTTCGCTCCTGAAGCCAGGCTGAGGGATTTCAAAAACGCCTTCTCTACCCTGGCGGAACGAATGACCAGCAATGCCTGGGCTGCTGGCTCGCAGAGCATTTTATCCTCGAGAAACCTGCTGAGGGGCTTGACCGATTCCTCTCTTCCGGCGAGTTGAAGCTGGCTGATCAAAAAAGCCCTGACCTCGCTCTCCGCGGCTGAATCCAGAGCCTTGATGAGCGTCTTGGCATACAAGCGGCGCTCATTTTCAGCGCCCTGGCGGCTGACATAAACGGCCAGCCCGTTAAGGGCGAACCTGACCTTTGTGTCGTCGCCTGCTCCAGAAGGAAGCAGCATCCGGCAGGCTTCAAGAATTCCTAAAGGTCCATAGTGCAGGAGCTCAGCGCTGTAAGCGTCTCTTTCAGCAGAGCTTTGGGCTGGAAATTTTTCAATGATTTCAGAAATTTTTATTTTGGATGTCTCTGCTTCTTGCGAGCCAAGGATTGAAAGGCTGCATAAAAATAGGGCAGCAATCATGATTGTTGTTATTCTCTGGGTCTTCATCCTCATCTCTCTCCATAAAAAGTTTTGTCTTAAAGGTGCCATGGTGCCCGCATCGGCTGACGGACAAGACGGTTTGCCTCTTCGTCATCGATGAAGAGCTGTCTGGCTGGGTCAAAGCGAAGAGGCCTTCCCAGACGGACGGCAATGACACTCAGATTGACCAGAGTGCAGGAGCGGTGCCCGTTTTCTTCGTTCAAGGCAAACTTCTTTCGAGACTTCACAGCTTCGATAAAATCGATTATCTGGGGCTCGGGGTCTGGAAGGGCGGCTATTTTTTCTTTTAAACCAGGAATATCCGATTTAAAATCCTTGAACAGCTTTCCATCCGGGCCTTCGATGAAGGGCAGCTCTTCATCCCTGTTTTCCCCATCCAGGATGATTTCACAGCCGTCATCATACTTCAAGCGTATCATCCGCCAGGTTCTGCAGGCATCCGGGTGCTGCTGGGGACAATCGGCTTCGATTTCAATCGGACTTGTCTTGTCCTTGTCAAGGATATACTGGACAGGATCAAGGTAATGCATTCCCATGTCTCCCAGGCCGCCGCCGTCATAATCCCAGTATCCCCGGAATGAGCCGTGGACTCGATGCGGATGGTAAGGCTTGTAGGGAGCAGGGCCAAGCCAGAAGTCATAATCTAACTCTTTGGGCACAGGCTCAGGCTTCAAATTTGTTTTTCCGCTCCAGTAAAATTTCCAGTCGAAGCCTGTTGCAGCCCCGACTGTGACTTTTAACGGCCAACCCAGCATTCCGCTCTGAGTCAGTTTCTTGATAGGCTTCACCGTAGTTCCAAAGCCATAAAACTGGTCTGTGAACCTGAACCAGGTGTTCAACCTGAAAATACGTCCGTTCTTCTGCACAGCTTCGACAACCCTCTGCCCTTCCCAGATTGTCCGCGTCATCGGCTTTTCACACCAGATATCCTTTCCTGCTTCTGCGGCAGCGGCTGCGATAAGAGCATGCCAATGGGGTGGAGTTACGATGTGCACGATGTCGATGTCTGAGCGCTCAAGGACTTGGCGGAAATCCTTGTAACCTTTAACTCCCTGGCCTCCGATTTCAAGCGCATTTTTGAGATGGCTCTCATCGACATCGCATACGGCCAGAAGCTTGGCTCCTGGATAGCGAAGGTGCGCCTGTCCCATGCCGCCCACCCCGATGACTGCCTTGGTCAGCTGGTCGCTCGGCGCCGTATAGCCTTGACCCCCGAGGACGCGGCGCGGCAAGATGGTCAAAGCAGTGGTGAAAAATATTGTTTTTTTTATAAAGTCCCGCCTGCTGAGCGACTTTCTTTTAGCCATACCCATCTCCCTTCTTAAATTTTCTTAAAGGATGGCTTTCTTGAAATGAATCTTTAGACCTGTCTCCGGAATCGAAATTCTCTAAAATTAGTAGTTGACTTTTACGCCTGTGTTGTAGAAGAAGAAGGAGAATCTGTCGGTCAGTTCGTCGATCATCTTGGTCGTGCTGCTCGAGCCGTGTCCGGAGCGGGTTTCTATCCTGATCAAAACCGGATTTTTGCCTTTATGTTTTTCCTGCAGAGTCGCAGCATACTTGAAAGAGTGACCGGGCACAACCCGGTCATCATGGTCAGCAGTCGTCACCAATGTCGCCGGATAGGAGACGCCGTCTTTGATGTTATGCAGCGGAGAATAGGAATAGAGGTTTTTGAAGTTCTTCTCGTCGTCGCTTGAGCCGTATTCGACAGCCCATCCCCAGCCGACAGTGAATTTGTGGTAGCGAAGCATATCCATGACTCCAACTGCGGGAAAGGCCACCTTGAACAAATCAGGGCGTTGGGTCATGCAGGCTCCGACCAGCAGTCCGCCGTTGGATGCCCCGGCAACGGCCAGCTTGTCCTTTGAGGTGTACTTTCCCCTGATGAGATATTCAGCAGCAGCGATAAAGTCATCAAACACATTCTGCTTGTTCAGCAGCATTCCTGCCTGATGCCACTTCTCTCCGTACTCCCCTCCTCCTCGCAGGTTCGCTACGGCGTAGACAACGCCGTTCTCCAGAAGCACAATATTGGTTGGACTGAAGTAGGGAACGGTGCTGGAATTGAAACCACCGTAGCCATAAAGATAGGCAGGATTCTTGCCGTTCAATTTCAAGCCCTTCTTGTGGACGATGAACATCGGGACTCTGGTCCCATCCTTGCTGGAGTAGAAAACCTGCTTGACCTCATAATCCTCAGGATTGAATTTAACCTCTGTCTTATGAAAGACTTCTGATTTGCCGCTGGCGATATCATATTTATAAATCATGGGCGGAAAAGTGAAGGAAGTGAAGGTGTAGAAGGTGATTTTGTCCTCTCTTTTGCCGTAGAAGCCGCCCGCTGTTCCAAGAGCAGGGAGTTCGATTTCCCAATGAAGCCTGCCGTCCAGCTCATGCTGATAAATGCGGGTGCTGGCATCTTTGAGATAGCTGCAGAACATCTGGCCGCCGACAACAGAAGCGCCGGACAGGACTTCTGGTTTCTCAGGGATGATGGTCTGCCAGTTTTCTTTTTCCGGCTTTTTGGGGTTCATCAGAACGACTTTGTAATTGGGGGCATCGGTGTTGGTGAGCACCAGGAATTTATCGCCGACATTGTCGATGACATATGTATCGAATTCAAAGCCTTTGACCAGAGGCTCGAAATTCATAGCTTTTCGGGAGAGGTCTTTGTAGTAAAGCTCGTTGCCGTGGGTTCCCTCGGATATGGTTAAGAACATAAATTTTTCGTCTTCGGTGATTTCCACCCCTTGGTATCTAAACGGATGTTCCTTATCCTCGTAGATGAGCCTATCTTTTTGCTGAGGGTCGCCGAGCTTATGGTAGTAAATTTTTTGATTGGCGTTTTTGGCTGTGAGCTCCTGGCCCTTTTCCGGCTTGTCGTAGCCGCTGTAGTAGAATCCATTGCCATGCCAGGCTGCGCCTGAAAACTTCACCCACTGAATGCGGTCGCTCAATTCCTTCCTGGATTCGACCTCCATCACCCTGAGCTCCTGCCAATCCGAGCCTGCTTCGGAACGGGCGATTGTTACCTGCCTGTTGTCCTTGGAAAATCCCACAAGGCCAATCCTCACTGTGCCATCTGGAGACAGCTTGTTAGGGTCGAGAAACACCTCAGGCTTTCCGTCCAGCCCTTTCTGGATATAAATCACAGACTGGTTCTGCAGGCCATCGTTCTTATAAAAGAAATAATATTCCCCTGCCCGAAAGGGCGAACCGTATTTAGGATAGTTGTAGATTTCGGTTATGCGCTGGCGAATCTTCTCCCTAAAGGGAATCTTCTCCAGATAGGCAAAGGTCACTTTGTTCTCTGCTTGAACCCAGTCCTTAACTTCCTGGGCATTCTCATCCTCCAGCCAGCGATAAGGGTCCTGGACTTTAGTGCCAAAATAGTCGTCCACCTGGTCGACTTTCTTGGCGACCGGATAGGCAAGCTTAACCTGGGTTTCCGCCTTTTTGCAAGCCGGAAGGAAGATGAGAAGCGCCAAGATGGCAAAAGCAATGAATCTTTTTTTCATGTCTGCCTCCATTCACATATAAACATTTAAAATGAATTTTTAGAAATCCCCCATCCTTCCCGACAGAAATTATGACAATAAGAAGAACAACCTTGGCAATTTTTTATTTATTTTCAATTAACGATTCTTAAATTTGTTAAAAAAAGCTTATACCATAACAAAAGATATTGGTCAATAAAGAATAGAAAAAAATATAGTAGGACGCGCTTTTAGTTTGATTTTTTTGCTGAATTTTTTAAGTCAAATCAAAGAGTCTGACTTCTGCTTATTCTGGCCATATAGCAAATGTCCATTCCTGATTTTTTGAAAGAGAGCCTGGGCTCTATGCCTTCTTTCTTTCACAGAAGATGACAGACTGTTATTAAAGAAAAAAAGGCAGAAATCAGGGTCGAGCTCCACCGCTTCTTCAAACTTCTTGAAGGCAATTTGAAAGTCTTCTGCTTCTTTTGGGCTAAAGGATTGGCCAGTAGAAAGAGAAACCAGGTCGTTGAAGACAAGAGGATGATTCTTGTCCAAGACGAGTGCTTTCTGATAGGCTTCAACGGCATTCAAGAAATCTCTCTTGCTCCAGTAGGCGACTCCAAGAAAATTCCACAGCTCAGGGTTATAATCTACAGAGGTCAATCCCTTTTTCAAAATTTCGATGGCCCAGTCATACTCTCCGACCTCGATCAGAAAAATGCTGTAAGCGCAGATTGTTTCATGGACAGAATGGTTATTCTCAAGCTCTTTTTTGAGAATCTCCAAAGCTTCTGCCAGGGTTCCCTTTTCTTTGTACAGAGCGGCGAGATAAGAATAAGCACGGTCAGAGCTCTTCTTTTCAGCAATGACTTCGCTCAAAAGCCTTATCCCTTTCATGACTCGCCTCCATCACCCCCCGTGCTTTCATCTCGCTGCAAACGGCGAGAAACTTTTTACCCCAACACTTTCTTTTCAGCACTTGCTGCCTTCCGTCACCGTTGAGAGCTTGAACAAGGAGGGAAGCCCCTTCCGCGCCGCATGCAGAAGGGGCTTCGAGCCTGAGCTTTCCACTGCTTAGAAGTCGAACCTTACTCCAAATCTGAAGACTCTGGGATTGAGGATTCTCAGGTCTTGATTGAAGTCGGGCGAAGTGATTTGTCTTTCTTTACTCAGCGAATGAGCAGCATTGGTGATGTTGAAGGCATCTGCGGCCAAGGTGACCTTGGCAGTCTCAAAAATCTTGAAAACCTTCTCCAGCCTGAAGTTGAGAACCCAGAAAGCTGGCAGACGTCCATCTCCGAATTTTCCTTTGCCGTCAGGGCTTCCGTAGAGCTCTTGTTGCCCAATTCCAGGCATATTCACCATAACATAAGTTGGCTTGACGTATCCTTCCCTGGCGACGAAAACACCGCTAAGATTTATTCCCCAAGGCAGCTGGTAAAGCCCAGAGAGCTTGAACATCCATCTGGAATTGACAAAAATGCCTCTTACTCCCGATCCTCCGCTTTCAGGAGCGACGACTCCTCCCTCATAATACTGCTGATTGTTTAAACCGACATCAACGGCACGGGACTCAACATCATCGATATAGCCGATGTATTCACCTTTATAGAACCTTTTCCAGTCAGCATAGGTGAAGGAGCCAGCCATCATCCATTTGTGAGAAAGCCTCTTTGTCCAGACAAGCTGGGAGCCAAGGTAGCGTTCATAACGCTCCTTATAATTTGTCCTGTACTGATAAGGGTAGCTATCGGTGCGGCCATAATAGTCATAGTCGACGGTGTCGTCGTGACCGGCAACATAATAATTTGCCTCTGAATCAAGGGTTCCGTCAGGGAGCATGAACCTTGTCCATGTCTGGCGATGGTATCTCTTGTAGAATAGCTCCAGCCTGGCGGCAAAATCTGTAAAGAGCTCTTTCTCATAGCTGAGGCTGATCTCATCCAGAAGAGGGGAATTGTAATTAGGGTCGAATTTGTTTACGGGTTCTAGGCTCGTCGGGTCAGAAGGGTTGACGTTGGAGCTCCACAGCCAGTAGGTAGGGTCACTTGGATCCTGCAAGGTTTCAGTATCATAGTCATATCCGAAGATCTCATCCGCAGTGACGCGTCCGTTATCGTCCAAATCCTGCCAGACCATGTCAATTTCCGTCCAGCCCAAGGGATTGTTGAAGTCAGCAATGTTGAATCCTGACTGAGAGCCGTAGCGGGCGATCGAGAACTTGAAGACATCCTTCCCCTTTCCGAACAGGTCATAGGACAGGCTGAAACGCGGCGAAAAGACCTTCCATCTGACTCCAGGGTCAAACTTGTCGATGCTGAGAGCAGGCATATAATAAGGCAGCCAGGGCGAGGCCTTGATGTTGACATCCCTTACTGTAGATTTTTCCTGGTCGTACCTGAGCCCGAGGTTGATGGCCAGTCGTCCAACCGTCAACGTATCCTGGATAAAAGCGGAATAGCGGGCAAAGGAATAATTAACGATGTAATCTCTGAGCAGCCAGATTTCCCACCATTCTCCGGTCGGGACAGCATAATCAGAGGGTCCGTAGTAGTTGAGGACGAGATTTCCTTCATAGAGGTCATAGGTATTGACTGTTGCGGTCACATAATCGACTCCGAACTTGATTTCGTGGTTTGCGCCCAGGATTCCTTCAGCGAAATAGTTGCCACTGAAGTTGAGGTTGAGCTGGTCTCTATCCGTGCCATAGTCATCGATATTTCCACTAAGGCGGAAGCTGGGATAATAAGAGAAAATCTCATAATCTCCTGAGCCGTCTGCGGTATGCTCGTTTACAGGATTGAGGAAGAAGCCGCCGTTGGTGAAAATGGCCTTGGCATTGAGGTACAGGTTCCCGAACATCTGCTCCAACTCGCCCTTCCAGATATAGCCCGGGCCAACCTGGTTCCAGAAAGTTTCAGGATCCTGCACCGTGTATCCCCAGTCGGCCCTGTTCCACTTCTGCTTGTTGTCGTACTCGACAAAGGCGTTGAGCCTTGTCGATTTCGTGAGTTGAAAATCCAGTTTCGCGTAGCCCGAGGCCAGCCAAGTCTTGTCTGATGTCCCAGAGAGGGTCAGGGCATCGATATCCTGAATTCCATAGGCGATATAAAACCAGGCTCTGTCCTTGACCAGAGGGCCGCCAAAATTGGCGCCATAAAGATACAACTTGTTCACTCCTGCCGGGCTGTAGCCTTTATCCTTCAGCTCAAGAGGGACATTGTCGGCCTGCCATCTTTTATCTTCGGCATCGAGAAAGAAAGTGCCCGAGTAGTTGTTTCCGCCGCGCTTGGAGACGATGTTGATCTGGACTCCTCCTGTTTGGGAACGGATATCGTTGTTTCCATAGTTGATTTGGAGCTCTTCATAGCCTGAAATATTGAGATAGGCAGGAGCCGCTCCCAGAGCAGAATTGTCCGTTATATTGGCTCCGTCAATGTTCCAGGTGTTATCGTTCTCTGTCGAGCCGTGGCCGTAATAAGAAGACTGCTGTCCGCCTTCATTCCCTCCGACGTCTTCCCTGTCAACCAGCATTCCAGGAATGAGGGCCATCAATACCCAGGGATTCCTGGCTGTGGGCAGGTCCATGATCATTTCTTGAGTGATGTTCACTCCCACCTGAGCCCTCTTGGTGTCGATGACTGGATTTTCGGCAACGACTGTGACTTCCTCGCTAAGCTTCGCCATCTCCATGACGATATCCAGATTGATGTCTCTCCCAAAAGAGACAGTGAGGTTTTCGCGAACGACAGTTTTGAATCCCTGGAGTTCGAGCTTCAAGACATAATCATCAGAGACAGGCAGGTTCAGGAAGCGGAAATTTCCACCCTGTGAGCTGACAGCCGAGGTTGGAGCAATCTTGGACCCGGTTAGAGTCACGTTGACTCCAGGAAGGAGTTCGCCCTGGGTGTCCTTGACAACTCCCCTTATGGCCCCAAATTCTTGGGATAAGCCGAAGGTCCCTAGCAGCAGGAAGAGGAAGATTAGAATCGTGATTAAGATTAATGTTTTTTTCATTTTTTCCTCCTTCTCTTCAAAGACGTTCCCTAAGGAGCAAAAATTTTGCTCCTCCTACAAATTCTATTTTCTTTCTCACTTCGATTCTCACCTCCTTTTTGAATTTATCCTCAGTTTTCGTCTCTGCCATTCTTTTATCCCGAAGATATCTGTCTAAAATTCGCCTCTCCTTGGATGAACGTATGGTTCTTTATTGTGACTTTTCATTTTTTTTCTTATTTTTATGGTCCTTCTTCTCTCAGCCTTTTATAAAGCAAGAAAGGTGCCACCTTAATCAAAGCAAAAAAATATCAGTAAAAAGGTAACAAAAATCAGAATTAAATATTCAAAAATCCAGATTTTTTCCCTGGAAAATGGCTAAACATGGATTTATCCCGGCTGAGGCAGATGAAGCCCTTAAAAAAGGCAATAAAAAATCAAATTGTCTAATTTTTAGACATGGATGCACCCGAGCCGAATGAGCGATTACAGCTTTCTTCCGCGGATAGGATAGGAAAAATTAAATTAAAGGCGTATGTCTAATTTTCATACATCGGGAAAAAATTTGGACAGGTTTCATTTCTTGATATTATATTTTTTGATTTTATTGTCCAAAGTCTGACGGGTAAGCCCGAGTATTCTGACAGCTTTGCTCTTGTTCCAACCGACATGCCTCAATACCCTGGCGATGTGGTCTGCCTCCATGTGCTCGACCGATTCAAGCGGCGCCGGGATTGTTCTTCCTCCACTGCGGATGTAATGAGGCAGGTCCTCTGGCTGGATTATCTCGCCGTCTCCTAGAATAACGGCACGGTCTATGCAATTCTTCAGCTCCCTGATGTTACCCGGCCAATTATATGAAAGGAGCAATTGCTTTGCCTTGGGCGAGATTTTTTTAACCCTTCCGGCGATGAAGTGTTGGGCAAGAGGGATGATGTCTTCCTTCCGGTCCCGCAGTGGTGGAAGAGTGATAGGAACGACGTTCAACCGATAAAAAAGGTCTTCACGAACCCTCCCTTCCTCCACAGCCTTCTTCAGCTCTTTGTTTGTGGCCGCAATAACCCGGACATCAACCTTTATAGTTTTTGTTCCTCCGACCCGCTGGAACTCCTTTTCCTCAAGAACCCGAAGCACTTTTGCTTGAGTATCAAGGCTCATGTCTCCGACCTCGTCAAGAAAAATGGTACCTCCGTCCGCTGTTTGAAATTTTCCTTCTCGGCTGTCAATGGCTCCAGTGAAAGCACCTTTCTCGTGGCCGAAAAGCTCGCTCTCAATCAATTCCTTGGGCATGGCCGCACAGTTAACAGCTACGAAAGGCTTATGACCACGAGGAGACAAGGAATGGATCGCCCTTGCCAGCAATTCCTTGCCTGTTCCTGTCTCGCCCTGGATGAGGATGGTTACATCCGAAGGCGCGACTTTCTTTATAGCCCCGAAAACGTTCTTCATCTCCTCCGAATCCCCAACAATCTGGACCTTTGGTTTCAATTCATTTAACAGACGGATGTTTTCCTGGACGACCTGGCGATGAAGATGGGCATTTCCTAGGGCAATTGCTGTCAGTTGAGACATGGCTGCTAAGAAAATGAGCTCATCTTCGGAAAAAATTCCGGCTGAAGCCCGATTGTCCAGATAGACGACTCCTAGAATTTTTTCTTTGAAGAGAAGTGGGACGCACATCGCGGAGCGAATGTTGTATTCCTTGACGCTCTCGGCTTGTCCAAACTGGCTGTCCTGGAGGGCGTTGCTGGTCAGAATGGAAACGCCATCCTTGAACGCCTTATAGATTATCGTTTTGCTTGCTTCAAGCTTCTCTGGATTCAAGTCGCCCGTGTTATCCCGGGCAATCTCACAGCTCAGTTCTCCCCTCTCTTCATCGACCAGAGCGATGAAGCCTCTTTCAGCCTTCAGCGTTCTGAATGCACATTTCATGGTTTCGTTCAGCAAGTCGTGCGGGTCTTCTAGGTAGGAATTCACAGTTTTGCTGAATTCGTAGAGGAGCATCAACCTCTGATGATCGCTCTGCAGGGAGAGGATATCCTTGGCGTTAAAATCTTCTGCGGAAAAGGGCACAATTTTTTGGGTCTCCAAGGAGGCGACCTCCAGGGGCTGCTGGGACATGTCTTTATCCTCGAGAAACTTAACGTCGATCTCGGAAAAAGCCTCCTCAGATTTGAAGATTAATGTCGAGTCACCGATCTGTATTCTATCGCCGTCGCTTAATCTGTGGCAGGAAACGATTCTTTCATTGACCCTGACCGGATATTTGGCACCTCTATCGTGTATCTCGTAACCGCCGTCTTCGAGGGCTATGATCTCGGCGTGCTCGCGGGAGACGAAGGGGTCGGTCAGAGTTATGTCGCTTTCCAGACTTCTGCCGATTGTCGTCTTGGCTTTGGAGAACAGAAATTTTCTGAGTTGAGAATCCTTGCTCTGCAACAATAAATAAGGCATTTTTTACAATGCTATCACAACACTTCGCAGACAAGCAACTGTAAGAATTTTTTTTGGGGAGCAAAAAAGGGGCAGCCTCATTATTGACTGGCTACCCCCTTTTTGTCTGTCGGGCTGGCGATATTTTTGATTTATGGGTTTAATTAATGCAAAGCTTGAATTCTAAATTATTTTTTTATATTTGAACTGCAAATTTAGAAAAAAAGAAAGGGGACAGTTCCCCTTTGGCAAAAGGGACTGTCCCCTTTCTTCTCTTT
>Ga0315306_10000365_pt1 | contig 21624 bp, 24 predicted proteins | sample TDP1_MG_FD_203803 | JGI IMG/M metagenome (GOLD analysis project Ga0315306, IMG submission 203803) | Freshwater sediment microbial communities from Lake Towuti, South Sulawesi, Indonesia - TDP1 | ecosystem: Environmental > Aquatic > Freshwater > Lake > Sediment | place: Indonesia: South Sulawesi... | reverse complement strand
CTGAGGTGGGGCACTATGTCTGCGTGAAGAGGAGAGGCTTCCTGGCGGCTCTGATTGGCGCGCTCAAAGACCTGCGCATCCTCTGGTTCAAGCCTCTGTCAAGGGACAAGTCAATAACCGAGGAGGAGAGGCGCAGAGCCGAAGTCACGGCGAAACTGTTGAAACTCATAACGGTTTCGAGTTACGGAGTCAGCGTTAGGATTCATGGACTCGCGTGTCCGCCGCTAGCCGAATCCATCACTGGCTATGGACGGTGGGCTCTCCAGACAACCTGGAACATGGCTGAGGAGAACGGGTTGCACCCAGTCTACGGAGACACCGACTCCGTTTTCTTGGAAAACGCCCCCATGGAGAAAGTAGACTGGCTGATCAGAACTGTTAAAGAAAGGTTGAGACTCGACCTCGCCGTGGACAGGCGCTACTCCATCTGTGTCCTTTCGAAGGCTAAGAAAGCCTACTTCGGCATTTTGGAAGACGGCACACCTGAGCTCAAGGGACTGACAGCCATCAAGTCAAACGCGCCCAACTTTATTCAGAACGTTTTTCGCAGCAGCGTGAGAGAGCTAAGCCAAGTGAAGAACGCGCAGGAGTACGAAGTGGCAAAGGCGAAGATGGCTGCGATTGTTCAGAAGGCTATGCAGGACCTACGAGAAAGAAAAGTAGAACTGAAAGACTTGGTGTACTCGGTGAAGCTGTACCACGACCCCAGAGAGAAGCTTGAATCGAAGGTTCTGCCCCAGCCCTATCAGTGTGCCGCCCAACTCATCGACTCTGGTAGAGAGGTCAAACAGCGAGACGTGGTCAACTTCATCAAGGTCAAGCCGTTCACCTATCGCGGAAGAGAGTTCACGGTGAAGCCAGCGGAACAGGTGAAGAGTGTGTTAGAGATAAACGCTGAGGACTACATTCGAAACATGACTACAGCGCTGAATCAGACGTTCAAGCCAATGAACATAACCTTTGAGGCGAAGGTTGAAGCGAAAATAACAGAATGGTTAGGTGAGCAAACGTGACTATTTCCGCTTTGCCTTTTCCCGGAAAGCAACCGACCACATAACAAAATTTATATCTTACATCATCGTTTCCTCATGAACAATAGCCTGACCAAAATAGAGCTCAGCGCAAGAGTCGTTTCTACCGACGAAGGCTGGTTCCGTCTAGGTTCGGGCTAGTTCCGCGATAAGGACGAAGGAAGCACATGCCTAGTACAGGAGGAAAATTTTGAAGATAAGTGAACTACGAGACGGAATGAAGAGAGTGGATGTCGAAGCAAAGATAATCGAAAAGTCAGGTGCCCGAGAGGTCCTATCGAGATACAAGGACACGGTGCACCGAGTAGCCTCGGCGACCATAACCGACGGGACAGGCAACATAAAACTAACCTTGTGGAACGACCAAATCGACCAAGTCAACGTCAACGACACAGTGAGAGTGGAGAACGGCTACGTCACCAGCTTCAGAGGCGAGATTCAACTCAATGTGGGCAGATACGGAAAACTCAGCGTCACATAAAATGAAAAATGTCCGAGTCAAGGAAGAATTTTGAAAGAATAAGCGAGGTGAAAAAATGGAATATGGAAGAAGAGAGAGAAGAGGATTCGGTCCCCGACGATTCCCGCCGAAACCAGTCGAAATGGGAAAGGAATACGACGTAGAGATCCAGGAGACAAGCCGCCGAGGCGAGGGCATAGCGAGAATCAAAGGACTGGTGTGCTTTGTTCCCAACACCAAACCAGGCGACAAAGTCAAGATCAGAATAGCAAGGATCAGTCGGAGATTCGCAGAGGGAGAAGTCGTAGGAAAGGCTGAAGCAAAACCTGAGGGCGAAGCAGAAGCCGCAGCAGAGGAAGAAACAGAGGAAGAGGCAGAGACAGAGACTGAGGCTGAGGAAGAGGGCGAAACAGAGTAACACCAAACCTCTCTCTATGACACGCACGCCTCAAACTTTTCCAAAACCCCCTTTCAATTTCTCTTTAACTTATTTGTGATACTCTTGAACGCACACGTGGAGTCTCGGCGTTGCCATCCACTTCTTCTTGAAGCCCTCTAGTCCAGGGTTGCAAGCCCAACCAATGTCTAGCCACTTGAAGCCCTCAGACTTCGCGTAGAGGATTTCCTCGTATATCAGAAAGTCCGCGAGCGATGGATAGTCGAGGTAAAAACCCAGGGGTATCGCCAACACATCCTCTAAGGAGTCAACGACATCGAACCCGATGAGTCTGCTATTCAGAAAGGCGTTGAAGAGCTTCGGCGACGAATACTTTTCGACGTATTCATCGATTTTTAGGTAGAGTTGGTAATCCCACAGGGCGTAACTTCTCTTGGTCAAGTGAAGCGCCATGAGATGCGCGTGCGCCGGAGTCACAGCCTTACCCAGGGCGAGGGTGTAACCCCTCTTCTTCGCGTTGTTGACTCGGTATCTGAGGTCTTTGTAGGCGCCGCCGCGCAAGCCATCGTCAAACTCTGAGAGATTTATTTGGTAGTCTTTGTCGAAATAGACGGTTTCACAGTGATAGCCATACACGTCCAATGGCAGCTTCACTGGCGAGGTGACAATGACCTTCTGTGGCTTGAACCGCTCAATCGAAGCTCGCAAACAACCTGCTCTGTCTTCCTTTTTGCCGAGGAGCTCAAAGAGAGTTATCCAGAGCGTTCCAGTCAAATCGTCGTGATAGAGGAGATACGTATCTTCGTAGAGATAGGGCTCCCCATAGGCAGAGGCATACAGCGCGACCAAGTGCTCATCAAAATAACCGCGTCTCTGACAAGAAAGAATATCCTCGTGAGAGAGCCTTTTCACTTTCAAAAGAGCCTCGTCTAAAAAGAAATGTATCCCTCTCAAACACTATAAAATCCTTGTGCTCTTTCCAAAAGCACAGAGACTTTGGGAAAACTTTTCATTGCCAAACAGCACTAACTATGTCAAGCTGGGAGACAAAATGAAGCGCGAAGATTTTTTGGGCTCGCCTGTCGTACACATGAGACTCAAACCGAAAATGACCGTGAACCAGCTCATAGAGCAATTCGAGAACTCGGGTTCCTTCGGAGCTGGAAGACTGGCCGCCGCCTGCGACGTATACGAGCGAATGATAAGAGACGAACAGTGCACCATTTTTCTCGCGTTGGCTGGAGCCATGGTGCCGGCTGGGTTGCGCGCCACCATAGCCGACCTCATAAGAAAGAGAATGATAGACGCTCTCGTGAGCACGGGAGCCAACATGGTTCACGATCTAATCGAAGCCTTGGGCGGTCACCACTACAAGGGACACTGGTTTGTAGACGATTTTCTACTCTATAGATATCACATATATCGAATCTACGACATCTTTGTCCCCGAGGAGGACTTCGTAAAAGCCGACGAGACTCTGATAGAGACCTTCGACGAAATCGCAAACCACAGCGAAAAAGATACTTACTCAACTAACGAGCTCATGCGAGAAATAGGAAGCCGACTGAAAGACCCTGAATCCATTGTCAGAGCAGCCTACGAGGCAAACGTTCCAGTGTTTCTCCCTGCAATGCGCGACTCAGAATTCGCCTACATACACCGAGTTCACTCACACCACAGCGAAGGAAGAGAACTCACCGTAGACGCTTTCAGAGAAGTGCCCGAAATGCTCACCATCATGGAACGCTCCCCCCACATAGGCATGATAGTCATAGGAGGAGGGGTACCCCGAAACTCAGTTCAACACGCCGCGCTGATGACGGGAAAGGGTCTCGACTACGCTGTGATAATAACGACAGACCGACCAGAAAGCGGGGGGCTTTCAGGCTCAACACTCGAAGAAACAATCAGTTGGGGAAAGGTCAAAAGAAAGGCTGACAAGACAATGGTTGTATCCGACGCTCTCATCGCCTTCCCCCTAATCGTTGCCGCGGTTCTGGAGAGGCTCGGAGAAAACTTCCACAGAAGGGGCAACCCGAAATAGGAGGACCAAATAATGGAGGAAAAATCTGAGTCGAAGGAAAAATTCTGTGGAAACTGCCGTTACCACAACACATATAAATATCCCGATTTGATTTTCTGTTTCGTGCTGTATAAAAAGCGGGACAAACCTGTTGTTTCAACTCTCCACTGCTGTGATGAGTGGGAGTTCAAACCTCAGGGATGCTTCTGTTTGGAAGACACCTTGAAAAAGGGTCGCCGAAAAAGTTAGTGGCAGGTGATGTTTGTGTCCGAGGAACTTGGAAATATAGCCTTAAGAGAAGCCGCCAAAAACGGTGCCTCATACGCTGACATCCGCATCGGCGAAATCTTTGACGAAAACCTAACCGTGAAGAATGGCGTGCCCGAGGAGGTCAACGTTCTACAAAGCCGTGGGTTCGGAGTGCGGGTAATCGTCAAGGGAGGTTGGGGATTCGCCGGCTCAGTGGAACTATCAAGGGAGGAAGCGAAGGAGGTAGCACGAAGAGCCGTAAAAATAGCAACCGCGAGCTCCAAACTGAAAAAGAAAGCAGCGAAAATGGTCCCAGCAGAAACACGGAAGGCTAAGTATTCAACACCTATGAAGAAGGATCCGTTCAAGATCCCAGTGGAAGACAAGATAGAGGTTCTCATGCAAGCCGAGAGAACACTGGCAAAACAGTCTAGCCTCATCAAGACTTCTCAGGCTCACTTCCGCGCCTTTCGAGAGAACAAATTCTTCCTGAGCACAGAAGGCGCTGAAGTGACTCAACAAATCATGTGGTGCGGAGGAGGCATGTCTTGTGTTGCCCTGAGGAACGGAGAGGCACAGCGCAGATCGTATCCGAGTTCGTTTAGGGGCAACTGCGGCACCAGTGGCTACGAGTTCTTTGAGTCTCTCAAAATCGTTGAACACGCTAAAGACACTGGCAGAGAAGCGGTTAAGTTGCTCGATGCGGAGAAGTGCCCGCCAAAAGAGACAGACCTCATTCTCTACGGAGACCAGTTGGCGCTTCAAATTCACGAAAGCTGTGGGCATCCAACGGAACTGGACAGAGCACTGGGCACAGAAGCAGACTACGCAGGCACGAGCTTCTTGACGCCAGACAACCTTGGAAAGCTCAGATACGGTTCAAAGCACGTCAACATCGTGGCAGACGCCACAGTTCGCGGTGGCTTAGGAACCTTTGGTTACGACGACGAAGGAACTCCAGCAAGGCAGGTTCACTTGATCAAGGAAGGACTATTTGTTGGATACCAGACTTCTCGTGAAACAGCCGCTGAGTTGGGACTCAGGAAGAGTAGCGGAGGAATGCGCGCCGATTCTCCTCTGGCTCTGCCTATTATTAGAATGACAAACATCAACCTCTTGCCCGGAGGGTGGAAGGCTGAAGATATCATCGAAGACACCAGAGGCGGCGTTCTCATGCTTACCAACCGTTCGTGGAGCATTGATGACCGACGCTTGAACTTCCAATTCGGGACAGAGATCGCTTGGGAGATAAAGAACGGCAGCAGAGGAAAGATGATAAAGTATCCCACCTACACAGGAATAACTCCACAGTTCTGGGGCTCCTGCGACGCCGTGAGCAAGGACGACTGGATGATGTGGGGTACGCCGAACTGTGGCAAAGGCGTGCCTGGACAAGTAATGTATGTTGGCCACGGGTGCAGCACTGCTCGCTTCAGAAAGGTGAGGGTTGGACTGATTCGCTAGAGGTGACGGCAAAATGGTGAGAGAACTATTGTTGGAAATCGCGGAGAAGACTGTTAAACTCGCGTCAAAGGAGAGAATCGATCAGGCGCAAGCGAACGCGTTCATCAGAGACACGGCGTTGACTCGCTACGCCAACTCACAGATTCATCAGAACGTTGCCTCGAAGGCTGGAGGAGTAGCCCTCAAAGTTGTGAAAAACAAGAGGATAGGCACTCTGCGCATAAACTCCCTAGAAGATGAGCAGATTCAAAGAGCCGTGAAAAACGTGGTCAAAATCGCGAAGGTCACGCCCCCAAACAAGGATTTCAGAAGTCTTCCTCAGCCTCAAAAATGGACGCCGATAAAAGGCGTTTTCGACAAAGAAACCGCAGATTGCAGTCCAGACTACAGGGCGCAAAGGGTAAGAGAAATCATAGAGACTGCCCATTCAAAGTCGCCGAAGGTTAAGGCTGTTGCGGGATCATTCTTCACTGGTTCGATGGCTTTTGCGATCTCAAACTCTCTGGGAGTTTCCGCCTGGGCTGAGTTGTCGCTAGCCTCTGTGGCCACAACGGTTATCTCGAGGGCTGGTCGTTCTCAGGGTTTCGGTTCCTGGGAGCAGCACTCTAGGTGTGTAAAGAATCTTGACGCTGTTGCGGTTGCTAGTCAAGCAGCCGAGAAGTCTGTGCAGAGCGTCAAACCTTCTAGGGTGCCTCCTGGAGAGTATGAGGTTGTTCTCTCTCCCTTAGCTGTCAGCACTTTCCTTGATTTTTTGGGTTACATCGGTTTTTCGGCGACACCTTATCAAGACGGGGAGTCCTTTATCAAATACCACCTGAACAAGCAGGTCTTTGATGAGAAGCTCACAGTGAAAGACGACGCTCGAGACCCTAAATCACTGTTCACCATGCCCGTGGACGGCGAAGGTGTTCCAAAAAGAGAAACACAGCTAATTGAGAAAGGGGTTGTCTCTGAAGGCAGCATCTGCTACGACTCCCTCACTGCTGGCAGAGAGAAGAAACAGAGCACTGGACACGCTGCCCCGCCGTTCTTGGGCTGGGGCTACTTCAGACCTTTACCGATCAACATGATAGCGAGCCCTAGTGACTCCTCCCTTGAAGAGATGATTGCGGACACTCAGCACGGAATCTTTGTCACGCGATTCCACTACACAAACCCTGTTGAACCCACGAAGGCAATACTCACAGGGCTCACTAGGGACGGAACATTCCTGATTGAAAAAGGAGAGATGAGCAAGCCCGTCATGAACCTCCGCTACACTGACAGCATGCTATCTGCGCTGAGAAGCATACCACTGGTCGGCAAGGAATTGCAGTGCCTACAGGAGACAACTGTTCCAGCTGTGAAACTGGAAAAACTGAGGTTCACCGGTATCACGGAGTATTAAGACGGGATTTCTGAAGAAATGGAAAATAGAAAAAAAGGGGAATGTTAAGATGCTTTCTTTCGTTTCTTTGGAAGCTTTTCCTCTTCTTCAGGCGGAGCCACTGGCGGCGGAGTAGGCGGAGGAACAGCAGCTGGTGGTGGAGCAGCCGTTGGAACTTCTGCGGGTGGCTTTCTGGTGCGTTCCCAGTAGGCTATGATTATCAGTAGGACTATGACGACGGGGATCATGTAGTAGGCCCAGAATCCTGCCTCCTCCGTTTCGTAAAGGAATCTTAGTCTTCCTATGAGCAGTGAAACCCTCGCCATGACTGTGAAGCCGTAGGCTGATCCGAACGCCGCCATCATGACGTATCGTCCTACGCGCGCCGAGATTCCTAGTGGACCTTTTTGTTCGAAGGTGAAGAAGAAGAAGCTCAGGGCTGTTATAACTCCGAGGATTATGATTATGTTGTCAAGTGGGAACAACATAGGAACTCCCCAGAGTGGTAGTTGAACGGTTGCCGCGATCTGAGCGACGAAGTTGGTTTGAATGTTTCCGACAACGACTAGTCCGGCGCCGATTCCTGCGACAGTTGCCACTGGAAATCGATAGAGCCAGAAGTATTTCTTGGTGAAGAAGAAGAGGTACATGAAGCCGATGATTATTGGAAGCGCCCAAACGATATTGCCTTCTGCGAGTCTTCCCGGGGTTAGAACTGCGACTTTCATTGCGGCGTCATATACTGTTGCTGTTATGTAGGCGGCAGCCAATCCAATGAACAAGTGTTCCGCAGCACGGGAGAGTGGGTTTTCCTTCCAGAGAATGCTGTAGACAAACAATGTGATCAATGCGCCAAACACAACGCCGAGGAAAGGAGCAATGTCCTCTAACAATGCCATTTTAGCTTCCTCCTCTTTTCAGCTTGGACGCGGCGAAGCCAATGTTTCCGATGACCACGAAGATTACAATTAGCACATGACCCAATGACTGGGCGTTCATGGATTGCAGTAACGTGAGTTCCCATCCGTAGTTAGTTTTGAGTAGCATTTCGTATTCAAAAGCCCCAGCGAGTCCTGATAGTAGGCCAAATAGTTGTCCTGCGGCATAGTAGGGCATGGCTTCTGGAATGCTGACAGCCGTCGCGCCAGTTCCTACTTTGACTCCATATGGACCATGCATGTACATTATGGCTTGTATGGCTCCTGGGGTTCCAGCCATCCAATCAATGAAAACACCGAAGTCTGCAGCACTCTTCACTTTGTTCATTAGTGGCAGTGCACTGAAGGCGGTTCCATAGTGGTCTACGCCTATAGTTGCCCACACGTTGGAAGCGAAAGACGACATGCCGATGGATCCCCCTGGAATGTAGCCGATTAACACTATGCCCCCATCTACATCTTTCCCATACTCTGGAACGTTTGGAAAGGCTTTACCGTAAACTTTCTTCGCTGCTGTCACAGCCAATGGAGCGCCTTGGGGCCAAAAGGCGATTATAACGCTTCTTAAGCCTCTTGATTTGGCATGGAAGAGACCTGCTTGCGCCATAGGTTGCAACTCGGCTTGAGCTGCAGGCGCGTAATCGAAGCTAAAGATCACAACGGAAGTTTTAGGAAGACCTTCTATAGTATTGTAGAAAGCATTCGTTTCAGGTCCTGGCGATACCGGCATCTCAAAGTAAACTATGAGAGGCAGAGACACCAGAAGTAAAACCAATACGAAAATCACTCTTCGGTCCACACGCTCTATTTTTTGCCACATTTGACTATCTCCTCCTAAGCTCCCGGACCCAAGTACCCTCGCTCGACGCCAATCAATTGGCGCAACGCCAGTGATATCGCTCCTAAGGCAACACCGATAAGTATGGCCCTGAATCCAGCGACGTTTGGAACACTCATGAACCACACTTGCAAGGTAGTGAAGCCAGGCCATATCGTTCCTCCAAGAGGCACTCGACCCAGCATTACAATCGAGCCAACAATCAACAGCACGGCAGCTTCAGTTGTTTTCATTTTGAACGCCCGATAGGCGGCTGAAGCGATGAAGAAGGCTAGCAATGAGAATATTGCGGCGTCTAAGTGGGCATAAACGTTGTCGTAGTACCAGGAGTGCGCTGGATTTGGCAGCACTAGATGGTTGAACTCTTCCGTTGACAAGGCTGAATATATCCCTATCAAGCCGTAGAACGCAACCGCCAAGATGACGATTGCACTGAAGGCCCAGCCTTTTCCTCGCTTGGTTATGATGCGTCCATGATGCCTAACCAATGTGACAACTCCAATCAAAGCAGCGGGAGCGACTATCACATCAACCGTAGCCTTCAAGAGACTCACAGCGTCATGCTCTGCCGTTGTAGACCCAAAGAAGAAGAAATCCAAGATTATGACAAAGCCAATGATGAAGGTTATTAGTAGTGGAATCCATCTCTTAACGAGTGCGACAGTACTCATGCTTTAGCCTCCTATGTTTTGAGGAAATCGTTGAGGGCTTTGATTCCCGCCGCTGTGAGAATGACGCCCACAATCAGCACCACAACCGAGATTATCCGACCGATGTCTTGACCCCATATTGATCCAATCTGCGTCGGGTCTTTCGAAAGGTAAGCGCCAGCAGCCAGCAGCTCCTCACCAATCAAAGAGTAGTCGCAAGCAGCCACGAAGAACTGAATCTGATGTCTGTTGGCTGTGCCAGCTATCTGAATGGCTCCAGCGTAGTATCCAGTCTCTGCCAAGATGAGCGATTCCGCCCAGAACGCACCCATGTAAATACAGGCTGCGGGTCTCTCTCTGTGCACCAAGCCAACGACGCCGAAGGCCCACGGAAACTGATCGTTTCCGAGGAAGATGATGTTATCTGGGTTGAAGGTCTCTGGGTGCCCGGCTCGAACATGGGCTTGCTGAATGATTTCATAGACCAGCGGTTGATAGGATGGGTCGTAGACGCAGTAGATGAATCTAGCTCCATATTTTGCAGCGAGCTCAGCAGTGTACCCCAGAACGCTCAGTCCAGCCACGGTTTGCGCTGCGTATTCATCAGCCAGACCGCCCAAACCTTGTCCATAGATTATGGGTCGTCCCATTTCGGTGGCTCGTCCTACAGCTTCTTCAATGGCGTCGAGAGCTGGCAATTTCCGAAGTTTCGGCACATACATTCCACGTCTTGCTGCAAACAAAGTTGCCATTATCACAACAGTCACGATGAGCAAGAATGCCAATGGAGCAGTCATTCCTTTGTTGATAGCTATCTGTAAGACTTGTTGAATCATTTGCTTTTTTCCTCTTTTTCCTTTTCTTTCTTTTTATCAGCCTCGCGTGCCAACTCTTCTATCCTCTTGATCAAGGCTTCCACGTTCTCTCTGTTCTCAAAGAGCAACCCATACTCTGAAGTAGTCCTCTCGTCGAGCACGAGTCCAAAGAAGGGCACACCATACATCAGAAAGAACTGGCTGCCCACAAAGGACACGGGCTTCATGGATTCTAAGAAGAGGACTGCTGGTGTCTCTAAGCCGTGTTCGACTACCAACACAGCGAGTTTCTCAATCAACTGCTTTGTCCTTTCCGGCGTCAGTTCAGTGGCGTACTCGTACATCGTGTCTCTCTCACCGATTCGGATAGAAGCCTCGACACACTCAGCCATAGCATGTTATTTACGGTTTCGGTTTTTAATACTTTTGTTATAGAAGCGATGTCTAGAACCCAAAACCAGAAAATAAAAGCCGCTTTTTCCCATTTTATCCAGAATTCTCGTCTGTTTGTGCTCTAAGTCTTGCGGCTTGCTCTTCCAGACCCTTCTTCGAGAGCTTTATCAATTCTGGGTAGCGCTCAGCCGTTCCCACGTTGGATTTCGCGCAGCCCAAGTAGACTTCCCCGAGCCGCGGACTAATTGAGCTTAAGACCGAATAAGCCTTAGCGCCGATTTCAACGGCGCTTTCGCAGCGGGGTGAACACGGGAAAAAATCCTTAACGAAAAAAGCGAGAGTGTCGGGTTCAACTTTACTCTTCGATTCTTTGATCTGTTCAGAGACCCTCCGCTCCACGCTAAGGGTTCCTCGAAGGCGGTCGTTGAGATATCTATCGACACAGCAAGAGGGATATCCTAGCAGTCTTCCGACGTAAGCCAAGTATTCCGAAGAACCCTCTTCTGGGTATGCCAAGCAGATTCTTGACTGAGACTGAGCCACTGACCCAAGCATTTTTTCTCGAAGCCTCAATCGAGTCTCTGCGAGCTTCTTCAGTTCCTTTCTGATACTCGGATTCTTGAACAGGTAGAGTTCGTGTACGCTCGGTCTCACTTCTGCTTCGTAGGTCTGAAGGGAAAGCTTCTCAGCCCACCTCAAGTGCGCTCTGTAACTCTCCGAGCCTCTGACAACTGTCTTAAAAGCCTCGCGAATCCTGTTCCTCAGCTTCAGTATCAACTCCGCCTTTCTGTAGATGTCCGCATCCATCAACGCCTGATAATCGTGCCGACAAAGCTCATCTATCCGTTTTCCGAGCTCGAGACCGTTTGGAAATTCCGCCGGGATTGTTAGGAAGGAGCAGAGGCGCACATCGAGGGCTACCAGCAGGTAGTCGTCTACTTTCACTTGATCAAGCATCAACTGTTCATCCAAGAACTCTTCTGCCAAGCCCATCTTGAGCTTGTCGAAGATATCTTCGGGTTTTCTCCAGAGAGGCGACAATGTTGACCAACCAGTAATAGGGCGACTATTCTTCTATGATCTCTACGTTGGCTCTAGGTATGACGACATGTCTTCCGTCCTCGAGTTCAGCCTCTAAAACGCGCACTTCAGACTCTGTCTCTATCCACTGCAGCTGGACTGGAAGACTCACAACGACTCCTAGCGCACCAAAGTAGGGTTCACGAATAACCCGTATGGGTGTGCCTGGAACCAGCCCATGCTTTACGAACTCTTTTTCTTCTCCCCTTTCAGCAATCTCCTTTTCCTCAAGTTCTGGGCGAGGAATAATAATCTCAGGTCTCAGAACTCCAGCCCGTATCTGAGTCGCTCCGCTTATTGAGGCAACTCTTCCATCAAACTCCTTCAACAGTGCGAAGGTCTTCTCAGACATTCGCATCTTCCCAAAGCCCTCGGTGATTATCAGCGTTAAAGGAATGTCCTCGTGCCCAGTTATGGCTACGCCGATTTCATAGCCCAAAAACCGGCTCAGGTCGCCGTCCTCGACCCCTCCGACAACAATTCCCTTCACCCCCACCGCCGCAGCTCTCTGTAGCGCCGCCAAATCCACCAAGGAACCGCCGACCAAGATCTTGCCGTTGTGTACCGGCAGAATCTTGTCTGCTGTCAATGCCTCGTCTGGTGATTCCGCGGTCATCTTGATCTCCCCTTTTCTCTCGCCGCCAACGCCGAAGATTCCTTGAATGAAGGCGGCTGGGGCTTCGACAACGGCACCCTCTTTGGGAATGACCTCAACTATCTTGCCTGGAATGTATGCATCCACTTCAATCGGAACCGGCGGCTCCCTCAGTATGACTTGCCCAGTCAAGTCGGAGATGCGCTCAATAATCCCAGTCGCTGGGGCGTACACGTATTTTTTGAAGACGCCAAAAAAGGATTTGGTCATGGCTATGGGTTCCTTCTCTTCAACCTTCTCCACTTCCTTCTTCAGCATGTGCTTCGACGTGTCCCAGACGTCTATTCCCAGTAGCCCGGCTACGTTGACCACGTGAACCTTGCCTGGAATAAAGGTCCTCGCCAAGACATCACCAGCCTTGACCACCATTCCCTTCTTCACCAGCATGCTGCCAGGTATGGGGAGCTTTCTGGTCTTTTGCACCATGGTTGCTGCCTTTCTTTTGAGTCCAGGCGTGTACGCTTGAGAAGACATCATTGATCACCTCTCACACAGTTCGTAGAGTTTCTCTGGATAGGCTTCAAGCGCCCTGAACCATTCAACCAGTTTCTGTTTTCGTTCTTCGTCGTCGGTTGGGAGGATTAGGGGGCGCCCTCTCGCGTCTATGATTATGCCTACCACTCCTCCCTCGATTACAGCGTCTCTGTTGTGTCCTGGTCCGCTTCCAACATCGAGGTTTCGAGCGGGTTCGATGGTTATCTCGGCTGTTTCGGTTTCTTTTAGTGGGACTTTTTTTATCGAACCGAACTTCACGCGCTCTTCAATCACCGATCCGTCGGGCATCTTGATGTTAATCTTTAAGGCTTCTTCACCCTCTTTCCCCGTTCCTTTTGGCGCTATGCACGTGCCAATTCGGACCAAGCAGTCTTTCTCGAAGATTTCTATCGCGGCTTTTGGGTGGACAGTTGACAAGACTCCTAGGTGAGGCATCATGAAGACGCTGTCTTGGGCGAGCTTTGTGATTCCCTCGGGTTGGAATCCGTCGATGAGCATGAGCGCGGCTTGGGCTCTTCTCGGCGCGTGAGACAGTAAGCCTCCTGTTCCAGCCAACCAGTTGATCTTGAGCATGTCTATGTAGGTTTCCTCGAACGTGCGCTGTTCGAAGATGTCGGCTATGGTTCGTGCTCTCTGTATCCCCCTGAGAGGTCTGGCTAGGAGCTTGTGGTGTGCGAATCCCAGTCTGAGCGCTTCTCTCGCCGTGGCGTGTTCAACCACTAGGTCGTCTATGGTTTGCGGTATTGTTGTCGGTCGAATCATCTTGTTGCGGAGGCGGTTGCGCACTTCAACCTCGTCGAGGTCGAAGGGAACCCACCGCATTATGTTCTTGACCCCAGCCTCTTTCAGCACGTTGCATATACTGTAGCTCATGCCCAAGTTGGCGCTCACGGTTCGGACGAATTTTCCCTCGTAGACTGAGTACACGTTTGTTGTGGCTCCCCCCAAGCCGACGCCTATAACATTGGCTTTGTAGGTTTCAGCTATGACTCTGAACATTCTTCCCTCGGCTGCAGGAGTCGGCATTATGGGCGCCGGCGTCCACTTCATGAGTTTGTCGTATCCAGGGGCGTGGGACATCACGTGCTCCATAAACAGCTCGTGGATGGCGTCTCTTGCGGGTTCGGAGTTTTCCAGCTCAAGAAGTGGGCGTATGTTGTCAACTATTCTGAGCGCGAATTTTTTGGCGAGGGTTTCTTGGATGTGTTTTTGGGCGTATTTGTTTCCTGCGTACACTATGGGTAGCTGAAAGCCTGCGCCTAATCTTGGTTTGGGGTCTGCCGCGTCGATTAGTTCAGAGATCTCTACCACGTGGCTGATCGTTCCTCCGTCTGTTCCGCCCGCCACCAGTATCATGTCTGGTCTGAGGTAGCGTATTCTGTCTATCTTCTCGTGGAGTTTGCGTCCGTCGTCCACGGCTATGACGTCCATCACTATGGCTCCAGCCCCGAGTGCGGCTCGTTGGGCGCTCTCCGCCGTCATGCTCTTCACCACCCCGGCAACCATCATTTGTAAGCCGCCTCCGGCGCTGCTTGTGGTGACGTAGAGGTCTACGCCCTCGTTTTCCATTCCTGTGCGGCAGACTATTCCCTCTGGAGCCAGCATCTTGTGCCTGATTAGTTCTTCCACTTCACGGACCGCGTTTTTCACGCCGAGGGTCACGTCTTCGAAGGGTGCCTCCACCGTTGTCGGGGCTTCTCCGCTGGCTACGAATCTGTATTCGTTTCCCAGTTTTTTGAAGAATCTAGCCTTGCTCGTGGTGCTTCCGCAGTCAGTTGCGAGGATTACCTTGATTTTCTCTGGGTTGAAGCCCCGTTTTTGGGTCTCTTCCACGGATTTTTTGCCTCTCAGATAATGATTTTGGAGAGTCTTAAATACTTTCTTTATTGTAGATTAGGGAGAGTTGAAAAATGCCTACCCCAGAGGACTACGTTGCCAGCGCTGTTGTGGCTAACGCCGTTGCTTGGGTAGTCACCAGTCTGGTTGAGAACATTCCCTACCTGTGGATTCTGTTGTACGCTGTTGGGGCGGTTCTGGCTGGTTTCCTCGTGGCCCGAAAGGCTGGAGGCGAGATTTTTTGGAAGGTGGGCTTGAAGAGCGGGTTTGGCGCTTTTGTGCTCCACATGTTCTTGGTTACTGCCGTGGAGATTGTTATGAACGTGATACTCTGGCCTCTGGAGGCTCATGTTATCGTGTTGTCGGTTTTTCTGTTGGGCAGTGTTCTTGGTGCTTTTCTCTTTTCTTTTGTTAGGCGTGGCGAGGTTGCGAGGGGCAGTTGAGTCAGAGGGGTTTCTTCATGAAGACAACGTCTCTGTTTGTTATTGTGTCTCTTATGAAGCCCGTTATCGTGAAGCCCTTCATGCTGAACAAGCCTATGGCGTTGTAGTTCTCGGCGAACTCGTTGTGCAGCACGAAGGGTGCCTTCGGCTGCTGCTTCTTGGCGGTCTGCACGAACTGGTCTATGAGTGAGGCGCCCAAGCCCTCTCTCGCGCTCTGTTCGTCTGTCACTGTCAGAAACATTATGCGAGGCTGAATTGGGAGGGTTCCGCTGATCAAACCCTTTATTCTGTCTTGTCTCTTGGCAACTATGGTCATGACCTGTGGACCGTATATCATGCGCTTGATTGTCTCTTTGTCCTCGTGCATCGCTGCTAGTTGACCTTTAAGGGTTATGAGTATGGCTTCCACGCAGGCGTCTGCGTCTTTTTGCTGGAGTTGCTCAAAATTGAAGGACAAGGCTCAATGTCACACTCTCTTATCGTGCTTATACTTAGTTGTATTTAGGACTGGGTGCTAAAAGAGTTGCCGTCTAAACTTTCCCCGTGCCTTTTGTCGCTTATCGCTTAGTCTGTTAAACTGTTTGCAGGGTCGACGTGAATCACGCAGTGTTGGCAGCATGTCTCTCGGCAACTTCGCTCTCTTTACGTAGGTCTATTTCTCCTTCTTCTCCTCTTCGCCCTTGACGCCTTTGATCAAGCCCTTTCCAATGCCTTTTGCTATTCCGAAACCCTTCTTTACTCCCCTGCCCACAACTTCACCTGTTTTTTCCGCCGCCACCTCAGCCCTGCCTTTTTCCTCCTTCTTCTTTTCTCTCTCACTCACAATAATCACCTCCAAGATTAAACAATACTTTGTTCTATCTTCAAGCTGTTAAAATTTTTAAACAGCTCATTTCCAAGCAAATATTAAATTTGCATTCCAACATAAGCAAAGCATGGTGATATTGTGCCGAAAGATGAAGAAATGTTAGAAGTTCTGAAGGAAATAAAGGCACTCTTGGAGCCAAAGCCAGCGCCACCCGCGCCGCCACCGCCAAGGGGCCTCTGGAAGGAATTCATGGACTTTCTATCGAAGTACAAGGTTATGGGACTTGCAGTGGCTTTTATTATGGGTGTCTATCTTGGCGCGCTTGTCCAATCGCTCGTAAAGAGTCTAATATTGCCAATGATAGGTCTCGCGCTACCCGGCCTCGGAAACCTTTCGACTTTCAAGATTCCGATTCCATCAACCACACTCGATTCTCAAGGAAATCCAATAGACCCGACTTATACTGGACAACTTTTTGGCATTGGAGACTTCTTGGTAGCTTTGATAACCTTCATAATAGTAGCGTTCGTCATCTTTCTACTGGTAAAAATAACCAAAAAGTGGGGCATCGAATAATCTTTACATCTACCATCTTTTTATTTTTTCATTCCTCAATACCTGAACATGCTGAAATCGCATGTGTGCGCACCACGTTCATGTCTCAATAGAAAAATCTCAAGAAAATCTTATGGTAGCCCGGGGGAGATTCGAACTCCCGTCGGCGGGTCCAAAGCCCGCTATGCTTGTCCACTACAGTCGGCGGAAGACAAGGGCTTAGCCCATGCTCTTCCTCCACCGGGCTTGGTAGGGTTTTCCGGGCTACAAAAGGGTTATTTGTTTTGTCTCGTGGATTTATGTTTTTAACAATGTTGGTCCACGTCCCTCGACTGAGTATGGGAGTTGGGTTCTGAAGGCCACAATTTTGTCGTTGAACTTGGACAGGTAGGTCAGTATGATTTTCTTGCCTCTCTCCGTGACTGCGAATATGGGTATCGCCACGCCTATTTGCATTATCGCTTTCGGTCCAATCCGTTGGCGGATTATCTCTGAGGCGCTGGCGCAGACAACATCTGTGTCCGCTATGTGCTCCACATCTTCCTCGGTTGCGCAGGTGTTGCACACCGAGAAAATCGTTGCTCTCACTCGTAGTTTTTTCTCGGCTCTCCTGATTTTGGTTATCTGCTCGGCCTGGAATCCCGCCACGGTGGCGGCTATGTCTTTGTATCCCATTTCCGCTGCTTTTCTGACGCCGTTCAACTGGTCGATTTTTGCTGAGGCTGGGTCGAGCACAGCGCCGTTGTTTGTCTCTATGTGTCGTATGGTGGCTGGGATGGGCGAGGTTTTGACTATGCCCGTCAGTCTTGCGCCTATGCCCTGCACCAGCGAGGCGTTGGGAGTTATCACCGTTCCGGCGCCGTCGCACACCACAACAGCGCAGTCTAGCACCCCGTTCTCCATGCACACCTTTATCATCTCCGAGGCTCCGTAGGCGACCACAAGCGAGTCTTCGAAGGTTCGGTTCTGACAGCAAAAGCCGTGCGACCTCATCTTGGCTTCAACCGTCTTCTTCACCGCCTCCCTGTCGATTCTCTTGAAGCCGTAGAGAGACTCGTGCAGAGGACAGTGGACTATTCTGGGTTCGCTTACCACTCTAACCTTCCCTTCACATATCCTCACACGGGCGCCACAGCACTGAATCTCGTGTTCACACCTCATGAATAGCAAGACCATCCATGCGGGTTGTTTTGACACAGATGTCTGTGTGCGGCGGCTCATAAAAGCATGGATTACTCTTCTAGATTACAACACTGGAAAGCCTTAATAGCAGCGGAGTTGTTTGTGTGGCAATCCTTCACGATGGGGGAACAGCGCCATGCAAGTGCACAAGGAGACGAGCGGTCTTCAGACTGTCTACCGCCTCAGAAACGACCAGTTAGACGAGGTGCTGGGCGAAGCCGTGATCTCTGAAACTGAGAGCGAGGTTAGACTGCACGGCATCTTTGTCAGACAGGAATATAGAGGAAGAGGATACGGCGGCGCCTTGATGCACGCTGTTCTCAGCGACGGAGAAAACAGAAGAGTGACACTGTGCACGGGGTTCGGGAACATCGGATTCTTTCAGCGCTTCGGCTTTGTGGTCACTGAAGCGGATGAGAGCCTGGTTTCGATGGAGAGAAACCCGTAGGCGTCTTGGAAAAGGATTATTGCCTCCTTCTGTACTATGTATGGTGCAGGTTACACCTTGGGAGTCAACCTAACGCCCATAATGGTCAAGAAAATCCTAAGCCTCAACGACCTGAGGGGTAGGAGTCTCGCCGTGGACGCCAACAACACACTTTATCAGTTTTTGGCTCTTATTCGCATGCCCGATGGCACGCCCCTGCAGGATTCGAGTGGCAACATCACTTCACACTTGGCTGGGCTCATGTTTCGTTCCACGAGGCTCATCCACGACTACGACATCAACCTGGTTTTTGTCTTCGACGGCTTGCCTCCTCAACTCAAGGAGAAGGAAATCACGAAGAGGCGGGAGCAGAGAGAGAAGGCTACGCGAGAATGGGAAAGCGCCCTAAAGTCGGGAGATTTCGTCACGGCTTTCTCGAAGGCTGTCATGGCGAGTCGGCTGACGCGTCCAATGATTGAAGATTCTAAGCGGCTGTTGACGCTGCTGGGCATTCCCTTCGTTGAGGCTCCGAGTGAGGCAGAAGCCCAGACAGCCTATATGGCTATGAGAGGCGAGGTCTGGGCGGCGAGCAGCAAGGACTACGACTCGCTGTTGTTTGGGGCTCCCAGGCTGGTGCGCTATCTGACTATTTCTGGAAAGGAGTTCTTGCCAAGCAAGGGAATCGCCCGACCGTTGAAGCCTGAACTCATCGACCTGGACAGACTTCTATCCTGTTACCAGATTAACCGCGAGCAACTCATCGACGTTGCCCTTCTGGTCGGCACAGACTTTAACGAAGGCGTGAAGGGGATCGGACCCAAGACAGCTCTGGACATGATCAAGCAGTTTGGCAGGCTCGAGAACCTCCCTAAGGAGAAGCGCTCGGAGATTCTGGCTCAAAACGTTGAGGAAGTGCGAAAAATCTTCTTGGAACCAAAAGTGTGTTCAGACTATAGCATCAGGTATGAAAACTTGCATGAGGACGAACTCATACGTTTTTTGTGCGACGAAAGAGATTTCTCGAAAGAGAGAGTGCAAACCGTCATAGAGAGGATGAGGAAGTACTACGCGGGCAAGAAACAAACCGAGCTACAGAAATGGTTCAGGTAGAAACCACTGAGTTACCTCAAACTGCCAGGTTTCGAACAAGAGTTGCTCACAGATGTCATTCTTTTGTCTTAATCAGCTCCTTGATAGGAGCGTATATCGTCTTCAGAGGCCACTCTATTTTTAAAGCTGCGAGTTTCAGCCTCGCGAGTGTCGTGTCATAGGCGTCCATAACCTCCTCCTCCAGACTTCTGAGCAGGCGTGGGTCGATTTCGGATAGCTTCTTGATGAGGTTTTCTCGTTCTTTGGGCGTTGTTATGCGTGGGTCTGCGCTCATTGCTGCCACGTGAAAACTAACGTTGTAGTCCAGTAGGTTGCGTATCGCTTGGAAGGGAATCTCGAAGGCTTCGGGTTGCGCTCCTGTCTTCTTTTTGAAGGCTTCGGGTGTTCCAGCCTTCAGCGAGACTCGGACGTGTGGCTTGGTGAACTTGGCGATTCTGCTCACGTAGTCTCTGTCAACTCCGAAGGGGATGCCGTTGGTCTCTAGGATGAACAGGGGGAATTCGGATGATTCCACGTGTTCCAGCAGTTGGAGGAGGTGCTGCTTTCCCAGTGTCGGTTCGGCGCCTGAGATGCGCAGTTTTGTCACGCCGTACTTGTGGGCTGCTTCTCTCAGCCTCTCGAAAGCCTCTCGTGGCGAGTAGAACTGTCCGAAGCGTTCGGGGTAGTCGCGCCCCCAGCTCACCCAGCAGAAGACGCAGCGTAGGCAGCAGCCGATGCAGTATCCTGTTGCTATGCCGCCATAGACACCAGTGGCGTAAAACGTCTCGTACTTTCTTTCTAGCCTATGGGGTCCCTTCCGAGTCACGATCTTTTCGGTTTCTCTGGCTAGCTCTACTGGGTCGAAGGGTTCAAACTTTGGGGTGACGAAGCGTGGATATGTCTTGGGAGCGGTCAAGGACGCACCGAATAAAAAGATAAAAATTCTTTGGGATTTAAACTAGCTTGTTGAGGGTGGGTTTTGTGAGGAGGCTGCGAGGCGCTTCGAAGCCGAATCTCTCCTTCATTATGCTGGTTTTCTTCCTCGCTTCGTTTGTGGTTGCCAGGGTTTTCACGGCTTTCTTCCCTTCAGCCATCCTCGTGATTCATGGCTATCACATTCATCACTTCTGGTATGGCTTGGCTCTGCTTGCGATAGGCGGTTGGCTGGGCATAAACTACCGCGACGACCACACTGAGCGGATAGCAGCCGTAATCTTTGGAGTGGGAGGAGGACTAGTCGGCGACGAGATTGGCTTGCTGATCACGTTTGGCGAGTACTACAGTGAACTCACGTACACGTTTGTGATATCGCTGTTAGCTTTCGCCTTCATGGTGACTCTCTTCAGGAGACACGGTCAAGCGATTATTACGGAGCTCTTGGGATTCTTCCGCCAGAACATTGACCTTTACTTGGGTTTGTTCTTAGCCTTCCTCTCGTCGGCGTTTCTGATACAGAGCGAGAACACATTGGTCATAGTCTTGTCAGGCGTAACATTCATTGTTGCATTAGCCCTGATTCTGAGACGAATAATACGCTTCCTCGGAACATTATTCACCTGAATTGTTTGCTCAATTTATGCTATGCTTCATCGTCTAGCGAAAAAAGATTAGGCACAGTTAACCAAACAGATGTTATCAAACTTTACGCTTGATGAAACAATCTTCGATATAGAACAATCTTCTCCAGAGCCTAATGTTAAGGTTATGATTCCCATGTATGAACCGTTAGAAACCTCAAAATGTAAGAAGTAATTATTAATGCAACTTGAAATGAGATTTATGGGCAATAAAGGAAAGAGGAGGTGAAGAAAATGACTGTTTTCTCGGTAGGCACATACCTTGTCAAGCGAGAAAAAAGGCAGGAGTTCCTCTCATTCCAGAAGAGGTGGCTTAAATACGTGAAAGATAACCCAGAGACTTTCAAAGAGTTGAAATCATGGAAACTCTTCAGTCAAGACATCGGTGGCACACTTGTCGGGTGAACATAAAGTTTGATATAGGAATTGAGTGGAAATAGTAGGTTTAGGTGATTCTTATGGATTCCGTCAGTTATTTTACATTTGTAAGAGATATTCCTTTCAGGATACCTCTGTCAGTTCATGAGCCTGACCACTACTGTGTCGGAAAACATATTGTTCTAAAAACTCTACTGTCTTCCCTTGGTTTCAAGGTTAGATATGCCCTTTGCGTATGGTTATGGAGCAGTCTTGACATGCCAGAATCTTTAAAGGAAATTCCGCACGAAGACCGTGCAGTTCACGTCTATCTCGAAGTCTATAACGAGGAACAAGCGAGATGGATGACCGTAGACGCCACATGGGACAAAAGATTGGCTCCCAAGCTGCCAGTGTCTGAGTGGGATGGAAGAAGCGACACGATAATTGCAGTCAAACCCATAGAAAGTCTCAAACCCATAGAAATCCAAGAAGA
>Ga0315306_10000363_pt1 | contig 21670 bp, 22 predicted proteins | sample TDP1_MG_FD_203803 | JGI IMG/M metagenome (GOLD analysis project Ga0315306, IMG submission 203803) | Freshwater sediment microbial communities from Lake Towuti, South Sulawesi, Indonesia - TDP1 | ecosystem: Environmental > Aquatic > Freshwater > Lake > Sediment | place: Indonesia: South Sulawesi... | reverse complement strand
ATTGTTTTTTGTTGTTTTCATAGTCAACATAACTGGATCGACTCTCGGTAAGATTGCAGAGGCAGTTGGGGAGAGACGTGAAGTTTACACTGTTTACCCAGCTATGATCGACACTATGGGTGACGTTGGAGCTGTTGTGGGTTCAACTGCCACTACGAAACTTGCCCTCGGTACGCTTCGATCGTCGTTTTCATCCATAAAGAACCACACGATCGAAATCTCAGCTGCGTGGGCAGCATCTTCAGTCATGTTCTGCATTTATTCGATTTCATCCCTAACTATACAAGGATTACTAAGCCTTCCGAACATCCTCAAGTTCACAGCGCTAATGCTTACAACGAATCTGGCAGCAGGGGCAATAATCGCTACCATATCCTATGTGGTTGCGGTGCTGACCTATCAGAGGGGCCTAGATCCAGACAACTTCGTGATTCCAATTGAAAGCTCGCTTGCAGACAGCATAACAACGATTTCGCTACTTCTCTCGCTACTCCTGTTCGGCTAACAAAGACAGAAGGACTTTCAAATCAAAAGTCTAGCAACTCTCATCATTCTTTCCTCAGACTATTAATCCAAGCTAAATCAAAACATACTGTGGTGAAGGCTTTCGGATAGGGCGCAACGGAAACTATTACGGAGAGATTCTTGGTTTGTGAAGACCAAACGAAGCTTAGCAAAGGGTGCAAAAATGGCTTGGCGGTCAGTGAATTCAAATCCCACTGGATTCTACATGGTTAGTTTCTTAATCAGTTCCTCTGCCTGCTTGATTTCCTTTTGGTCTTCTAAGACATCACCGATTTCCTCGCCCTTTGCCAAGACTCCAAGATACGGATACGTGTCTGCCACAACCGGTTTCATGTGCCAACAGTGAATTATTTGGAACGCGATTTCCTTTAGCGCTTCCAAGGCTTGCCTTCCACCTCCAGCGGAAACAACGACTACTCCAAAGGGTTTTCCTTTCAATGGCAAGTCAAAATCAGGATCCTTTTCCAATCTGTAATGGTACAACGCGCCTATTCTTTCAATCAAAGCCATAAGTTTCGAAGGTATGGGAAGATATCTCGGAACGGAAAACACCACAGCATCAGCTCTAACAATCTTATCCAATATGCCATCCACATCATCGTGGATTACACATTTCATGGTGTCCTTACAAAGTCCACAGGCATTACACCACTCTATGCTTGCCTCAGCCAGCTGCACCGTTTCCGCTTCCACATTACAACGTTTGAAAGCCTGCCGCAAAATGAGATACGAATTCCCGTTCTTTCTGTGGGAACCAACCAAACCCAGAATCTTCATGCTCGACACTCTCACAGCTTAGACGTGTTCTTTGCTTCTTGAGACCTTATAAACGTTCAAAGCTTGTAACGAGCCATACGAACATACGTATCGCAAGGAATTCCAATTCGAACTCGTTTAGTTTTGTCGTGCGGGCACTGAGGGTTTAGCCTCCAGAAGGAGGTCAAGTCCTGCACTCTTTAGAGCGTCTGCCGACAAAAGCAAGCTTGAGCAGCTTGGCTGCCTTGGACCATGGACCATAGCGCCCTGATTCATGCGCGCCTGCTTACGGAGGACTGGGAGGTGATAAGTCTTCTGCAGCATGGATCGCATCCACGACGTTTGCCACATCAAACACATTTTGCTGTGAAGGGTTCGATGCGTGCGCGTGGTCACGGCGAGCGAGCGCTTTTGTCAGGGTTCGACGGGAAAGTGAATGGGTTGTCAAGTGTTATTTCTTTCTGGTACGAGCCGAAGCACGCGCCTTTTTTTGCATGGGGAATAAGACTTTCTGGTAGAATTAACATTTTTGTGCGAACTTAATCCGTGAAAACGGACACTGGCAATATCGTTATTGCCTTTTCTATTAGTGGAAAGGTTTTCCATAAGACATATAATAGTATTTTCTATATTGAAATATGACTTGAAGAGCCTGCACGCGCACCATTGGTGGTGCTCTTGCGAACGAGATGAGAGGGTCCTGGGGGAAATTCATAGAGATGTGGCTGCGAATCGCCTTTCGTGAGTGTCGTCTTGGAGATGAAGGTTCCGATTCAAGCGTTTTGGAACCCGCGATCGCTGCTGCCTTTGAGGTGGGTTAGGTTGAGCTCGGAGAGGCGCAGTTGGCCGGCGATAACTATTGATATCTTAGAGGTGACTTTGGTTCCCTCGAATAAGATGAGGGTAATGTACAAATCTAACCTTAACTTCGAGCGCTTCAACAAGTATTTCGTTGATTTGCTGCATAAGGGTTTCATCGAGGAGACAAACGATTCTAACGGTCGGCGTCTCTACAAGACTACAGAGCGCGGCAGAGCCTTCTTGGAGGTTCTCAGAAAGGCGCACGAGTTTGCTTCTTCTGAAGGAACCTAGATTCTTATTGCCACCTCCTTGATTCTGTTGTCGATTCGCAAGTCCACCTCTAGCTCAACATTGCTCATGTTGCTGATATGTGTCGATTGAACGTCGATGCTTGTTTCTGGTGGGATGACAAAGGATGCCACAGTGGTTTTTGTTTCAGCTGGTTCGTCCTGCTCTGGGAGAAGAAGCTTCCAAAGGGATTCAATTTTTATTTTTCCCGTTTTTTCTTCGTGCTTGAGGAGACCGTGCTCAGAGAGGAGCTTTGAGAATTCGGCAAGTCTACTGATGGGGAGCCCTAGCCGATCCGATAGTTCGTCTATGCGATGCCATTCTCCGTCTTTGATGATGGAGAAGAACTTCTCAATGTTCAAGAGTGGGTCGTGTATGTTCTGAGTAGAAAGTGGTATTTTAGGCTAGAAGAACGTGTGGTAGAGATAGCTCGGATTAGAACTTCTGTGTTCTTTGGCTCCCATTTTCTAGAGAATTAACGCTCAGTAATTCATACCTTAGGTCTGTACTTACGATCTATATCATTTGTCCTTCAATTCTTATAAAACAAGAGCTTGCTATACTATGCCTTGGTTGAGAGTCTGAGAAAGGAGTTTGAAGAGCCTTTTGCTCCGTCCTGATGGCACAGGAGGATTATCCAGTGCTAAAACCGCAAATCTCCAAGTCCTAGTGGATGACATCAGGAAAGAGTGGAAACGGCTATGGCGCGATCGCATAGATGACAAGGAAAGGGCCGAGGGCATGGCAAACAGGAATTTTGGACTGTTGTTTGTCGAACGCGGCACAGTGATAATTGCGACCCGGGACTTCAAGCTGTTGGATTTGAAGGAGATTTTGCGTGTGCACGAGATTGAGAATGCTGAGCGTTTTGTTCCTCCTCATCCTTCTGTGGGTGGATGGAGAAAGTTCGCTCGTACTACGATAAACACGCAGATGCGTGCCACGCGCGCGCAGCAACTGAAAGATACTGTGCCACGTCGAGTGGGTCGAAAGAGGAACTTGCAGCTCAAGAAGGGCGGAAGAGGCTGGCTGCACTGTGGCGTGGAGGAGTAAGGCATTAAGGCGTGCGCGTTTAGAGGACATGTTTGGCAGTCTTGATGAGCGTGGTCTTGTGTGTGCAATTGGTGTAGGCTCCTCTATTTGGCTTCAAATAGAGCAGCGTGTGCTCCTTTCTAGTTGATTCTCTTCTTTTGATTGTCGCGTTTTGGTGTAGGTTTGTGATCGGTCTTGTCTAGGATTCTGAAGAATAGTCGAGCTTTTGAGCGGACTGATAAGAAGTATCGGTACAGTTTGGAAATTGTAAGGGACATGTTGCTTATTGCTTCGATGAAGGTTAGGAAGACTAGGTTGATGTATCAGGCGAATTTGAATTTTCGACAATCAGAGAAGTACTTGAAGAGTCTTCTGGAGAGTGGTTTGGTAGAGTGTCGCGATGATTCTTGTTATTTGATTACCAGGAGGGGTAAAGATTTTCTTCAAATGTATGACGATTACGTTGAGCGGTGCAAGAGGATCAATGATGATGTTAATGGGGTTCTTAGGCATAGGTTGCAGCTTGAGAATATGTGTTCTAATGGCGAGTTGGATATCAAGCGACTGAGAAACCGGAAAGAAGTCGTTCTGTTATAGTGAGGCAGACAGTGTAATTATGTGATTTGCGTGCGCTATAGTGAGGGTTTCTCTTTTCGTCTTGATTATGTTGGCTTGGTTGCGGTTTGCCATTTTGTTTACAATTAGTGTAAGCTCCTCTGTCTGTTTCCAGTAGATGATGGAGTGTTTTGTTGGGTGATGCGATGGTTGGGTTTTCGGATTTGAATTTTGACCGTGGGAACAAAGGTAAGAAGTATCGGTACAGTCTGGAAATTGTAAGGGACATGCTGTTTATCGCTTCCGTGAAGGTTAGGAAAACTAGGATTATGTATAGGGCTAATTTGAGTTTCCGGCAGACGGAGAAGTATCTGAAGAGTCTTTTGGAGAATGGTTTGCTGGAATATCAGAATGATTCTTGTTATGTGATCACGAGAAGGGGGAAGGATTTTCTTCAAATGTATGAGGATTACCTTGAGCGGAGCAGGAGAATTGGTGAAGATATAAATGGAGCTCGCAAGGACAGGCAACTACTCGAGAACATGTGTTTCAACAATGAAATCAATATGAAGCCGAGGATAATAAAAAAAACAGTTGCCACAGAAAGGCAAAATGACATGTGCAATAATGCGCGTCAAGGACGTTGCTAGATGGGCATGCGCGCGCATTATGGTCAGGTTGTTCCGTCCTGAAATTTTAGGTCTTGTTTAGCCGTATTTTGAGGAAGTTTGAGGGGAAGATTGAAGTAATGTTTAGTCTGAGATTATCACTGGTTGTGTTCAGTCTTTTACTTTGTCCTTATTTAGTCTTAAAGGCTAATGCCTTGGATCAGAGTCAAGCCGCTTCCACCATTAGTCAGGCAGAATGGGCTACGGTCGCGGCTTATGAGGCTGCTTTGGAGGCTGAAAAGGCTGGCGGCAATGTTTCTGTTTTGTTTATTAGGTTGAATGATGCTGGAAAGCTTTTGGCATCTGCTCGAATATTGTACAGGAATGGAGATTTTGACACTGCTAGTATGCTTGCTGACTTGAGTAAAAACATTGGAGGAGATGTGCAGAATAGTGCTGTACAATTAAAGGATTATGAGTTGATTGAAAATCAAAGGCGCAGCTTGTTGACAATCGTGGCATTTGTGGCAGTAGTTGCCGCAATTGGCTTAGGAAGTGTGCTGAGTTGGCATCTCTTGAGGGAAAGGTATGGGCGGCATCGTGGCTGGTTTATAATTGGAAGTCTAATCATCATGTTCTTAGCAGCGGCTCCTGCTTCTGCTATGTATATTCATCTGCCTAGTGGCTCAGAGAGTTTTTCGGAGCTTTGGCTTCTGGGTCCAAGCCGCAAGGCTGAGGGTTATCCATTCAATGTTGGGGTTGATAAGACCTACAGCATTGACTTGGGAGTGGGGAATCATTTAGGGCACTCCGCATATTACATGATTGAAGTGAAGCTCCGTAATCAGACTCAGCCGCTTCCAAACTCATCAACCTCTGCTCCAAGCTCGTTGAACTCGACCTACGAGTTTCAATTCTTTCTTGCAGATGGCAAAACTTGGGAAACCGTTGTTTCGTTTGTCCTACAGGGTACACCTGGATTCGTGAACAATATTTCGGTGAATGACAACAGTTTTCCAGTTGACTTGCCTTCTATGTGGGACCATGGGCGAAATGGGTATTATTATCAGTTGTTTTTTGAGCTGTGGCTCTATAATACGGCATCTCAGAGCTTTCAATTTCATAATCGTTTCATTGGTATCTGGCTGAATATGACAGACTAGAACAAAGTTGCGAGATGCAAACTGAAATCTCCCTTGGATAAATAGAAATTCTGTTGGCATCTCCACTATTCCTCTTGAAAAGCTGCGCGTGCATAGAAAAACTTGAGACGGCGCAATCACCCTCTAGGATTTGAGACACTATGGCAGACATTGCGCGACAGTTAATATGGAGGTATTACTGTTCAAGAGCTAAAATATGGATCTGGCGGATCCGTTGGAAACTAAGAAAAAGATAAGAAGCAAAAGATTTATTTCTGTTTACCGTCCTCTTAACCCCTTTTCATCGACCTTCAAGTTGCAGTTCAGAGTTTAAGTCGATCAATTCTTTGGTTAGTCTCCAAATGAGAAACCCGGCGGCGCTAATGATGAAGGATATAATCATGAATGTGTCCACTCTGAGCCGAGATGTGAGATAGGAAAGTCCACCAGTCAACTCCTTAGGTATAGAAACTGAAACAAACCTCCATAGGTCCAGCCGAGAAGACCATATAAAAGAGCAAATCGTCAATTACTTTGAGGCCGATGATGCATTTAACGGGCGCATGTCTTAAGCTTCATGATGGTGCGACAATTTAGGGCCTGACCTTCAGTTCTTGGAGATTGCGTTTCAATGTTGTTGCGGCCCTGTTGCTTGTAGTGTTATTCGTAGCTAAAGCAAGGATGATGTTTATCTAGTAAGGGACATAGAAGTGGAAATTCCGTTATCTAAGCCAGTTTTTGATGACGAGATGAGAAACGCGGCTTTAGATGCTTTGCAGAATGAAAGATTTGTCATGGGCGAGAGCGTTTTCAAGTTTGAGGAAGAGTTCGCAAGATATTGTGGAACCAAGTATGGGGTTTCCACGAGCTCTGGAACCTTTGCTTTGCAACTTGCGCTTATTGCTCTTGGCGTTAATCGAGAGGAACATGTTATTACCACCCCCTATTCGTTTGTTGCGACTGCAAATGTTGTTTTGCATGTAGGGGCAGTGCCTGTCTTTGCGGACATAGACATGAGAACTTGTAATATTGACCCAGCTTTGGCAAAGGAGAAATTAACGAGCAAAACGAGGGCACTTATCCTTGTTCATTTGTATGGTTTTCCAGCCGATATGAAGCGCATTGTGGAGATTTTTGGAGAAAGGGGATGCGCTATTGTGGAGGATGCTTGTCAGGCTCATGGTGCTGAATATTATGGGCAAAGAGTAGGAGCATTAGGAGACGTTGGGTGTTTCTCCTTCTACTCTTCCAAGAATATGACAGTTTGCGGCGATGGTGGCATGGTGGTTACAAATAATGAAGATATTGCTTGCAAGGTCGGTAAGCTGCGGGATTGTGGTAGAGCGTCACATTATGAACACGATTTGATTGGGTTCACTGCTCGACTTAACACGGTGAATGCGGCTATAGGCCGCGTTCAACTGAGAAGACTTGATGATTGGAATGAAAAGAGAAGAGCCTGTTCTAGGTTGTACCACAATCTTTTGAAAGATGTGGAAGAACTTGTGTTGCCGCCTAATGGAAACTCCGACATTAAACCTGTCTATCATCTTTATGTTGTTAGGACCAGTCACAGAGACAAATTGAAGGTTTGGTTGGAGCAAAGAGGGGTTCAGTGTGGGGTTCACTATCCCCTCCCAATTCATTTGCAGCCCGTCTATAGGAAGTTATTCGCACACGAGGCAGGAGAGTTTCCCAAGAGTGAACTTCTTTCTCGGACGGCGCTGAGCTTGCCAATGTTTCCTGGACTTGCGAAAAATGAGATTGAATACATCTGTGAAAATGTCGGCGAATTTTTCAGCGCCAGATGAAGAGCCCTCATCGGTGGTTAGTATGCGTAAAACAAATGTCGGTGTCATTGGTGCAGGTTACTGGGGCAAAAAGATAATCTCAGAATATATGGAATTGGCAAAACAAAACTCTCACATTGGTATTCAAACTGTTTGTGACAATTCAGAAGAGAACCTAAAATGTTGCGAGATATACCACTTGCCTTGCTTGACCAAGTTTCACAAGGAAGCCACATCTTCACCTGAGGTTGATGTCATTAGCATTTGTACGCCAAATGAAACTCATTATGAGATTTGTCGAGAGGCTCTAGAAGCTGGCAAGCATGTTTTGGTTGAGAAGCCTATGACGCTTAGTTCCGCGGAGGCGTATGAGCTTGTGGATTTGGCCCATAAACGCAACCTCGTACTATCAGTGGGGCACATATACAGGTTCAATAACGCACTAAGAATGACTCGAGATCTTATCAAGAATGGTTTCTTTGGTGACTTGTACTACCTCAGGCTACAGTGGACAACACTCATTCCTCCGATACACGGAAGAGACGTAATAACTGATCTTGCCCCCCATCCTTTCGATATACTTAACTTTCTTCTTGGTCGATGGCCGACAAAAATAACATGCAAGGCCAAAGCCTTTCGAAGGGAACGTCTTGAAGAAATGGCCTACATTGTAGCGGAATTCAAGGAAAATGTGATGGCTCACATTGAGTTGAGTTGGTTGTCTCCTGGGAAAATTCGAGAAGTCTGCATAATGGGATCAGACAAATTTGCGAAGATTGACTGCTTATCTCAGCAAATAAGGGTGTTTGAAAACGGTGATTTTCGCGATGTCTATGTTAAGAGAAATAATACGATAGAGGAGGAGTTGGATCATTTCATCAGTTGCGTTCAGAACAATGGAATCGTAAATAATAGTTTCATTAATCAGAACAGTGGATTGCTTGGGGCACACGTTGTGAGACTACTCGAGATAGCCAGAAAGTCGAAGGAAGAAGAGAAAACAGAAGGCGTGGACTTGAGATGAAAGAGACACCCGCCTCAAAGCATTCGATTATTGAGAGTGTTGAAGTCGGTGAAGGCACGCGAATCTGTGATCATGTTAACCTCTATCAATGCAAGATTGGGAAGAACTGCAAGGTTGAGGCTTATGTCTATATTGAGGGCGGGGTAGTCATTGGTGACAACTGTAAGATTAAGCCTTTTGTTTTTATTCCCTCAGGCGTGACTATAGAGAATGATGTTTTCATAGGACCCAATGTGACATTCACCAACGACAAACACCCAAAAGCGCATGGAGAGTGGACGCTCTTGAAGACGAGAGTCAAGAAAGGGGCGTCCATAGGGGCGAACTGTGTTGTCTTGCCTAACGTAACGATCGGTGAGTACGCACTAATTGGGGCTGGATCCGTAGTGACGAAAAGTGTCCCCAACTTTGCAGTAGTAACCGGAAACCCTGGAAAGGTTGTTGGATATCAAGAGCCCAAGAGCAGAGTTCACTAGCTGCACATGAGTTGTTTAAAGTGGGCGCTGTTAACTGCCGAAAGGTGGCGATTATTCCTGTTTATGGTCAAACTAACACTATAGGGAAAGTCTTGAGCAAGTTCGAAGACTCAATGGTCGACGAGATATGTTTGGTTGTTGACTGCCCGACAAAGGTCCTTCTGCGAGAGATTGAGATTTCTAGCAAAAAGATTGATGTTCCTGTACGTATAATCAAGAATCTAAGACGAATGGGAGTAGGATACGCGATTAGAGAAGGAATCCAACACGCACTCATTCATGAATTTGACATCATTGTAGTAATGGCGGGCAATGATAAGGACGACCCACGAGAGATTCCTAGGCTGTTACTTCCCATCCTGAAAGAAGGTTACGACTATGTTCAAGGCTCAAGATTCTTACTGGGAGGGAGACGTGTTAAGAACCCGATCTTACGCGGAATATTTTCCCGCGTGTATCCGTTCCTTTGGACGCTAGTCACCGATATCCGATGCACTGACGTGACAAACGGGTTTCGAGCCTACAAGATCAAGATACTGAAGGATAGGCGAATTAATCTGTGGCAGAGTTGGCTTGACGGTTATGAGCTGGAATACTATCTTCACTTTAAAGTGTTGAAACTGCGATACAAGACAAAGGAGGTCCCGGTCTCAAAAACATATCCATATAGGCATAAGGGCGGATATTCTCGGATATCTCCATTGAGGGATTGGTGGCAGATAGTGGGGCCTTTCATATACCTGACGCTGGGCCTTAGAAAATAGCATCTAGGGTCCAAGAGCGCAGTTATTGACTGGCAATTAATAACTTAGGGTCAGGATTGTGCATTTGTGAAAATCGCTGTTATCTCAAGGAAATCTGAAGCAGAGGAAATTATTCGTCAGCTTTTGTGGCCTTGGGAAGCGACATTCACGAACTCAGATAATGCTGATGTCTTGATAGTCCATGGAGAAAAGCCTCAAGAAAACATGCCGACGATAGTTGTACCTTCAGAGACAGCAGGCTTTGTCGAGTGGCTTGACGATAAAAGAGTTAATGTGTCAATTAGAACTGGGACACGAATCTCTGTTACAGTAACTCCAAGAACAGTTCTATCAATGGTGCCTAGGATACAATATTACTTCTCTGGGTCAACAGAATCTGTCCAGTTGGCTGACCAGCCTCAAATGATAAAGTTATACAAGGACATGGTTATATTATCAATTGATATTATTGAGGAATATGAAAGGATTGTAAATGAAACACTGAATCCAAAGCCCTCAGCGCTGTACAACTTGCTAACAAGTCTTCCAATTCCTTACGGTGTGGCTCCTCGACGATTGAGAAACTTAGTTATGCGGTGTAATGATTCACAGGTGGGCTTAAACCTTGACGATAAGCTCAGCCTCGATGTATTAAGGTTTCTTCTGTATGAAGCGGTTGAGGAAACAACGAGTCAGAAGCTAGTCAAGAAGAAATGGAATGGTAAAGATTGCGCTTGTGCGGTGACTCACGATATCGAAACGCTCCACGGTCTTAAAATGGCTGAAAGGATCAAAAAAATAGAAGAGAAATACAATGTGTCCTCGGCATGGTACATACCTTCAAAGCGTTATGCGCTGAAGCCGGAAATCGTGCGTACACTCGCCAACTTTGGCGAAGTCGGAGCTCATGACACGAAACATGACGGAAAGTTGCGCAATCTATCGAAGCGAGAACTTGCCAAGCGGGTTTCTGAAGTTAAGAGGACCCTTGAAGACCTTGCTGGTCACGCAGTGACGGGTTTCAGAACACCGCTACTTCAGCAGAATTACACTGTCTTGAAGGGGTTGAAAGATGCTGGCTATTGGTATGATTCATCAGTTCCAACGTGGGAGCCGAAGCATCCCCTCACAATGTGTCCTTATGGATTGGGAACAACGTTTCCAATGGTATTTGATGGTATGCTTGAAATTCCAATAAGCGTGGTACAAGATCATCAGTTACTTCATGTTTTGGGTTTAAACAAAGAAGAGACTATAGCAGAATGGTTTTCTATGAGGGCCCTGATAAAGGAACTTGGTGGCGTCGCCGTTTTCCTGGCGCATCCTGAATACGAACTCTTTGACAAACCCAACTTTGAAACATACGAGGAATTCCTACACACCATAACTTGTGACCCAAATGCTTGGTTGACAACTCCAGAGCGATTAACAGAGGCAATGCAGAAAGCAACGGTTCAAGAGATAAGCTCTTTGACTAAGTGATAGGTTTTGAATGCTGCAAGCACGCCTTTTTTCGTAGTTTTTGCCAAAGATAAAAACTACGTTTCAGGAAAGATAGATGAACTCAATAGGTTTGGTGTGTCTTATGTCATTGTTTGCGGGGAACATTTCGATCATCCTCTAGTTGCGTACAGAGCTCCCAAAGGAAAATATGATGCAATTACATCTGCTCTTGGGAGAATTCCAAAAGACGCTAAAATAGTAGCGTTCAACGATGTTGACACCCAAATCAGCGCGTTTGAGACAATGCTTAGACATTTCGATGATCCTAGAGTCGCCATTGTTTTTGCACCCGAGCTGGTTATAGAAGGACCTCAGCGCGCTTTTTTCACCATATTCAATCCAATCAGAAGGTTCTTGCCTTTGGCAGCCAGTGGAGAGCTGTTGATGATACGACAAGAGGTTTTGCGTAGGATTCTGCCTCTGAAACCCTGCAAGGCTGAAGACACTTACATCATGTTCAAGACACTTGAGCTCGGATATAAAGTGGTCTTTTGTGAAGAATGCTGTGCTCAGACTACGAGAACAAAAACTGGAAGCAAAGAAGAGATCTACAAAAGAAAGACCGTAGCGGGAATCTATCAAGCGTTGTCTATGTCCAAGCCCCCTCCAGTAGCACGTTTCCTTTATGCACTCTTGCCATTCGCGGCGATTTTCCTTGTTATACTTGGAAGGAACGGCTATCACATCTTCAAGGGAATATTGCTTGGATTCTTGGACTACATGCGCGGTGATCGTTCCGGGACATGGGACACGACGTACATGAAGTAGAAGATGCGCACGCAAAAAGGCAAGACAAAAAAAGAAACTGAATCCCAAACTTCAGTCATGAGGAAAACTAGGAGATCACATGAAGATCCTCCAAGTCTGTCCTAGATACAGCCCATATATGGGCGGTGTTGAGCGCGTAGTCAAGAATGTGGCGGAGTATCTAGTAAAACAAAATCATCAGGTTACAGTGTATTCAACAGATCCATCGAAAAGATTACCTGAAGTTCGAACGGTCAAAGGAGTTAATGTAAGACGATATTTTGCTCTAGCGCCAAATGAGAATTACCACTTACCTCATCCTAAGATGCTAATGCACTTGTTGGGAGAACAATGCGATGTCACTCACATCCATAGTGTACATGACTTAACTGCTTTAACAGCCCACATGTCTCACAAGCTGAGTGCAAACTCTGCTCTCGTAATTTCGCCATACTACCATGGGAAAGGGCATACAAGGCTTACACAAGTGCTGTGGATCACCTATCGTTCTGTTGTCCGAGAAATATTGAAAGACGCAAACGCAATTATTGTTAATTCGAAGGCTGAGAAAGACGTTATAGACAGGGCTTTTAGACCGTCATGCCAGACCTTTGTGGTTTATGACGGGATCAGTCTGAATGAAATAAAGAATGCTGAACCGTTTACTTTCAATGCAGAAAACAAAATACTGCTCTATGTGGGGAGACTGGAGAGGTACAAGAACATTCACGTTGCGATATCATCCTTGAAATTTCTTCCTGAAAATTATCAGTTTTACATAATTGGTAGCGGTCCGTTCAAACCCTTTCTTCAAGATCTCGTAGGCTCCAATGGGCTTTGGAAGCGCGTACATTTCTTGGGCTTTCAACCAGACGTTGATGTTTACAGATGGCTGAAAACTGCCGATGTGTTTTTGCTTCTTTCCGAAGTTGAATCTTTTGGAATGACATGCATTGAGTCGCTCGCTGCTAGTACTCCTGTAATAGCGAATGATGATGGTCTCGGCTTGAGTGAAACTATCTCCCTCTATCCTGATCAAATTATGGTTCATAAGATAGACGAAGAATCAGAGTCAAGGCTTGCAAAACTGATAATAGAAGCTGCCGAACTGAAGCCGGTAAGAGCGGATGTATCCCGATTTGCATGGGATAAAATAGCGAGAAGTATATGTGAAGTATACCTACAAGTCTTATGACCGAATCAGAACGTAATATCGCTTTGTTAGTACAGGACCAAATGACGGAGATTAATGAAAATGAAAAGAGCTCTCATCACCGGAGCAACCGGTCAAGATGGCGCCTACTTGGCCAGGTTTCTCTTGGATAAGAAATACGAAGTGTATGGCACTTATCGCCGTCTGAGCACACCCAACTTCTGGCGTCTTGAATACCTCGGAGTTTTCGACAAAGTGAATCTGATTCCAGCTGATTTGTGCGACTCCAGTTCAATCGTTGAGGCATTGAAAATCTCAGAACCTGATGAAGTTTATCATTTAGCAGCTCAAAGCTTTGTAGAGGCCAGCTTTGAAACTCCTATCGCCACAAGTGACGCTACTGGACTATCAGTAACCAGGATTCTTGAAGCCATACGTCAAAACCACCAAGATGTAAAATTCTACTTCGCAGGCACCAGCGAAATGTTCGGTGAAACTGGCTTGTCTAACAGTGAAAGACCACTGAACGAGAAAGATGTATTTCACCCTATGAGCCCCTACGCAGCGTCGAAACTCTATGGCTACTGGATCACTCGAACATATAGAGAGGGCTACAAAATCTTCGCGGTCAACGGCCTTCTTTTCAATCACGAATCACCTTTGAGAGGTTTAGAGTTCATCACTAGGAAAGCCGCCAACGAGGTTGCCAAGATTTCTCTTCGATTAAGCAAAGAGCTCAGGCTTGGAAACCTAAACGCGAAGCGAGACTGGGGATACGCTCCAGAATACGTCGACTCCATGTGGCTAATGCTTCAACAAGAGGAACCAGATGACTATGTAATTGCTACAGGAGAAGCTCACACCGTTAAAGAGTTTGTTCAGAAAGCCTTCGATGTGGTGGGAATCGAGTGGCAGAAACACGTCAAAGTTGAAAAAAGATTCCTCAGACCGCTTGATGTTCCTAGCCTCACTGGAGACTACTCAAAAGCCAAGAAGAAATTCGGCTGGAAACCAAAGACGAAATTCGACGATTTGGTCAGAATTTTGGTCAAAGAAGAAGTCAAACGCTGGGAGAGATGGCTTGGCGGTGAAAGATTTCCATGGGACGCACCGAATTATCCAAGTGAAAACAGGGTTTTGACAAGGGCATTGAGGATGTAGAGCTGAGGAGGTTGTTTTCCGAAATATTAATTATTAAGGATTCATATACGTTATTAGGCGCACTACCAGATATGTACACGTAGGCCTAGAAACAAGGCTGAGAAAGCGATGGAAAACCGTCATGGAAAATTAGCACACAAGAAAAAATTTGAGCATAAAGGTTTGCTTTTTTTTGCGGTGGCAAGTTTCTTATGGTTCATATTTCGAACAGGAACCAAACCTTCTAGAATAGTATATCCTTGCCAACGTGCGGCTCTGGCAAACAGCTCATTGCTACTGAACGCTTTTGTCTCATTCTCTCTGCTCGCAACGTCTGCTAGAAATCTTTTGTCTAAGAGAAGTAAAGCTCTAGCAACGCTGGTTATTGCTACGTTTATCCTAATGAGTAGCGAACCCTTCTGGCGAGGTCTACAGTCTCATGCCGCAGGCAATCCGAACCAAGAAATTCAATTGATACTCGAACCAAAGAATGCCATAGCATTTCCTGCTTCGGACATCTATGTTGCGAATGGTCGGGCACACGCCCACATAAGCGAACTCATAGATCTTATGGCCTCACACGGCCTACACTTCTGCAAAACTGCACTAAATCCACAAGGTTTGATTGCGCGTGACGATGTGGTGTTGATAAAGGTTAACTGTCAGTGGCCTCAACGTGGGGGAACCAATACAGACGTTTTGAAGGAGCTCATCCAAGCTATTGTTGACCACCCTGAGGGTTTCATTGGCGAAATAGTTGTGGCCGACAACGGGCAGATCAAGGGAACTATGGATTATGGTAATTATAACAACGCCGAAGACCACACACAGTCTGCTCAGGATGTGGTTAACATGTTCTCGGCTTATTATAATGTTTCGACTTATGAGTGGAAGAATATCAGAAAAATCCGCGTAGATGAGTATTCAAGCGGAGATATGACAGATGGGTATGTAAAATATGATACAGCAGACCCTGATACAGGATTCTTTGTTTCTTATCCCAAATTTAGGACTCGATTTGGAACATACATTAGCTTCAAATACGGTATATGGGACGGAGCTGGATACGAAAAAAGATTGAAAGTAATCAACATGCCAGTTCTGAAAGCGCATCCGAATTATGGGGTAACAGCATCTTTGAAAAACTATATGGGTGTACAATCGGAAGGCAAGTTTGGGGATGGCGGTTTGAGTAATGGCCATTTTACGGTCAGAAATGGATCAATGGGAACACTAATGGCTGAAACTGGGCTTCAGACATTGAATCTTATTGACGCAATCTATGTAAACGCCAATCCTCCACCTGTTGATCTGGCCAGCAGCCCTAACTATGATGCATTCACAAGGGTTAATGTTCTGATGGCAAGCACTGACCCGGTTGCCGTGGACTACTGGGCTGCAAAACATGTACTCGTGCAAGCTGCAAGCTTAGTTGGGTACGTTGACACCCATACGCTGGACCCCGATAGCACTGACAAGAGTGGGCTCATTCAGGGAGACAGTGAGGCGTTTGGTGTCTGGTTACCACTCGCAAAAGACGAACTTGTCTGGGCAGGCTACAGTGTTACCAACAGTGAAAGTCGCATGAACGTGTATGTCCGCCCAAGTGGTGATTTGCCAAACGACACCGCACCCCCGCTCATTACCATTTTGTCTCCACAAAGCAGGACATACTCAGTAAGCAACATTTCCCTAACCTTCACCGTAAGTGAACCAACATCATGGACAGGCTACAGCCTTGACGGACAAGCAAACGCGACTATAAGTAGAAACACAACCATCACAGGGCTACCAGACGGTAGTCACGCCCTAATCGTATACGCAAACGACACGGCCGGAAATATAGGAAAGTCAAACACTGTCTCATTCACAGTCAACACCTTGGCTCCCTACATCGAAATTCTCTCACCTCATAACAAAACCTATACGACCACTTCGGTTGACTTGAACTTCACAATTAACAGAGCAACCTCTTGGATTGGATACAGTCTGAACTGGCAAGCCAATATGACAGTACCCGGGAACACGACTATGTCTGGATTGCCCGATGGATCGCACACTATAACAGTGTACGCAAATGACACCTCTGGGAACATGGGGCAATCAGACATTGTCTCATTCACAATTGACACGACAGCCCCTCGTATCGAAATTCTCTCACCCCAAAACAAGACTTACACAACCAGCCAAGTTGAACTCAACTTCAAGGTTGATGAAGCCACCTCATGGATCGCCTACAGCCTAGACAACCAAGCCAACACATCCATCACCGGAAACACTACTTTGTCTGAGCTGTCTGAGGGGCCACACGCACTGATAGTTTGCTCAAATGATACTGCCGGAAACATTGGGTTTTCTGAAGAAATCCACTTCACCACACAGACCCTCATCAACATACCACAAGATAGTTTCCATGTGTGGATTCTGGTAGCGCTGGCCACGGTAGCAGTAGTCGGTCCCGTCATTACCATCTATTTTGTAAGACTCAGGCAACGCAAATGAGCAATCGCCAAGCACCATGCACCTAGCGCGTGCTATTTTAGATTTCACCTGTTGTAAAGACGGTGTCTAATTATTTTCTAGAAAAGAGAAGTGAGATTTTCCAGAATCGTTAAATAATTAATGAATGGGATAATATAAGGCGGTTTCTGGAAGATCAATGAACTCAGGAAAGGAGGTGAAAATGAATGAGACATGACAGATACGCATTTGCTGTCTTGGCTGCACTCTTCTTGGCAATTCTGACGGTACCTGTCTTCGGATCGTGGGGCTTCGGTGCTACAGGCTACGCCAAAATATTTGACAACACTCAAAATGGGATAGGCCCGGGCGACCCAAGAATAGGCGACGTCTTCTTCACACAAGTCGACGCTACTACGCTCAGAATCAAAATCGTATTGTTTGGTGGGGTCGGTGTTGTGGGCAGAGCAAGGTTAGAGGTATCGCTGGTAACAGTTGGAACAAGCACAGATGGAGGTATCACTGGGGAGCCAGGCGGGCACTATGGGTCGATCAATGTGATCGGATTTATTTCCACAAGTAATTCAGGATATGGCAGAGGTGAGTACGTTGTGGACCTCGGGACCTTGTGGGGAACCGTTGACGATGTGATGAATTACGGGCACATTGATATTGAAGATGACAGTGGGGCGGTGACTCCAGGAATTTTGGACTATGGTCTCGTGATGAACCAGTATGGCGCAACACGACTAGAGTGGCTGCAGCCTTAGTACGAAAAGGTCTGTCCATTTCTCCCCCTCTTCTTTTTTTGAAGGCATCTTCCCAACCTAGTGCGCGCTAAGACAGAATAGCAAAACCGATTGTAGTTTAATCTTGAGGCTAAGAACTTGCACTACAAAATTCCTTTGGCTGACCCTTACATTAATGAAGAAGACGTGGCAGCTGTAGCGCAAGCGGTCAAAGAGAAAAGACTGTCACAAGGGAAATACGTCCAAACGTTTGAGGATGCATACGCCAGATACTTCGGCACCAAATACGCGGTGGCAGTCTGCAGTGGAACTGCAGCACTCCACACAGCACTCGCAGGTTTAGGTGTACGACTTGGTGACGAAGTAATAGTTCCCTCGCTTACCTACATTTCCACAGCAAATTGCGTCCTATATCAAGGTGCGAAACCGGTAATCGCTGACATCGATTCTAAGACGTACAGCATCAATCCAGACGACGTAGAGCGAAGAATAACTGCGAAAACGAAGGCAATAATACCTGTGCACTTCGCTGGGCAGACAGCGGACATGGATGCCATAAATGAAATCGCCGAGGCGCACAACCTCAAGGTTGTCGAAGATGCTGCAGAGGCACACGGTGCTACATACAAAGGCAGAAAAGCGGGAAACTTGGGCGACGTAGGTTGCTTTTCCTTCTACCCAAATAAGAACATGACAACAGGCGAAGGAGGCATGATAACCACTAATGATGAACAATTAGCTAATAGAATGCGCATGATTAGATCTCTAGGGCAAGACAGTCGTTATCATCACGTAATTCTGGGTTACAGCTATCGAATGACAGACATCCAAGCCGCTCTTGGGCTTGTTCAACTCAAAAGACTTGACTGGGTTGTAAAGAGGAAAGTCGAAAAAGCCAAGTTTTATCAAAAACGCATAGAAGAGCTCTTCGGCAACGAAGTCAAAACACCGTACATAGCATCCTACTCCACCCACGTCTACATGCTCTATCCGCTGCGCCTAAAGGATAAGAAAACGGTTGAACAGGTCTTCGCGACACTAGAAGAAAAAGGCGTGGAATCTCGCATGGCATTTCCACCCTTGAATCTGCAACCGCTTTATCAAAAACTATTTAGATGTAGGCCGGGACAGGCGCCCGTTGCAGAAGAGATTTTCGAAACCATTCTGTGTATACCATTGTTTCCCCAATTGAGCCGTGACCAACAGGAATACGTGCTTTTTGCTCTTAAAGATGGGATCGAGCAAACATTAAAGACTTGAAGTTATCGTGATTTCAAGAATTCGGAGACCAGCAATAAAGGTAAGCACAAGGGAGGTCCTTGGGTGAAGGGGCTTTCAGATGCATTTACGAACCATTCAGAAATCAGAGGAGTGGACCTAGTTGATCTTTGTGATAGGTTTGGTACCCCTCTATTTGTTTTTGATGAGAACCTTCTTCGGGAAAATTACAGAAGTATTCACGACGCGTTTGAAATGCACTACCCAAACTCACTTATCGCTTATTCTATCAAAACGAATTACAACCTAGCGATATGTGAAATATTGCGTGATGAAGGCGCCTACGCCGACGTAGCCACAGGCCTTGATCTGTTTGTAGCTAGGAAGGCTGGCTTCCCCTTTCAGCGCATAATTCTTGACGGTTTACGCCTATCTGAAACTGAACTTTGTGACACTCTGGAAGGCAGGGTACTTATAGTAAATGTTGAAACCTTTTCGGAATTGCAGCGTCTTAACAGACTTGCAGGAGAAATGGGTACGAAGCAAGATATCGGAATAAGAGTAAACTTAACCAAGAAAAAAAGCTTCTTCCGCGGAGTTTTCGATAATGAAGCCATTCAAGGGTATCCATCTTCCAGATTCGGTTTCTCATTAGAGGACGCTTATACCGCTTTCAAGCAAGCGTCGAAATTAGAGAACCTAAACGTTGTAGGGATAATGACGCATCCTTATCGGGGAGCGAAAACCATTTTGCCTCTGGTTGATCAGATTCGCAAAGAACTTGGAACAAAGATACGATTTCTTAACATAGGTGGAGGATTCTCAAAGAAACGCCGAGTGATCCAGATTTCCGATCTGGTAAAAGACTTTGTCAGGCAAAGACTGGGTTTTAGTTCTAAGTTAGACAAAGAGGGTAGAAGCGCAGACTTGAGGGCAATTGCAGCATCAATAGCTAAACCAGTCAAACAAAAACTCAACGATATGCCTAACCTTGTCTTAGAACCCGGCCGCTATATCGTTGGAGACGCGGGCCTGCTGCTATTGCGGGTTGAATGCATCAAAATGGCTTTTGGACACAAGTGGATCATAACCAATGGGGGAACAAACCTGATTCCAGACTACTGGGAACGACGTGAAATCCGAATCGCAAACAGGCATAATGCTCAACCGACGGGGATAGTGAATGTTGTTGGTCCACTTCTTTATCCCAACGACTTCATCGCCATCAAGAAACGTCTGCCTAATGCTCAGGAAGGGGACATCCTCGCCGTCTACGATGTAGGAGCATACACTCTGTCTCAGTCCACCCAGTTTCTTTACCCTCGACCTGCCACTGTTCTCCTAGGTCCCGACGGTGAAATCACACAAATTCGAGAAAAAGAGACTTACGCAGACGTTTTGAGTAAGGATATGAAAGCTTGAGTGCTAAGGGACCAGGCAATGAATGCCTATGATGCACTGATCACTGACGGAGATTTGCGTTTAACACTGGTCGTTCTAAGGTCGCTGGCAAGAAAGAATATAGAAGCCGTCGTTGGTGCAGAATCTAAAAGAGCACTGTCCTTTTTCTCAAAATCATGCAAGCGAATGCTCTTATATCCATCTCCAAAGGATAATAGCACAGAGTTCTTGATTGCCGTCCAAAACACTCTCCACAGAACAAAGTTTCGGGTTCTGTTCCCTATAGGTGAGTGGACGATTTTCCCCATTTCCAAGATCAGGGACAGAATACCGCGGCGCACTAAGTTACCACTCCCACCGCATGAAACACTGGAGAAAACTCTTGACAAAGAACTGACTTTTAGGTTAGCCATCAAGGATGGTATACCAACCCCCGAGACTTACTTCGTAAGAAGTCTACGGGAACTTAAGGCGATTTCAGAGAAGGTAAAGTATCCCGCAGTGATAAAACCACGCTGGTCATGGGTTTGGAACAGAGGAAAAGCCCTATTCAGAAGACCAAGCTATGTAAATTCAGCTGGAGAACTACTATCGGTTTACGAAGTTATTCACAGGGATTTTCCATTTCCGCTGATTCAGGAATACATTCCTGGGACCAATTACTCTGTTGCGACTCTATATTGCAATTCTCAGCTAAAAGCCATTTGCGGCATAAAGGTTTACCGAGCTATGCCTGTCACGGGAGGCAACAGTGTCTACAGAGAAAGCGTTGAATTGGATCCAGCGATGAAGAAATATGCTCTGCAGCTCCTTGAAGCTCTTGATTGGTACGGAATAGCAGAAATAGAATTTAGAGTGGATTCCCGAGATCACATTCCAAAACTTATGGAAATAAACGGGAGATTTTGGGGTTCCCTGGAGGTCGCTGTAGCGGCAGGAGTCGATTTTCCATACCTGTTATATTGCTTGGCTACGGATAGTGAAGTTCGACCAGTACTCAGCTACAGGAAAGGGGTGAAGTGTCGCTGGTTTGGAGGAGATGTTCAGCACTTGCTTAGCGTTCTAAAGGGAGTCTCAAATGGTGCTAGTCTTCAATGGCCAAGTAGACTGCGAACGCTGATCGATTTTCTCAAGTTTTATGAAAAAGGCCTGATGTATGACAGTCTTTGCTGTGATGATCCCATGCCGTTCTTCTCATCGATCTACGCGATAACCTCAGAGCGCGCGCTGTTCACTGGAAAAATAAAGAAATTCGAATTCTAAATGCACTCTCGCAAACTACTCCAAAAACTCTGTTTGCAAAAAGGGGATGACGATGAAAAATCACAAGGTTCTGTTGCTTGGACTCGATGGGGCTTGCTTTGATTACATGGATTCACAGATAGAAAAAGGAGAACTCCCTACGTTTAAGAGATTAATGGATGAAGGCGTCCGAGCGAACCTGAAGTCAACGATTCCTCCGACGACAATTCCAGCGTGGGTCAGCATGTTCACAGGACTCAGTGAAGGACAACTTGGATGCTTTGGTCAACAAAGATGGAAAGAATCCAGTCAGACAT
>Ga0315306_10000362_pt1 | contig 21736 bp, 19 predicted proteins | sample TDP1_MG_FD_203803 | JGI IMG/M metagenome (GOLD analysis project Ga0315306, IMG submission 203803) | Freshwater sediment microbial communities from Lake Towuti, South Sulawesi, Indonesia - TDP1 | ecosystem: Environmental > Aquatic > Freshwater > Lake > Sediment | place: Indonesia: South Sulawesi... | reverse complement strand
ATACGCCATCTATGCTTTTCGGTTCCGGAGCAAGATGTCCAACTTGCAGGATTCTCCAAGTCTCAGTGTGCTTAATGTCCTCTGACGGCATTAGTGTTCTCAATGGACCAAGGGTTTCGAGCTCCAGCATGGTTGGGTTCGTATAGACTTCGACGCTACATCCGAAGTCAGGGTATTCGCCTTTTTCTCGGCGGAATTCCTTCACGAACGCCAAGCCGTCGACCCAGTATGCAGCCCATGACGGGTTAGCCATCGTGCCAATCTTAAGAGGGGTCGCCGCTTCTACGTCCTGCTTGACGAACACATACTCATCGGTCAAGACGAGCCTCCTATCCGAAAGCCGCGAGTACGGCCATGTTGCCAAGTGCCTATCCGGCAAGAGACCCTCTTCATCTACTTTCGAAGCCTTGATCGGCACAATAGCGAATCCCTTCTGCCTCATCACCGAAAGTGCCCAGCAGGCGAGTTTGATGGGCCATCTTCCAAGGTTCCTGATCGTATGCGTGACTTCAACGCAACTCTCAGAAAAAGGCCCTAGCTTAATTCTTTTCTGGATCGCGTTCTCCGCTTCTGGGTTGCCAGATATTGTGACGCAGTCTCCTTTGAGGGTGACTTCTACTGGTTTGTCGTCTATCGAGTAAGATCTAGGCTTCGCCTCAGGCGAGCTCCACAGTCTGTGCCCGCCATAGATCCTCCAGAAACCTTCAGGCGTCTGAACGCCAGCTTCGGGGAGTACTCCGAATAGGTTGAGATCTGGTCTGTTCTTATGAGCTAAGTAGATGACCCTTGGCCCTATCTCGACTGGTACGCCTACAATCATGTCGCCTAGGCAAAACACTCTAGTCCTTAGGCCGCTAACATCCGTTTCCTCTAGCTTCATCCATGAGTCTCCTTGGAGCTTTGTTGCCAAACTCTTTGTTGGTTTGAGCCCTTTATCTGGTTTGTGATGCGAGCTCGATCTGTTTCCCAAATCCTTTTACGAGGTTCGGCATCAGTATCTCTTGGGTACGTCATGTCTACTGAACGTGAAGTTCTCATCGCAATCCTGAAGCTTACAAGGGAAGGACCAGCTGAACTCGAAGAAGTCAGCAGAGAAGCCAGAGTGCCAATCCAGACCGTGCGAAGGTCTCTTAGAAAAGCCCCGAATCTCAGCATAGCGAGACTGGAAGCGGGAAAAGTGAGTCTTTCAGGAGAGCAAAGGCTGAGAGCTGCCATCAAGGCAGTAGAGATGGGCACCGACATCGAGAGGGTCTGCAAGTTCCTCACATGGACAGAGTTCGAAGACATCGCTCTCCTAGCCTTTAGGACCAACGACTTCGTTGTGAGGAAGCACTTGAGGTTCAGCTGGGCAGAAAGGAGATGGGAGATCGACATACTCGCGCTTAAGGAGCCGGTCGCAGCCTCCGTTGACTGCAAGCAATGGCACAGAGGCTGGAGCGGCTCAGCTAGCACAAAGGCAGCCGAACTGCAGATCCAGAGGACCCAGGCGCTGAGTGAAGCCTCCACTTCGATCAAGGAGAAGCTTGTGATGAGAGGCTGGAAACGTGCGTACTTCGTACCGATAGTCCTGTCACTGACGGTTGGTGCCCCAAGGTTCATCCGAGACGTCCCGATCGTCCCTGTATTGCAGCTGAGGAGCTTCCTTCAGGAGATGCCTGCTTACATCGGCAGCCTCACACGGTTTAGAGTAGACTTCTAGGATCTGCCTGCCGCGTATTCGGCAGGTCCACACCTTAGCTTCGCCATGTCTCCCTCAGTTCTTCCTGCGACTGGATCTTCGTGCTTCAGGAACGACCCTGGGGCAGCTCGAACATTCTTCTCAGTGCTCAATGAATTTGGTTGAATTTCATTGAGCTTCCCAATCGATTGGACGCTAATTTGGCCCATTCTCAATCTTCCGGAATGCTGGAGATTTGGGTTTGCTTATAGATGAGTATCGTGCCCGAAAGATCGGTTTGACGATTCGTCGTGCGAGCACAACTACCAACAGGGCTTTCCCTGATGCCCATTGGCTGTTGAGCACATCTGAAAGGCTCTTGCGGCCCTTCTTTGGGCAGGATACCTAGGCCTCAGTGGCTTGTGCACCAACAGCAGCATATTGATCGAGATGTTAGGAGTTCTTATAAACCGAGAGATAGCTTTTCTATCCGAAAAGGGGCTCGAAAAATGGTTCAACTAAGCAAAGAGCTAGTTGAGGTAGTAAACTTGTCCATGCCCTTCCCAGCCGACGTGATAAAAGCGTATTCGCGGCTAGCCATGGTGTTCACGAGCGGGGACCTGGCCAAGGAAGCTAATATTCCGCGGTCCACGGCAAAGTTCTACGTCCGAAAGATGGTTGACATGCGGATGATCTCGAAAGTGCCGTACCGCAAGAAGTACCAGAAGTACGCCAACGCCCGCAACTTCTCAGACTGGATCCAAGACCTTATCAGGCTGGCAGTAAGACCCCTAGAAGAGACTTGATGGCGAGGTAACCCACTTGTCTCTTAGGGACTTGGCACTAAAGGGAAGCGGAAAGAAGGCGAAGATAGGCCTTCGCAGAGGCAGAATCCTGACGGTGAAGGAGATCAAGAGAATCAGGAAACGCGGGTACCGCGCCGAAAGGGAGCTCGTCCAGAGGCTTCGGGCAATGGGCTTCAAAGCCGTAAGGGTGCCAGTCTCGGCTCCAAGCTCCGAGCCTCTGCCTGATGTCTTTGCGACGAAGGCCAGAAATATCCTGGCTTTTGAGGTCAAAGCTCCGAACGCGGACAGGGCCTATTTCCGGAGGGATCAAGTGGAGAAGCTTGTCGCCTTTCTGGGCATGTTTGAAGCCTATGAAAGGAAGCTCGTGGTCCTTGTAGGGAAGTTCCCGTACCGGTGGGTCTTCAAGCACGTCCAAGAGGCTGGCGACTACGTTTTAAGGATAGACGAGAAGAGCAATATCCAGCTTGATTCGTTGGAGAGTTAGGCACTCAAGGCGCCACAGGTTCCGCGCAAGCTCTCAGGCTAGAGTCTCGGCAACCCTACATCTTCGTCCTCTCAGCAAAGATGTGACCTTTCCAGCCTTGGCAGGCAGGACTCTTTCTGCTTTCAAGGCAAGAACGAGAAGTGGTTTCTTCGAAAGGTCAGTATGGCAACATCGTCATTGCTCAGGCTCTGAACTGGATTTGCCAGGCTTGCCGAGGTATTGGGCGTCGTGATCGCATCGCTTCTCTGCTTATGGCTCATCGACTAGTAGAGCATGCCGCGTAGCCTAGACTCGCGACAGCTGCACCCGAAGCCCCGGAACCAAGCGATTGATGTCGAGAAAGGTGTTGGGTCAAAGGGCGGCTTGACCGCCCTCTAACCCTCCACCGACCGGAATAAGGAAAGCTTCTTCGAAGCCGCATCGTGCCATACTATAGATCGCATTCAACAGCTCTCAGACTCCAAATGCCACAGTCCGCGTGGGACAATGCCTGCATCGTCTGAAATCTTTGCTTGAGAGCCGCACCACTTTCAGCCAATGACAAGAATGCGCCGGGTGAAGCTACATTTGTTGATGTTTTTTCACCTTCTAGAAGTGGGTTTACTAGAAATATCCTTCAGTTCCGGAAGTCTCTTTTAGGGCAGCTTTCCTACCTAAATGCTGAAACGTCCTTACCTTATGAGGCCGCCAACTCTGTCCAATCAACAGAACCTCAGAGAAGCCCGATTCTGGCTTATTCCCGAAGTTGGGATGGCAATGATGTCCAAAAGGTCGAAATCTAACGGCGGAAGGGGAGCTGAAGGTCGGAGATCTTGACCATGTGGTCTTCACGCACCGGGGCGATCCGGCTTGCCCGAAAGACATTTAGGATGCTACCTGCCTGTCCCGCCACTTTGCGCATCTTGGCTGTGTGGCAAAGATGCTTCTTCTAAGTGCCTTCTGCGATGATGGCTTGCGAGGTTCAGATATCCGTCGGCGGAGAAAACTTGCAGTTTGACCGCCTTAGTTCCGTCAGAAAGCGCCTGGTGGGACTTGTTTGAACAGGTAACACGGTGATCACCAATGTCACCTGCCTTTACGTCCGTTCCTTACTGGGACGGCTCTTCTACACGATTTTCCCTAGGTCTGACGTTAAGGGATGTGAGCTCGCAGTCCGATTCAAGCCCTAAGGGCTCGGAAGCGAATACAAAAGCATCAACGTTCATGGTTGCCGGACGTTTTCGAGCGGACCAATGTCAGTAGAGGTCACGACCAAGACATCTCAGGAAGAAGTGTCAGAGTTCGATCGGCTCCCACCTGCCGCTCCTGACCGATCGGTAGCAGGCGTCAAGTATGCAATTCACCATGTATCCGTCTCGGTAGGTTTCGCGTGGTTTCTCGCCTTCCCGAATGCAGGCTGTGAAGTGTTGGAGCTCCGCTAAGTAGCCGTAAATCTCGTGTTCTCTCCAGACTGGGTACATCCATCCCTTCTTTGCTTCAGCCTTCTCTACGACGTAACTAACCTTCTCCTCAGGTGCAACTGTGAACACTCTAAGGCCAGTCTCCCTTGTGGCATCTATGAAGATGGCTCCTTCTGACCCATAGATCTCGAACCTCAGGTCTAGGCCTCCATGAGCAGCCCAACTGTTTTCAGACTGCCCAATCTCTCCTCCTTCGTAGCTCACGCTCGCGAGGCTATTGTCTTCAGCATTGACACTGTGGACCAACGTCTCTGCCCAAGCAAAGGTTTTCACAGGCTTCTTTCCGATCAGATATCTTGCCACCTCCACGGAATGGCAACCCATGTCCATCAAGACGCCTCCTCCCGCAAGCTCTGGTTTCCAGAACCAAGCGGAGTGGGGACCAAAGTGGGCTTCCCTGCTTCTTATCCAAAAGACCTTCCCGATTGAGCCGCGAATGACTATGTCTTTGGCTCTTGTCACGTGAGGACTGAAGACTTGGTTCTCAGCATAGCAGTCTATTACGCCATGCCTTTCTACAGCACTCAATGCGGCCTTAGCCTCCTCCACGCTCCTGGCTAAGGGTTTCTCGCAGATGACATGTTTACCTTCTTCAGCTGCAACCTCAGAGGCTTCTCTATGGAGAAAGTTCGGTAGTCCTATATCGACGACATCAACTTCCGGGTCCGAACAAAGCTTACTGAGGAAGTCTTCCCCGTGGTACGTCTTTTTCACACCGAATTTCCGAGCTACCAGAGCTGCCTTCTCTTTGTTTCGTCCTCCCAACGCGACGACCCTAACGTCAGGTATTTCCGAGTAGCATGGTAGATGGAAAGTGTCTTGTACAAATCCGTACCCAAGAACGCCGATCTTCACGATCTTTGCCATCAATGACCACTCTCATTACGTTGCAGTCTACATTACTATCTGAACCTTCATCGGGCTTTCAGTCTTCTTGATGTTGGTGTCAAAGGCCTCTAGTATCCTCTCGAACGGAAAGCGGTGCGTAACGAATGGCTTCACGACCGCTTTGCCTGAAGCGACGGCCTTGATGGCTACTGGGAATACGTTCGCGTATCTGTGGATTCCGTGCAGGCTAATTTCCTTAGCTATCACCTTTGCCAAAGCAAGCGGGACCTCTCTGGTCGGATACCCAACAAGGACTATTCTACCTCCAGGTCTGACGATGTCTATTGACTGAAGGATGGCAGGGATCGCGCCTGACGCCTCGATTACGGCGTCTACACCTTCGTTGTCCGTGAGTTCCATGATCCGCTTAACAACATTCTCACGTGAAGCATTGATGACGGCGCTCGCTCCCCATTTCTTTGCATAGTCCAGTCGATAGTCGACAACGTCCGTCATGTAAGCCTCCAGAACTCCGTGAGCTTTCACAGCTTGGAGAGTCATCTGTCCGATCGGACCCGCCCCAAGGATCGCTACGGCATCTTGAACCGTCACGTCGCCCATCTTCGCAGCCATCATGCCCACGGCTAGGGGCTCAATCATTGCGGCCTCCTCGTACGTCATGTTTTCAGGCATAGGGAAGACGTTCTGTGCAGGTGCTCGAACATATTCCGCGAAGGCTCCATCATAGGGCGGAGCTCCGTAGAACTTGACATCCTTGCAGAGATTGTATCGTCCCCCTCTACAGTAGCGGCATTTCCCACACGTAAAACCCGGTTCTATGACGACTCTTTGCCCAGCCTTGAGTCCTTTGACATCCTTGCCCGTTTGGGCGACTTCGCCTGAACACTCGTGCCCCAGGATCAGTGGCTTCTCAACGATGAAATCCGCAATTCTGCCCTGTAAGTAGTAGTGAACGTCTGATCCGCAGACCCCAACGCATCTCATTTCCACGAGAACGTCATGAGGACCGATCGGTGGGACCTCGACCTCCTCGAGCCGCATGTCCAAAGGTTTATGCAGTACAGCAGCTCTCATCTTGGCGCTCATACGGGTTTTCCTCTCAAGAAGCTCCTACCCAACTGTAGGATCCAACGAGAAAATAAGCTTTTGCAGGGGAACTACTCAGAGAACTGCGACGGTTAGCGTTGAAAGCGGAAGACTTTTATGCATTCGCCTTGAATTAGGGATGGGTTGGGTCGGTATCAGACAATGCGTCTTCCTTTGCCCAAACTAGGAGTCCCTAGATTGCCACTACTTGCTTTCCTAGTTCTGCTTGCTGGCTCTTGCCTGGCCAGCTTTGCAGTCATCTATTACACCCTTGTTACAAACCAATCAACGAACCGGCCAGACTACTTCCGGCTCAGAAGTGAATTTTTCGAGACTGAGTTCCCAATGAGCTGGTTCGCTGTCACTTGGGTGAACAAGAACGAAACCACTGGAAGCATTGGGGAAGCCGTGATCGCCTCTACCAACCTGTTCGCGGCCTTGGCTCTAAGAGTCTACGACGAAGGAGCTGCAAGAAGCTACTTGGCTGAGAACAGATTGACAGACCCATTTTCTGTAGTCGTCTTCGAAGCAAACCGCCTGTACAACTGGTCTTTGCAGGACAACAGTAACGCTACGCTCACATTTGTTGAGAATGGCACGACTTCGGTGTCGGGTTACGAAGCTGTCTTCTCGCGTGTTCTGATTAAGGGCGGTATCAAGCAGGAGGAAGCATTCTACAACTTGACGAGCATGTTCATTGTGTTCAGGGCACAGCAAAGACTCGCCGAGATAGTCTCTTGGGGAAAAGAAGAGGACTGGAGGCTGGCTCAAGAAACATTTAAAGCCATACTTGGTCTTACGAAGGTGTAAGATGAAAGTATGAAATCGCTTGGATTCAGCATGCCAGAAAGGGGGGACCTGCTCCACGCCGCCATAGGCGGAGGAATATGCTTCCTCACGATGGCCGTCCTCGTGGATATTGGACAGATAGCCTTAGAACAAATCCTTTCAACTCTGGGCATTGCAGGGGTCATGGTCTTTCATGACCAAATCCTCATCGCGAAGGCAATATTCACCTTCGGACTGATCTTCTTGACAAGCGGCTTCTTGGGGGGACTCTATGTAGGGTACCAGACTGATGAGAACCTGAGGACCATCTTGGCTATCCCAGGTGTCATCGGGTTTGTCGCCCTAACAGTACTTATAGCTGTTCTTGGCAACCCCAGCGTTTTTTACTCGGATATTCTAGGGCGAATCGTCTTTCCCTTGTTCGGAAACATTGTAGGCTCGTACCTAGGCGGTTATACGTTGAACTGGTCAACTGAGGAGGAAGAAGAAGAGGAACTGCCTAGCACTCAGAAGTTGTCTCTTGATCTTGGCAAATGACCGAACTTCTGTGGCTTCAGATTACAGTTATTATTGTCACATCGTTGACGTTTGTGCCTGTGGGCCCAGTTTCTATGAGATCTCCCAACTCGGCGAAGAACGAGTACGAATCGTTGTTCTTCAAGAACTGCCTGGCATCTAGTCCCAGCTTCCGGGAACGAGTTATCGTCTGACCGTCAATGATGGCCCCAGCTGCGACTGTTGGGCCGTCAACTCCATCAGTACTAAACGAAGCCAGCACGACCCTGTCCAAGCCATCTGCCTTTAGTGCCGCTGCTAGGGCAATCTCTTGGTTTCTCCCGCCAATTCCCTTCCCAATAACGGTGACCGTCGTCTCCCCACCGGCAACTATGCCCGCAGGCGGACGAACTGGGTTGGCTGAAGTCAATGTCTCCCTTGCCAAGGCAGCCAACGCCACTCCTACACTTCTGGCTTCTCCTTCTAGAAAGGAGGTTAGGAAAAGCGTGTTCAGGCCAGCCCTCTGCAGTTCAGCAGTCGCAGCGGAGCATGCCATTCGATTGTTGCCTATGACCACATTGTGAACTCTCTTGAAAACTCGGTTGTTCGACTTTGGGGTTTCGGGGATCAACCCTTGGGAGCCATCAGACAGAACCCTCCTAATTGGCTCCGGGGTTCTTTCCCAAAGACCATACCTTTCCAGTATGCACAGTGCATCTGCGAAGGAGGTTGAGTCTGGAACAGTGGGTCCGGAAGCAATCACTTCAAGCGGGTCACCTATGACATCGGAAAGTAGCAAACTTAGTATGGCGCCCGGGTAAACCACCTCTGCCAGACGACCTCCTTTGAAGCCGGAGATGTGTTTTCTTACCGTGTTTATCTCGTTGATCGTGGCTCCAGACTTCAGAAGAAGATCCGTCATTATTTGCTTGTCGCCTAGAGTCACGCCTTCTCTCGGAAGTGCGATAAGGCTTGAGCCTCCGCCTGAGATCAGACAGATGACCAGATCCTTCTTTTCGGCTCGACCTGCAAGTGCAAGCAACCTTCTTGCCCCTTCTATACTGCTTTCGTCGGGAATCGGGTGGCTTGCTTCATGAAACCTTATTCGTTCGGCCTTGTACTTGTTTGCCGTCCCTTTTGGGACGACCACCAAGCCGTCTTCTACTCGTTCCCCAAGGATCTCTTCCAGGGCTTCAGCCATAGGTCCGCTGGCCTTGCCTCCGCCTATGACGTAAATCTTCTTGATCCGTGCAAGGTCCAACAATATGCCGTCCACTGCGAGTAGGCTGCCCGTTCTAGCGACTTTTGATTTGACAGTCTTCTTCGGGTCTGCAGCCTCTAGAGCCTTCTCGACGGCGTTTAGAACGATTCTCCTTGCTTTCCGATTGCGGGGGGAATGGACGTCGCTTAGCAGTTGCCTCCTGTTCTTGATCTTGGACATCTGGCAGTTCCTCCGTCTGATATAGAGATGTCTGCCTATGTTTCTGAACGTGAGGATTTATATTTGTTATCAGATAGATGGTCCTTAGACATGAGCCATCTGCTTCACTTGCCCACTGTGCGGAAGTCCATCCTATACGAAAAGCTGCCTAATGACCTCGTTCAGTGCAACCTGTGCGAAAGAAGATGCAAGATACCGCACGGGGGTAAGGGTTTCTGCAAGACGAGGATGAATGCAGAAGGGAGGCTGTACACGCTTGTCTACGGTGACCTCAGCGCTTTGGAAAGTCGTCCTATCGAGATAAAGCCATTCTTTCACTATTGGCCAGGCTCCACAGCCCTCACATTCTCAACTTGGTCGTGCAACTTCGAATGCCCTTGGTGCCAGAACTGGACCCTATCAAAGACAGCGCCAGAACCCGCGAGCAGCAAGTATTCCTCTCCAGAAGAGATCGTTGAGTTAGCTGTCCGCAGCGGAGACGAAGGTCTATGCGCTAGTTTTCAAGAGCCTACCCTTTTGGCCGACTGGAACCTAGACGCTTTCAGGCTAGGACGAGCTAGGAGGCTGTACTCCTGCTACGTGTCTAATGGCTACATGACTCCAGAGGCTATGGAGCTGCTTTGGAAGTCCGGCATGGACGGCTTGAAGGTCGATGTAAAGGGAGACGCTGAGACCTACATGAGATACTGCGGCGGCACAGATGTTGGAAAGGTCTGGAGGAACATCAGAGAGGCAAAGAAGATGGGTGTCCACATCGAAGTCGTGAACCTGATAATCACAGGGGTGAATGACGACGAAGAATGTCTAAGGAATGTGATAGAACAGCACGTGAAACAAGCGGGCCCAGATGCGCCCTTGCACTTCACGCGGTACTATCCGGCATACAGATTTGACAGCCCAAGCACGCCCATTAAGACTCTAGAGAAAGCCCGCGATCTGGCCCGGGGGCTCGGCATTTCGTACGCATATATCGGGAATGCTCCTGGGCACGTGTACGAGAACACATTCTGCCCTCGCTGTGGAAGCACTCTAATCAAGCGTCAAGGGTTCAAGACAATCCGCTACCGCGTCACAGACGAGAAAAGGTGCCCAAAATGCGGCTGTCAGATCAACGTACGGGGCGAACACATACGTAAGCCCTACGAGCAAACATAGAACTGCTTCTTGAGGAAATGGGTGATAGAAATGTCCGAAGCTGTCAATATGCCTAGAAAACCCTTGAAACTTCCTTATTTCGGACCGAATTGTTGACCCTCAGATCGCAAGACGGAATTCCCGCGTTTCGAGCCGGGTTTGCACTCATGATCCCTTCACTTCACGCTGAATTCTGGCCGCAGTCGTCGAGGAAGCATAGTCTGACGCCACCTGAGGCGGAGTTTGGGTCACAAAATGGGACCATAGTGCATGACAGGATGCGTGCATCCCTGAAAGTGGAGTAAGGACTGATTTGGTGACCATGTTCTCAAGCTGTTCGGGCCTGTCACTCGATGGGCACTATGTGTTCTTCCCCATAGTCGACGACCACTCTGATATGCCCCCGCATCTGGCGGTCCAGCTCTGGATCTCCTGAGTCGATCCTCAATCTTCCCATCTCTTCGAGCTTGCGCTTTGTCGCGATGACTATGATACTGTGCTTGCCTGTCTGCTTGATGACTGCCGGGCTTATTTGTTGGTTTCCCCTCCCGAAGATGAAGCCTTGTCCGCCTATCGGCGTGACTATTATCTTCGCCTTCTTCCCTTTTGTCCTTTCCAAGATCTCCCTCTCGTTGACGTCTCTGGCGATGACCTTCCGGTCACGTAGCAGATCGACGCCCAGCAGAGTCTTCTCCTCGCCTAGTAGATCGGTTAGCGTCCGCGTGGTTGTGCCTGGTCCCAGAATATAGATGACGTTCGGTTCCAGAACCTTGTCAAGAAGATAGACAGCTATGGCGGCTTGGTTGCGCATCTCAACCTCGGTGCTTGGGCTTGCCACCTTCACGCTTTGGATGCTTCTTGGTTCGTAGGGTACAAGCATGTAGCCGTATAGTTGGGCGGACAAACGTCCTTGTCTGAAGGCCTCTTCATCGATGTCCATGACCTCAGCTTCTCTTAAAGGAAGGTTTCCAAAAAGGAAGCTGGTCGCCAAGTCAGCCGCTGACTCAGGCTTGACCGCGAAGACCGCAGAGTGCATCTTCACGCCGGTAGGAACACCAAGAACAGGAAGCCTGGTGCCTGCAGCATTCATGATGTCTCTAGCCGTCCCATCTCCGCCACAGAAAACCAACAGGTCTACGCCTTTCGAGACGATCACCTCAACATGTGCTCTTGTATCATCTGCTCGGGTCTTCTCGCTCCTCTCGCCGATCGGGGTGCACTGGAAACCAGTATGCTTAGCTGCGTATTCACCCATGATCCCTGCACCAGCCAGAAGCTGGATTCTATCGTTCACGGGCTTCAGACATTGCAGGAACAGCTCAGCCCTTGCCGGAGCTACTGGCTTGGCCCCGAGAGAGATCGCTTTTCTCAGGGTTAGTTCTCCATCAGTCCCTTTCAGGCCGACGGCACCTCCCATGCCCGCTATTGGGTTGACGATTAGACCGAGCCTCTTCATGAATGATCCACGGCGGACCGTTTTGTGTGTGGACTTTGAATCGTGATGCTTATTAATGTAACATCTCAGTTTAATAGCGCTTAAACCATCCGATGAGATGACTATTAGAGGCCACGTTGATGGAAGAGCACTCCTACCAGCCAAAGAGCACGCGGCACCTTGCTCTATCTCTCGGCATCACGGCTTCTTTCTTCGCTCTTGAGCTTGCTGGAGGGCTTCTCACAAACAGCCTCGCCCTTTTGACTGACGCTTGGCATATGCTGAACGATGTTTTCGCGTTGGCCTTCTCATTGGTCGCAGCGTGGATTGCCCAGCGACCCGTCACCGCCAGAAAGACGTATGGCTACTACCGGGCAGAGATTTTGGCAGCTTTCATGCAGGGCATCTTTCTTTGGGTTCTGGTTCTCTTCACGTTCTACGAGGCTATCCAGCGGATCCAACAGCCAACGGAGGTGATGAGCCTAGGCATGTTGGTCATAGCAACGTTTGGCCTGCTAGCCAACGTATTCTCCGCAATGATCCTTTCGAAGTTCAAAGAAGAAAGCCTAAACATCAAAGGAGCCTTCTTGCATGTGATTGCCGATGTTTTGGGGTCCATTGGGGCCGTCTTCGCCGGTTTGCTCATGTTCCTTACGAGTTGGTACCAAGTCGACGCTTTGATCAGCATCGCGATCTGCGTTCTCATCCTTTACAGCTCTGGGAAGATCATCCGCGAGTCAATAAACGTCCTTCTTGAGGCAGTACCTTCGCATATCGATCTGGATGCGATTGAACGAAAAATTCTTCAAGTGCACGGCGTGAAAAGCATCCACGATCTTCATGTCTGGTGCATCACGCCGACAAAAATGTGTATCATGAGCGCCCATGTTGTCGCGGAAGAAAGCGCCGACAAGAAAGGGCTGATGCAGATCATAGTCCATCTACTAAAAGAGGAGTTTGGAGTAGACCACACCACAATCCAGCTAGAAGATGAAGGCTACCCCAAAGCGCCGGCCGAGCACGCATAAGCAGAAGCGCTCTGCTTTTCCTCTAATCAGGGAATATGGCGCCTAGGGTCCATATCAGACAGATCCCGAGCAAAAAGACGAGGAACTGAACAACGGATCTTCTGAAATCCCGCTCCTTATGCAACTCCGGAATCAACTCTGAAGCAGCTAGGTATATGAATCCGCCCGCTGAATAGGCTATCAGTAACCCGCTAAGGGCCTCGACGGCTTCTATGAAGATGACCCCTAGGATTCCTCCCAGCACTACGGTGAAGGCTGCCGCGAAATTGAGCAACAATGCTTTCCCCCGCTCGAACCCCATATAGACAAGGATTCCATAATCGCCCATTTCCTGAGGAAGCTCGTGGAATATGATCGCCACAGTTGCAGCCAACCCAATAGAGAATCCCGTGAGGTAGCTGGCTGCCAAGACCATGCCATCAACGAAGTTGTGAATCCCGTCACCCACAAGGTTAAGGTAGGCGAAGCTCCTACTCGTGGCGCGGTCGCCCACCTCCGAGGACAGGTCGGCCTCGTGACCATGCCCGTGATACCAATAGATGAACCGTTCAAGGAAAAAGAAAAGGACAAACCCAACGGTAACATGTGCGAAGACAGATGAAGTGTCGATCAGCTTCATAGACTCGGGAAGAAGATCCAAGTACGCTGTTCCAAGGATTGTTCCGGCCGAAAAGGCCACAAGCACGAAAAGAATGCCGTGTAAAGTCCTCTCCCTCAGCGACAAGGCGAAAATGCCGACTAGCGAAGAGAGACTGATCACAATGGCGGAAGCGACTATGGTGAGCAACACTTGCTTTCCCTTTGATTGGCGGCTCAGTGCATGGTAAATGCCTATCGACTGCTAATAAGCTTACTGATGGCCTCAAGTTGCCAAAAATTCCGGTCTTAGAAACCTATTCCAGCAAAGTGAACGAGAGCAGAACGAAGACTCCAAGCAGGAAAGCCATCAGCTGCAGTGAGGACTTTAGCAGGGCTGGCTCCTCCTTCCGAAGCTCAGGAATAAGATCTGACCCAGCTACATAGATGAACGTGCCAGCTGCGAACGGTATCAGCACAGACGCAAACCCTTGGGCAAGATGCCCCACGCCGAGAGCCACAAATGTGCCCAAGACCGCAGTGAGCGCTGTTGAGAAGTTGAAGACAATTGCTTTGGGTCTAGTGAAGCCGCCTTGTATAAGAACTCCGAAATCTCCGATCTCTTGTGGGATCTCATGCAGGATGACAGTCAATGTCGTGGCAACGCCCAAAGGAATGCTTGCCAAGTAGCTCCCGCCAACTATGAGTCCATCAATAAAGTTGTGGACAGCATCTCCGAAGAGGTTCATGTAAGCAAAGGAATGCGGATGCTCCTTTGATGTGGGTATGTGGCAGTGTCTCCACTGGAAGAATCTTTCCACGACAAAGGAGATGACTATGCCGAAGAGGATTGTCAAAGAAACATGTGTGGCGAATCCGCCTCCTTCGGTCGCTCTTGGTATGAGGTGGATAAAGGCGTCCCCGAGAAGCCCTCCAGCAGAGAAACTCACAAGGTACGGCAGCATCTTCCTTAGGTCTTCCTCTTTTAGCGAAAACGTTAGCACGCCCACTGCGGAAGCAAGACTTACAATCAGAACGCTTACAAGACTGTACAAAGCAGCGCTCACTCAAGAGCCTCCGGCTACGCCTTGGAGCCACGCCTCATACTGGGAACCCTGTTCTTATTAACGTTGCCTGTGTGTGAAGTTGACGAAGCCTACTATCATAAAGTTCTTATCCGAGCGCTTGATACTATTCCTAAACTTCCAAGTCCCATGCCGGCATAGTCCAAGAGGCCGAAGGAGAAGACGCTCATGGTCATGAGACTCCTAAGAACCCAGACGGAGAACGAATCTATCATAGAGAGGATCATGTACACGAAGCGTTACTCACTACTTCTGGACAGAAAGAAGTGCGTCGGATGCGAAGTCTGCAGCATCGTCTGCCCAAAAGAAGCTATCTCACCGCAGAAGCCCATTAAGACCGAGGGCATAAAGTTGGAGCAACCCATGATCGTAATTGACGAAAACAGGTGTCACTTCTGCGGGATATGTAAGGCAATCTGTCCGTTCAATGCGCTTACGCTGCTTGTCAACGGAGAGAAGGTTGTGCCAGTTGTTGACAAGGAAAGCTTCCCCGTCTTGGTTCGCGATATCGATGTTGAAGAAGAAAAGTGTCCTATGGGATGCAAGGAATGCGAAGAGGCGTGCCCGTTCGACCTCATCCAAGTCAGCACGGATGAAACGAAGACCAAAGTGAGAGTTAAGATAGACAAGGAACGCTGCCCCTGTTGCCGATTGTGTGAGGCCAAGTGCCCACCCGGCGCCCTAGTGGTTCGCAAGATCATCTTGGGTAGCATCGACATACACAATGAGAAATGCCCTGAAGGCTGCCACGACTGCGCTGATGTTTGCCCAGTGCCAGGCGTCTTGCGCGTGTCTGACACAGGCAAGGTTGAAGTTAACGGCTTTAGCTGTGTGTACTGCGGCGTCTGCAAGATCATTTGCCCAGTTCAGGAAGCCCTTGAAGTAGGAAGGTCTTCAGTTCGTCACACGACTGTTCGTTCTGGAGCTTGGAACAAGGCTCTTGAAAAGCTAACTTCAACGCGGGGCATTGCTAAGGAGCTGCAAGCCAAGCTCATTTTCAAGGCTCGAGAATCAGTGAAGAGGAGGACCGGCTAAGAAGGCGGTGGAAATGGCTGAAACTCCGAGAATCGGCGTCTTCGTGTGCCACTGTGGGCTTAACATAGCTGGCGTTGTCGACGTTGATGCCTTAACCGAGTATGCACGCTCGTTGCCAGATGTCGTGTACGCGATCCACAACCGCTATACGTGTTCAGATCCCGGACAGGAAGAGATTCGCAAGGCAATCAAGGAACACAATCTTAACCGTGTGGTCGTAGCCGCCTGTTCGCCCCGTATGCACGAGTTCACCTTCCGCCGAACAGTGGCAGAGGCAGGGCTGAACCCCTACCTTTTCGAGATGGCAAACATACGGGAACACTGCTCATGGTGTCACCCCAACCGACCCGAGGAGGCAACCCTAAAGGCTAAGGACATAGTCAAGGTTGCTGTTGCCAAGGCTGGACTCCTCGAACCGCTGACGCCAACCGAGGTCCCTGTTACCAGCAAGGCTCTTGTGCTTGGCGGCGGAATAGCGGGTATAAGCGCAGCCTTGGATTTGGCAGAAATCGGGTTCAAGGTCTATCTTTTGGAAAAGAAGGAAAGCATCGGCGGGCACATGGCCCAGCTTGACAAGACCTTCCCGACGCTGGATTGCTCAATCTGCATCGAGGGACCGAAGATGGTGGATGTTGCCCGCCACCAAAACATCGAGATCATCTCTTTTGCCGACATTCTCAGCGTCGAAGGCTACATCGGGAACTTCAAAGTAAAGGTTCGAAAGAACCCGCGGCTTGTGATCGAGGAGAACTGCACTGGATGCGGAGAATGCCGGGATGTTTGTCCAATCGAGTACCCCAACGATTGGGACATGCACATGGGCCTGAGGAAGGCTATCTCGGTTCCTTTTGACCAAGCGGTTCCGCTCATATACAGGATCAACAAGGACTACTGCATAGAGTGCTACAAATGCGTGGATGCATGCGCCGCTAGGCAGGCCATAGACTTCAGCCGTGAACCCGAAGAGATCAACCTCGAAGTGGGCACAATAATCGTGGCAACTGGTTACGACATTTTCCAGCCCAAGGATGGTAACGTCTACGGATATGGCAAGCATAGCAACGTGATAACGAGCCTTGAATTTGAAAGGCTGATACTTGCTGCAGGACCGACGGGCGGACACGTTATGCGGGCCTCTGATGGGAAGAGGCCTAATATCGTTGCCTTCATCCAGTGCGTTGGCTCCAGAGACGTAGAGAAGTACCCATACTGCTCGGGCTTCTGCTGCATGCACACCCTCAAGCACACAGTCCAGCTTAAGGAACACTATGGCGAAGGAGTTGAAGTCTACGTCTTCTATACGGATATCCGAAGCAACTTCAAAGGCTATGAAGAGTTCTACTCTCGCGCCAGAGAGATGGACGTCAATTTCATCAGAGGCAGAGTCTCGAAAGTGCTCGAAACGCCGGACACAAAGAACCTCATCATAAGAGCCGAGGATACGTTGCTCGGGGAGCCAATCCAGCTAGAAGCAGAAATGGTCGTTCTAGCAACAGCGGCTGTACCTTCCAGCGATGCAGGTGAGGTTTCAAGGATTCTCAACATAACTCGCGGAAACGACGGCTTCTTCATGGAAAGCCATCCCAAGCTGAAACCCATCGACACTCCCGTGGACGGCATATTCTTGGCTGGAGCCTGTCAAGGGCCAAAAGACATACCCTATAGCGTCTCTCAAGGAAGCGGCACCGCAGCGAGAGCAGCAACAATCCTTTCGAAACCCAAAGTCAAGATTGAACCAATCATATCATTCGTCTACCCCGAAAAGTGTCGCAACGTCAAGGTAAAATGTGGCATATGCGTAACGAAATGTCCCTACAGCGCCATCAAGGCAGAACCAGGCAAACCAGCGCAAGTCCTAGCCGCAATGTGCCACGGCTGCGGTACGTGCGTCGCAGAGTGTCCATCTGACGCCATCACCCAGATGCATTTCACCGATGCGCAGATAATCGCACAGATAGCAGCGGCTCTTGGGGAGAACCCAGAAGACAAGATCATGGGCTTCTGCTGCAACTGGTGCTCCTACGCAGGAGCGGACTTGGCCGGAACAAGTCGCTTCGAGTACCCGCCAAATATTAGAGTGGTAAGGGTCATGTGCTCCGGACGAGTTGACCGTGACTTCGTATTGGAAGCCTTCAGAAGAGGGGCGGGCATGGTGCTGGTCGGTGCTTGCCATCTGCCCTATGACTGCCACTACATCGATGGAAACTGGAAAATGAAGGCAAGAATGGAATCGTTGGCGAAAGCCTTAGAAAAGATGGGCTTGACACCGGAAAGGTTCAGAGTAGAATACATATCCGCAGCCGAAGGTGTCAAGTTCGCCGCAGTCATTCGAGACATGACAGCAAAGCTCGAGGAAATCGGCAAAAACAACATTAGAGCTGAAAACGCCAAACTAAGACCCTTTATCGAAGGCATGTTTGCCAGAAAGGCAAAGTAGGAACCCTATCACCTCAGCCGAATCGAGTCCCAGGTAGTGGCATGCACAGCGTCATGGCAGAACCACATTTACCTCCTGTTGTTGCTGTTGGGCGGTCACTTCTTTCCTGCTACTAGGCCTATCAGCCAACCTTCTCTCTTTGCGTCAGCCTCGATCATCTTGCGCACAAGGAACGCTGGGGCCTTCCTATAGAACCTGTAGGGCGCGTTGAAGATTGCTCGTCTTCCGATGACCTCAAACCCGACAGCTCTGAACATACGTGCGACCTCGTCTATGGAGTAAAGGTTCTTCTTGATCACATCAAACCTGCTAAACCCAGTGTTCCAGAGACCCCTCCTCTCAAAAGAGACTATGCACCGACCTCCACGTCGTAGGGCGCCAAAAGCATCGCTCAGAGCCTCCAACGGGTGAGACAAGAAGTGGAAAGTGTGAAGGCATACCACGTTGTCGAATGCTTCGCTAAACCCCAGCGACTCCGCGTCCATATTCACAACTTCGAACTTCACACCTTTGGCCATCATGTTCTCCTTTGCAGTCCTCAGCATGTTACGCGTAATATCGACCCCCACGAAGCCAACCCCCTTCTTGACCATTTCAAAGGCGAATCGGCCAGTTCCAACGCCCAATTCCAAGACCGACCCCTCTATCAGATACTCCGAAACCACGCTTGCCTCCAGCAGGCTCATACAACGTCCGCCGACTGACCCAAACCTCGAGCTATCGTAGGTTCGCGCTTGTTCCTCATATCTGTCGATTATGGTCCTCTTGTCCAACGACATTTCCGCTCAACTTCGCACACAACATAGGCTGCTACGATGCTTCAATCCTGATCTTTTCAACTCTCTGTCTGTACCCGGGTAGCCGCAGCCAGATGTTGGCCAAGCCATTGAGCATAAGCAAGGAGTCCCTAAGCACCCGAACCTTAGAGCCGCCCTTGCTTGACCAGTAGATGGGCACCTCTAAGATCCTGAGGTTGCACACGCTTGCCTTGACCGTAACCTCCACATCGAAAACGAAGCTTGTGAACTGTATCGCGCCCAGCACTCTAAACACTTCTCTCCTGAAACCCTTGACGCCGCACTGCGTGTCATGAACTCCTAAGTGGAAGACAACTCGCACGATCGAGTTGAACACTCTGCCCAAGGCTTGCCTAATAGGCGGCGCTGGCGGATCGAGGACGCTTAGTGCGTGTGCCCTTGACCCCAGCACCAGATCGTACCCTTGCCTCAGACTTTCTATGATCCGCTCGATCGAGTCTGCATTAGATGGGAAATCCGCGTCAAGCAGAACTATGTACTTGCCACGTGAATGCTCGACTCCTCTAAGGAAACCCCTTCCTTTGCCTAGTCTCCTTTCCGAATGCAGAACAACCATTCTTCCCTTGTATTCTTGGGCCAATCTATCCACGACTGCGTTCGTCCCGTCGGAGCTTCCGTCCTCTGAGACAACAACCTCAAACGGAACCGAGAGCTCTCCAAATAACCTCCTTATCGTGCCCGCTATTCTTATGGCCTCATTGTGGGCAGGGATGACTATCGAAACTTCGACGCTACGGTTTCCCGCCAACCCACTCATTCCCCAAGGTCAAGAAGTTGGCGAGGGAGCTCTTGCTAGCTCGTTTGACACAGGACATTGTCCGCGGCAACTCATCTAGCCCTCCCCTGCAAATGGCGTCGTAAAGTCTGGCATGTAACTCCGCTACCGTGTCCCAGCTTCTTTCAGAGACGACCTTCTGGTAAGCCGCTTCCGCTAGAGTGCCGCGAAGCTCCGGGCTTTTCAAGGCAGATACAACGAGTTCTGCAAGCTTGGCTGGACTGTTTGGGGGAAAGTACATGGCAGTCTCCCCCAGAGCTTCCACTCCCCAATCGTGACGAGCAGTCACAATGATTTTTCTCATTGCTGCTGCTTCTAGAAGCAAGAGCCCTGCCACCCCCGGGCAGACTACAACACTTGCCTCAGCCAAATACTTCGGGACCTCTTCATGAGGGATCGAACCAGTGAACTCAATCCTATCTTTGACATTGATCTCAGCTGCCAATCTCTCCAAGTATTGTCTTCTAGCTCCCCCTCCCACAACCCTGAACCGAGCTTCTGGCAGAGCACGGACTATCCCCGGGATCGCCCTTAGAAACACTTCGTCGCCCTTTAGTGAGACAAGGCGAGCAGCTATGAAAGTAATGTACCTGCCCTCACGGTCAGCAGGCTTGAAGATATCCGTGTCCACTGCCTGGGGGATCATTACGATTCTGCTAGGGTGAAACTTGGACACATATTCAAGGGTGACCTTGTTCTGCACTATGACGACGTCTGACCAGTTGATGGCTGTCTGAACTGGAATCGAGTCTATCAAGGGTCTGATCCCCCGGATGAGCCTATAGTCAATGTATGCTATGCCCAAGTCATGAACAGTTATGACAAGCGGTTTGTGGAGGATTCTGGTCGACAAGGCTCCCCCGAAGGTCGTAGCAAAGGCGTGACCATGCACATGGATTATGTCTGCACCTGACTTGACCAATCTGAAAGGAAGTGTTGGCGGAATTGGATAGGGTATATCGAGACGAAACGGCAGATCCTTAATGTCAATAGCTCTCAGCCTATGGATGGCGACGTTGCCCTCTTTCATGACACCGCTTTGGCCACATGTGTAGACCTCTACGTCATGCTCTTGGCTTACTCTCCTAGCCAGCTCGTGAACGTAGGTCTCTATGCCGCCGACGATAGGAGCGAAGTAGGGGCTAACGATGGCTATTTTCAAGGCGGCTTCCTCCTTCAGTTTCTGCGCCTTTGAGACGCAGTTCAGAACGATCGCACTTTACGGAACCACCCCTCACGACCCATACACTGGCTAAGAATGAGGACAGAAGAGTCACAGCCCAACCAACGTAGTGGTATTCCGTAAGCTCGTATCTCATAGAGACCTTGTAGTGTTCGCTTCCCCCGATCTTGATCAAGATGAGACCAGGCTCCGCTACATGTATTTGAGCATTGCCACCATTAATTGTAGCCGTCCACCCAGGAAAGTGACATTCACGCACTAGAATCCAAAACGAGTCTGTGTCAGAAGCTTCGAGGGTCATGTCTACGAACCCATAAGGTCTCTTATCAATCTCGAGCTTCTCCACCTTTCTTGCTCCGCTTCCAGGAAGCACGTGCTCCACTAGATTCTTAAGCAGCAAACCTTCATCCCGGTTTAGGTACCAGTATATATGCTTCAAGAGCCCGAAGCCTATCCATACAATCTTGCCACTCCCTATGCTCTCTATGGCCAGAACGGGGTTGTCATCGATCCACATTAGAGTTTCCGTGGGGTTCTTGAGGGCCACATACCCCCAAGGGAGTTCTCCGTAAAGAGCAGGGGCAAACATTGTTGGATCAACTCCGTTGAAAACGCTTTTGCTGTAGGCCGTGTTGGTCCTCACGGAATAACCCTTGCCAGTGACCCCAAGGCTCTCTGCTCTGTAAAGGGTCATTCCAAGGAAGGGCTCAGTATGCGTTGGCGCGACAAACAGTATTCCGCCTCTTCGAACGTAGTTCTCCAAGAGCTTCTCTAAGGCTTGCTCTTCTCCTGCCTCCCACCCGTGTAGGAGGACCCCGTCATATTTGAGCATGTCTTCGATGTTGTATTCCGTGATGCTGGCTGTTCTCCCTCTGACTAGAACGCAGTCGCTCTTTGCGTAAGTGATTGCCTCAAATAGCTGCAGAGCATCTTCTTGCCTCCCGATGTGCAACAATGCTGCGCAGCTGCTGGCAAAATTAGGACTATCTTTGAGTTCGAAGTACACCAATCTGGTGCCGTCAACCCTTACGTACTCGAATTCCCTCTGCCCAAAAGAAGCAAAGTAGTCCTTCAGCTTAGCTTCATAGTCAGAAGCTACGAAGTATTTCACACAGAAAGTCTCGAAGTAGGGGGCGAGGAGACCTCCCCTCTCGGCGTGCACA